>ENA-OQNJ01000007-OQNJ01000007.1-human-gut-metagenome-genome-assembly--contig:-NODE-7-length-45352-cov-4.904544_pt1 | contig 45352 bp, 47 predicted proteins | sample MGYA00242630_ERZ504882 | MGnify/ENA primary metagenome ERZ504882 (study PRJEB26092, sample SAMD00036408) | human gut metagenome | host: Homo sapiens | study: EMG produced TPA metagenomics assembly of the... | reverse complement strand
TTTTTTATAATCCTGCCAATAAGTTTTGTATCGTCAGTGTAAAAACCGCAGATCAGAGCGTGCCAGCCGAGGCCAGGTCAAACAGGCGATACAAAGACCATTTGATTCGCTTTACAGCTGTGGGGTATGAGATTCCACGGACAGATGCGGTAGAGTTGGAACTGGATGGTGAATGGACAAAGGGCAAGTATGGTGTCCAGCTCCAGGTGGAGCAGTGGCGTGAAATTGTGCCCAGAACAAAAAACGGCGTAGAGGGCTACCTTGCCTCCGGGCTTATCAAAGGGATTGGTCCCAAAACTGCCGCAGACATTGTGGAGCGGTTCGGTGTGGACACACTGGATATTCTGGAACACCAGCCGGAGCGGCTGTTGGAGATCCGGGGCATTACGGAAAGTAAATTGGAGGACATCAAAGCTTCTTATGCAGAAAACCGTATGCTCCAAGGAATTATGACCTTGCTGGCACCGTTTAAGATTACTCCCAAGACGGCATTGAAAATATATCAATATTTCGGCCCGACCAGCGTAGAGATTTTGGAAAAGAGCCCATTTGAGCTTTGCCAGATCTCCGGCTTTGGATTTCGGCGGGTAGATGCAATCGTACAAAAGAGCGGGGGTCAATCTCCATGACTCTATGCGTATCAAAGGGGCTATCTTTTGTGCGCTGGATGAGGGCAAGAGTAAACGAGGCCATCTGTACATCAGTTCTGAAGAACTGGAGAAATCAGCGCTGAAACTGCTCAATGAGAAGATACCTGTACCGGAGCTTCGCCTGCATCAGCAGGAAGTCAGGGATATGATGCAGGAAATGATCCTGAATGGAGCAGTCGTTTCCGTGAAGGATAATATCTATCTTCCCAGAGTGTTTGCCCAAGAGGACGAAACGGCGCGCCGGATCGCCCAGCGTCTGGTCGCCCAGATGCCAGTAGAGCATATTGCGCCGGTGCTGGAACAGGTCAAGGTTGAAATGGGACTGCGCCTGTCTGCACAGCAGGAGGCTGCGGTCTATGCAGCATTTAGGCATGGCTTGTCAGTAATTACGGGTTCTCCTGGTACTGGTAAAACAACAGTGCTGCGGACGATACTTGAGGTTTACCGGCGGCTGCACCCTGATGGCAAAATTGCTCTTATGGCACCTACCGGTCGGGCAAGCCGCAGGATGTCGGAGAGTACCGGCTTTGAGGATGCCCGAACATTACACAGTGGTCTGGGACTGACCAGTGAAGAGGATGAGGGTAGCCGGAACAGAAAGTCAGAGCCACTGTCGGCCGATTTAATCATTGTGGATGAGTTTTCCATGGTGGATATGTGGCTTGCTGAGAAATTTTTTGAACGCATGAAGATAAATGCCAGAATCGTACTGGTAGGCGACCCAGATCAGCTTCCGAGCGTAGGAGCAGGAAATGTGTTTCGTGAAATCATCGAGACCAAAATCGTCCCAGTAACGGTGCTGGATCAGATTTTCCGTCAGTCGAAGGATAGTCTGATTGCCTATAATGCCAAATTTATCAACGAGGGCAATACCAAACTGTTTTATGGACCGGATTTTGTTTTCGTGTCTGGTGATAGTCAGGAAGACACCGCTGAAAAGATTACAGAACGGTATTGTTTGGAGATACAGGAGAGTGGCATTGAGAATGTGCAGATTCTTTCACCTTTCCGTTCAGAAGGTGCCGCGTCGTCGGAACAGCTGAATGAGACCATTCGTGAATTGGTCAACCCATTCCGCTCTGCGGAGGAGGAAATCAAGTTTGGCCCCAGGATATTCCGGGTCAATGACCGCATCATGCAGACCAAGAACACAGAAAAGGTATCTAATGGTGATTTGGGTTTCATCCGGTATATTAAGGACACTGACCAGGGCAAAAAGATCGGCATGGATTTTGGTGCTGGCAGGACGCTGGAATATGGCGTAGATGATTTGAGCAATGTGGATCTGGCTTATGCTACTACGATCCACAAGGCTATGGGCTCTGAGTATGAGACCGTTATTATGCCGCTGCTCAAAGCGCACACCATCATGATGTACCGTAATCTGCTCTACACCGGAATCACGCGTGCCAAAAAGCGGGTGGTGCTGATTGGGCAGAAACAGGTATTGTTTATGGCAATCCATCGTAATGAGATCGGCAAGCGGAATACGCTGCTGGGTATGCGTATTCAGATGTACTTCAAAGCCTACGCAAAGAAAGCCGGTATCCCAATTCCGGCTGCGTTGGAAGAACAATTAAAGAACGCAAGTTAAAAAAGAGAGGTCAGGTGCAGAAATGGCACTTGGCGTCTCCTATTTTTATGTCAGAAAGGAGTTTCCAACATGAACGAAAAAAGTAATCCGATGCCTATGATGTACAAAACAATTCCGGCAGTGGCAGAACTGAACAAGGTGCCGGGCTTTGACCCGCTCAAATTTCTGCGCCATAAGGTGTCCAGAAAAACCAATGAGGAAATGCTGCAGTTGGAATTGCCCTATCAGAAGCTGTGGTTTCGCCTGCGTCACCCCCAGGGCCGCATGAAACTGACTACTCTGCGGATCACGGAACAGCTTGCGATTATGGAGGCCAGAGTTTATCTGGACCGCAGTGATGCAGAGCCTATCAGTAGTTACATTTCGCAACACAGTGCAGAAGAAGGTACCGACTATGTACAGGCTGCCCAGGATGAGGCATTGAGTGCTGCGCTGTCGGATGCCGGTTTCGGTCTGCAGTTTGCCGATGTTGCTGTTGACAGTACGGGCAAGGTGTTTGGAAGCAGTATTCCGCTTTCCGGGACGGCTCCTATCCAGCAACCGATGCCAAATGCGGCGCAGAGGCCCGTAGAAGCCCCTGGAGCGGCGCTGCGGCAATCTGGCGGGGAAGTTCATGCCCGGCCGGAAAGAGCGCCTCAGAACGCCGTAGAGGGCCGTAATGCTCCTGCTCGTCCGGCGCCTATTCAGAAACCTGCGGCAAAGCCGGTTCAGAATGAACAGCCCCCGGTTTCTCCGGTACAGCCAGTTGTCCAACAGATGGTTGCAGAAGAGAAGGAGAATATGGATACACTGCCTGCCGGCAAGGTAGAGGAGAATGCTCCCAATATGGAGCTGCCGGTACCGAGCCGCGAGGTTACATTGGATAGCAGTCCAAAACAGGATGATGCGTCTGAGCAGCCGGCCGCCTCCGTATTCCAATCGGATGAACCGGAAGAACTGCCTGTGGCGCCTTCTTATACGGAGAGCACTCCGGTAGAAGACATCTTGAAGGTAATGACCTTTGAAGAAGCGCAGAATGTGGTGGTGGATAGCGGTCTGAGCAAAGGAAAGACCATGGCAACAGTTGCCAAGGAGCGTCCGGTGAGTCTGAAATTCTACCTCACCCCAGGCAACAAGAGCACCAACAATATCGTTCGTGCTGCGGCGCAGATCATGCTCGATGGTATGGCCGCACAGAAAGCCGGATGATAAGCAGCCCCATCTATGGGGCCAAGAAGGGAGGGAGAACAGATGGACTCATATCCAGGAGATTTTCCGTTCGGTATTATGGATGTAGTGGAACTTCTACATCTACGAATCAGACGCCGACAGGCAAACAGTGTATATGTGGATTGCCCGTTTTGTGGTGACCGCCGCGGCAAGATGAATGTGAATTTCGTCAAAAATGTCTGGCGGTGCAATTATTGTGATGAGCATGGCGGTATGCTTGCGCTTTATGCGCGGCTAAACAATACGACTACATCCGATGCGTATTGGGAGATAGGAGAAGCCCTGTGCAACGATTTTCACAGGGAACGGCCGAACTCTGGATATGAGATGGCAGGAAACCAGCAGGCTGGCACTGGGTCCCCGGTTTCGGGGACTCAGACCGACCTTGCCGGATATGAGAGGAGGGGCGAACTAAAAACAGTGCAGCAAGCAGAACGGGCCAGCGGACAGGAAATTCATCAAACGCTTTCGCTGCTGCTCGCTATGCTGCCTCTTCAGCCTGCCCACCGCAACCATCTGCACTCCCCAAAACGGGGACTGTCGGATGAACAGATCGACCGGATTGGGTTCAAGAGCACTCCACCCCCATTCCTTTGCCGCTCCATTACCGAGCGGCTGATGAAACAGGGATGCAAGGTGGAGGGGGTGCCCGGCTTTTATCTGGATGACAGCGGGCGCTGGACCATGAACTTCTACCGAAAAAACGCAGGGATTTTGATTCCGGCTGTGGGATACGACGGTATGATACATGGCCTGCAGATACTTTTGGATAGTCCGCTCAAGCAAAAAGATGATCCACCGGATAAGTCAGGAGCCAAATACATCTGGTTTTCGTCCTCGTCCAAAAATATGGGCGTCACATCCGGGAGCCCGGTACATTTTATCGGCCATCCATCTGCTCGAGTGGTCTATGTCATTGAGGGACTGCTGAAAGCAGACATCTCACACTGCCTGACAAACCGGACTTTTGCGGCGATTGCCGGCGCAAACAACACAAGCCAGTTGGATACGCTGTTTGCACTGTTGGCACAGAATGGCACTGAGGAGATCATTGAGGCTCATGATATGGATAAGTACAGTAACCAAATGACCTCTAATGGGGCATCTAAGATCTATCTGATGGCCCGAAAAAATGGAATGGCATGTCGTCGGCTGACCTGGAATCCGAATTATAAAGGGTTTGATGATTGGCAGCTTGCCCTTCGGGAGAAAGAACAGAAGGAAAAGGAGGTGCAGAGAATGAATTTTAAGCAGCAATATCTGTGCGGTAAGTGTGATTTTACCTATATAGATGGCTGCGTCGAGCTTTGGCACACCAGAGCGGAGAAAGATTTGGATCTGACAGAGTATCTGGGGCTGACAAAGGAAGAGTATCAGATATTTCTTGCTCAGGGCAATCGGGCGCTGAAGGATATTCTGGACAGCCAGAGAGTTTTCCGGAGATTTTGCATTTACCAGCTTTGCCTGGGTGAGACACAGACGGTACCTTTCGCGTTCAAGCAACTGGATGCACTGCGTAAAGCTGGATATGAACAGCCGCCTGCCGTCGCCTATCAGACGGTATGGAGCGCAGAGGTCTGTTGCCCAAAGGGGCAGAATGACATGGAAGTGCTGGGGCGCCTGTTCTTGGACTTTAATGAGCATTTGCCGGAAGATTACAGAGGCCGTCCGTTGGCTCCATCTGATGTGGTGGAACTGGACTGCCAAGGCAAACGCACATACTTCTATGTGAATGACTGCCGGGATTTTGCGCCGGTACGCTTCTCCCCATTCTTGTGTAAAAGACTTCCGGAGCCTGCTCAAAAACAGGAATGAAGGGATAGGGGTCAGATGCGTATTGCAGAAAAGAAGAAAAGCCAGATTACAGCACTGTATGAGCAGTGCTCCAATCTTCCGGCAGATGTCAGAAGTTGTCTGGAGAATGGCTACTTTACCGTAACGGTACCTCCACCCTGGAACATGAGCAATCAAAAGACTGCGCAGGAGGTGCAGGACAAAATCAAGGAATGGTCAAGGCAGTATACTGGCGTGGTCTGCTACTGTTTTGACAGCTTCAGCACACTTTTATATGTGCTGTGAGCAACACACAATGGCATGGAAAGGGTCATAACGGCCTACTCCATGCCATTTTTTGCGAAAGGAGATTTTACAATGGGTGTTTTTTCAGAAATAGCAATGGAGCAGCAAAACAGTATGTTCGATTCGTCTGCAGCCTTTGAGGATGATGAAGCCTTTGAGCTGGAGGAGATGGAATCTTTGCCTGTGCCGCCTGTAGGTACAGACACTGTCCCAGTATCGGCGGCTTCGGTTTCTGCCGGTGAGACTGCTTTGGCTGATGCAGAGGAGGAACCTGCGGATGAAGTAGCGCCTGCTGGGGAAGAGAAGTCTGCTGAGGAGGGGAATTCGGCACAACCGCCCGCCGCAGAAGATGAAGAAAAAAAGCGTGCGGAGCATGAGGCGGCTGAAGCCCAGCGCAAAGCGGAATTTGACGCCAAACAGCAGGCGAAGAAAGCCGCGGAGCAGGAGCAAATCGCCCGTCTGGAAGCGATGAGTGATGAAGAAGTAATCGCGGCCTCTACCCAGAGGGTGAGTACCGATGTAGAAAAACTGACACGGCGAAATATGAAGGAATGTGTGTCCGAGCATATCCAGATGCTCTGTATGGAAGATACGGCGTTTGCCCGTCTGACGATGCATCCGAAAAAGAACATGATCCGCTGTTTCCAGTACATCAACCGAAAGGCATGGGATTATGTGCAGGATGAACTAAAAGCAAGCGGAACCCGCCCTGGTCCCGGACAGCAGACATATGGCTGCGATGTGCCGGATGATATGTGCTATCAGTGGGCGGAAGATTATTTCCGTGACCCTGATGCCAAGGAAGACCATGAGGATGAGGAGAAGTTTGTTCCCAAGCCGTATGCTGGGAAGTCCTCTGCAAAGAGCAAACCCAAGAAGGCGGCAGAGAAGAAAAAGACGGAACCCAAGGCGGCACCCAAGCAGGAGGAAAAAAAGCCTTCTCAGGATGGGCAGATGTCGCTGCTGGATTTTGGGATGGCAAAGGCAGGCTGAGCCGGCAAAGGAGGAAAAATGCAGAATGATTGCTTATAAGGGTTTTCGCCCCGGGCTGATATGCCGTGGCTATCAGTTTGTGATGGGGCTCAATACGACTGAAAAAGCAAATTGCAGGGAAAATGGATTTCACTGTGCGGAAAATCCGCTCGACTGCCTTAGCTATTATTCCAGCCTGGAGCATTCGGAATATTATATTGTCAACGCCGGCGGCGACATCGATGAAGATGAGCATGACTCCAAAATCGCCTGTACGGAGTTGACTGTGATTAAGCGGCTAACCAAAGAGGAGCTGTTTTTACATGGTTTGGCCTACATGGTAGATCACCCGCGCAGGGTGTGGAGTTCCCATGTGGCAGCCAACCGGGCAATGGCGAACTGCGGTTATGCGGTGGTACGGGGGAAAGACCCCGTTGCCACCGGCAGACTGGGAGACATCCTTGCTTTTGCGAAGGAAGCGCCGGATTCGGAAAGTATCGTACAGGTTGCTGTAGGACAAATTGATGGTGTCACATTACTGCCGGATGTGTGGTATGGCGTGGATTTGACAAGAAGGACGGTGAATTGAGATGAAAAAAAGAGCCCTGATGGCACTTCCCAAGCTGACAGCGACGGATGAGATGAAGCAGATCGCGGCGTCAGACTTGCCAAGAAAAGAAAAAATCGCCTACGGATATGTTCAGGAGGTTTGTGAGTATTATGTTTACCTGAGATGCATCACGCAGGATGGGATATTGAAGGTGGCTTTCTTTTTCCCAGAGCATCTTCGCATAGACGGGAATAGCCCAGCTTACGAAGTGTATCTGGATAAAGAAAAGCGGCAATTTATTACTTATAATAGCCTGAACCAGAAATGGTGTGAGGCCAAACTGGACAGATTGGACTGGAAGCGCCGATACTGGTATATCAAAGCCTACTGGGTCAGCGAGGAAGATGAGACATCTATACAGGCATATCTGAACATCAATAAAAAAGCGGTAGAGGCAATCCGGCAGTTTCAGCGGAATGTGCGTGAGGAACAGCTCGAACAGCGGCACCGGCGGGAAACTGATCCATGGGATAAGGATATGGAACAGGTGCCGGAGCTTCCCAAGGACTGGAACCGCTGGGTGGATAAGGTTGCCATCCGGCAAAATTACATTTACTACCACTACAAAAAGGGCGGCGCCAAAACAGGTTACTGTACCTACTGCGAAAAGGAAGTGCCGATCAAGGTGCATCCCCATCACAATCAACAAGGCCGCTGTAGCTGCTGCCGACATCCGGTGGTATTCAAAGCCTATGGACGAGCGGGGTATATGCAGACAGAAAAACATTTTGCCTACCTAATCCAGCGATGCAAAGACGGTTTTGTAGTTCGTGAATTTCAGGCTGACCGGACATATGGGAAAGAAAGCCTTCCAAACTCCAAGCTTTATTGTCAGGAAATCCGGCGCACGATTTATGACCGGGAAAGAAAACCAAGAACCTACTATTGGGGTCTGTATAAACAGCGAAATATGCGCTGGATTTCCGGAAGCCCCTGTTCTTATAGTTGGTCTGGTTCACATGATGGACGGGTCTATGGAAAAACGCTGCCAACTCTGGAACAGAAGGAACTTCGATGCACAGGGCTGGTCAACTGGATTCGGAAGCAGAAAAGTGTTGACCCGGAAAAATATCTGGCAGTGCTTGAACGGATACCGCAAATGGAGCAGATCAGCAAGGTGAACCTGCCGAAGCTTACCAAGGAATGTTTCAGTTCCTGCGGAACAGTCAGTGAACTAATCAAAAACCATAGTGCCGGGAGTCTGATTAAAGCTCTGGGCCTTGACAGCAGGAGGTTTCAGCGACTTCGGCTCCATAATGGAGGCTGTGATCTGCTGCGGTGGCTGCAATATGAAAAGGGCACCGACAGGGAAATCCCAGATAATGTCCTTTTGTGGATGTGTCAGCAGAACATTAGCCCCAGGGATGTCCAGTTCATTGCTGACCGCATGAGCATGGTGCAGGTCTATAACTATGTACGGCGTCAGATGCCATCCTTCCGGAGAAACAGCCATGAGGTATTGCGTACCTGGGAGGATTATCTTTCCATGGCAAAGAAATTGCACATGGATGTATATGATGAGATCGTATATCGCACCAGAAAACTGCGGCGGCGCCACGATGATCTGGTGCTCAAATGCCAGGAGAAGGATATTGAACTGCAGGCCGAGGAGATGGAGGAGAAATTCCCCCATGTTAATGCTATCTGTCAGGAAATCAAAGCGAAATATGAGTACGCCGATGCGGATTACATTGTAGTGGTGCCAGACGGTATTCTGGACATTATTACCGAGGGGCGTGCGCTCCATCACTGTGCAGGCAGCAGTGACCGCTACTGGGACCGGATTGAGCGGCGAGAAAGCTTTGTGATGTTTCTGCGTAAAACGGCTGATCCTTTCCATGCCTATTACACGCTGGAAGTGGAGCCAGATGGAACAGTGCGGCAGAAACGGACGGAATATGACCGGCAGAAGAAGGACATTGAGCAGGCGACCGAGTTTCTGCAGAAGTGGCAGCGGGTGATTACTGCCAGGCTGACAGAAAGCGACAAGGCGCTGGCTGCGGAAAGCAGGATTCTTCGTGAGAAGGAGTTTATCCAGTTGAAGAAGGATCGGGTCATCATTCATACCGGCCATTTGGCAGGAAGGCTTTTGGCGGATGTGCTGATGGCTGACCTGATGGAAAACACGGATAGCATCCAGTCTCCGGCATTGGCTGCTGCAGCGTGACAAAATGAGAATGGCCGGGCGTCCTTGAGGGCGTCCGGTCATTGATGAAGAAGGAAGGAGCAGAGCATGAAACAAATTGGAAATCTGGCAGTGGTTTGCGCCAGGCGACAGGATGTGCTGCTGCAGGTTGGCAGTGAAAAGGTATGTGTCCATGTGGGAGCCGGGCCAGAGCGGAATACGCTTCACGCAGCGTGGGACGATGATGACGCCATTCAGCGTATTGTCCATGAATTAAATTTTGGCAGATATGCAGCCGGCAGAAATGGGCTGCATACCGCACAGCAGGATTGCCCTGTGGGGCGGGGAAAGGAGAAAATTGCATGATCAAAAACCTGAATCAGCTGCGCAGGACACTTCGGGAAGGGACGCAGTTGGAGATATTGGATCACTGTCGGCCGGAATGTATTGGGCAGATACGGAACATTACGCTGGTAAACACGCAGGGCTTTTATAGTACCGTAGCGAATCAGCCAGATGCGTCTGCCAACAGAGGCAACGGCGGCCGCGGCCCGATCCTTTGGTGGGGCAGAGCCGCCCACTGGCAGTTTGCAGACGGTGTTTGCAGTGTTTTCGACAGTGAACAGAAGCATACGGAAGAAGAACTGGTTATGTCCTTCCGGGTACTTGAAAAGGAGGCAGCATAATGGAACGGAATATTTTTGAAAAGCAGAGAGACTTGAATGACCGGCTCAACCGTTATCGGGATGAGTATTATAACCACAACGCTCCCAGTGTGTCAGATGAGGTCTATGACAGACTCTTTGACGAGTTGAAAGAGCTGGAACAGGAAACGGGAATCCAAATGGCAAATTCGCCAACCCAGACAGTAGGCTATCCTGCGGTGAGCAGGCTGGAGAAAACCAGACATGAGATCCCGCTGCTGTCTTTGGATAAGACTAAGAGCAGTATGGATCTTCTGAATTTCATGGGTGAGCAGCAGGTGATGCTGATGCTCAAACTGGATGGCTTGACTGTAAAGCTGACCTATGAGAATGGAGAACTTCTGGAGGCGGCTACCCGTGGCGATGGTGACGAAGGGGAGATCATTACCCATAACACCCGAGCCATCAGCGGTATCCCTTCCCACATCACCTACAAAGAGAGACTGGTTGTGACGGGCGAGGGCTTTATCAGACCCAGTGATTTTGAGGAACTGAAGACCAGCCTACAGGACAGCAGCGGTAAGCCCTATAAAAACGGCCGCAATCTGGCTGCTGGTTCCATCCGTCTGATGGATGCCAAGACATGCCAGGAGCGTCGGCTGGTTTTCATGCCGTTTGGTGTGCTGGAGGGCTTTCCGCACCTGACCCGGAAATCAGATAAGCTACGGGAACTGCGCGCGTTGGGGTTCCAGCCCTGTAAGTATCTGGTCACAAAGCAGAAACTGACGCTGGAAAATGTGGAAGCCGGTATCTATCAGCTGCGGCAATATGCCACTGACAAAGATATCCCCATTGACGGTATCGTGGTTTCGTTTAACGACATCGCCTATGCCCAGAGCTGCGGCCGCACCGGACATCACTATAAGGACGGTCTGGCCTATAAGTTTGAAGATGACCTGCATGAGAGCCTGCTGCAGTACATCGAATGGACGCCGGGCAGAACCGGAGAGATTGCTCCGGTAGCAGTATTTACGCCGGTGGAAATCGATGGCTGTGAGGTCAGCAGGGCCAGTCTGCACAACCTGTCCTTTATTGAGGATCTGGAACTGATGGCTGGAAACCGGATTCTGGTAAGCAAACGAAACATGATCATCCCCCACGTGGAGGAAAATCTGGACAGAGGCGGCTTCTCTATGGTGGATACGATTCCCCATGTTTGTCCCTGCTGTGGACAGCCTACCCGCATCCATGAATCAAGTGGAAAGGGCGAAAATGGCGAGGATCGCATCATCAAGACGCTGTACTGTGATAACCCTGACTGCGAGACACGTCGGCTGAAAAAGTTCGTCCATTTTGTCAGCCAGAAGGCAATGGACATTGAAGGGCTGTCGGAGGCTACATTGGAAAAATTCATCGGTCAGGGATTTATCCATAGTTATCTGGATATTTACCGTCTGGATCGTTACCGGGCTGAAATCGTCCGCATGGATGGGTTTGGTGAAAAGTCCTGGCAGCGCCTTTGGGACGCTATCCAGCAGAGCCGAAACACCACCTTTGAGCGGTATCTGATTTCTATGGACATTCCTATGATCGGCAATACTGCCAGCAAGGTATTGGGTCGTGTGTTCCACTATGATTTGGATGAGTTTCGGGATGCGGTCTATGGCGGCTATGATTTCCGGCAGCTTCCGGATTTCGGGGAGACATTGCATAACAATATCCACGACTGGTTCTGCGTGGAAGATAAGTTTTTGTATTTGGGAGGAGTTACAGACTATGATGAGTATTCAAAAGCCTGCTGTGGCAGAACACAGCGAAGACAGGGTGCAGGATAATCCCTTTGTAGGAAAGACTATCGTAGTTACCGGCAAGGTGGAACCCTACACCCGGGACGGAATCAATGACCTGATCGAATCACTGGGAGCCCATGCCGGCAGCTCGGTGTCCAAGAAGACGGATTATCTGGTCTGCGGCGAAAATGCCGGCAGCAAGTTGTCCAAGGCCAGGGATTTGGGCGTTACGGTACTGTCACCTGCGGAGTTCTTCAGCATGGCCGGCGCTGAGTAAGAAAATATAGCATACCATCGGTATGCTGTCAGTTGATCAATGGGGAGAGAGCCATGCTGCGGCTCTCTCCCCATATCTTTTATGGAAGATTTCAGGTAGGAGGGATTTTAATGCATATCGACAGGATACCGGTTTACCGGGTATATCAGAGGGCTATTGATTTGGAGCTTTACCATGCCTTTGCCGAATTGGTAGTACAGACTTCTCAGGACGATACGGCGAGAAGGACTTACCGACAAACAAGGGCGATGCAGATATGGCAGGTGGAAACGGATGTGTCCGGCTATTTTGAACCATATCATCTGCGTTATCCTGGCGAGGTGTTGGAGCGGTTTGAGGAAAAACTGGGCAATGATGTCCGAGTTCTCCGCGCTCTGGCCCTGGCGCTGGGAAATACCTGTGCGATCCAGTCTGACAATATGTTTGTGGGCAATCAGCGGGGAGCATTCCTCCAGAAATTGCGGCGATCTGCCGGAGAAGATGTGTACCTGCAGGGCGCTCTGTATCTTTTGGAAACAGATGCGGCACAGCGCCATGCCCTGTTGGAGAAACTGGCAGAAAGAGAGTGTACGAGAACGGAAGAAGCCCTGTTTGTACTGTCGTTATTTGATGATAGGGAACATGGCTATGAGGTGATGCATACCCAACTCAGTCATCTATTCACACAAAATCGGACACTTTCACTGGTATATGATTTTGGTGTGCTGGAATGGTTCATCCGGTTCTATGAAGAGCAGGCAAAGAAATACCGCGGGAAAGCCGACCTGGTGCTGCGCACGCTGATGAAACTGCCATATATGAATATGAAGCCCGACAGCCGCGAATTTTCGGTTTTGACTAAAGCAGGGTATCGCTGCGATGAAATCATTTTGGCAAACTCTCTCGCTGTATGGGCGGACAGGCTGCCGGACCGGTTGAGTTCCAAGAGCATCACTGCCGAGAAAATCGCAACAGCGTGTGGGCGGATGCTTCTGAATGCTCCAAAGGATCTTTCGGAAGAATTTTACGAGTATCTTGGCTGGCTGTTTCAGTTCTATAACAGCTTTACGGTCAAGTACGAAGGATTTCAGGGACTCTGGGAAGCGGTTCAATATGGTTTGAACCCCACAGCACCGAAAACACTGTTATGGATGAATCAAACGATACAGAAGGATTTTCCGTACCGATTTGATGTGTTTGATCCTCAGTACGATAATCTGGCGAAGGAACTGGAGCGGGATAACTACATGGAGTTGTTTACCCTGCAGATGCTGCATTCCAGACAGACGATCCCTTTGAAACAGTGGCTTTCCAGATATCAGGAACTGACCGGAGCTGACTATGGAGAATATTTCAGAAGTTGGCATACGAACGGTAGGCGGGCATTTGCCTTTCTGGCGGAAAAGAAGGAAATCAATCTATGGGAGTTTTTCAAGCAGCATCGGCAAGATGGTGAAGATGCGCCACAACTGAAACTGCTGCGGGAGTATGCCCTGAGAATTTCAAGTTGGAGGTGTTTCCGGTTTGTAGAGAGGCTACTGGCTGAGTACACTTTTTCCCAACTTCAAACGATATTTGGCAAGCGGTTTTACTTTCACGAATGCTTTGTCAGGAGTGAGGGGTATTACAGCAGAAGGGAATATAAAACATACATCAGCCGTCCATTCCTATCTGCAGAGCAGCATCGACAGCTCTATGACTGGGTGGAGCGTTCAGTTTTCCAGACTGAGCCGGAAAAATATGAGGACTTCGTTTTAAGTGCCTTAAAAGCACCGGAGATCCAACGCCTTTATGATAAAAAAGCGCTGGCAGCGGTGTTGCGGCAGTTTTTGCTCCACAGGGAGTATAACGGCTATGAAATCAACCGGCTGAAGGAAACATTCTATTCCAAGGAAGAGTTGGAGGATGAGCACAGAGCCGAAGCTGAGAGAAAGGAGCAGGAAAAACGACTGGAGCAGGAAAAACGGACCATACAGAAACGGGAAAAGCTGCAGCAACTTTATAACGGCAGCGCCGAATCTCTTGTGAAATTCATAGGGGGATATTATTACAGGGATGAGAAGAAAGAGGTACTGGATATGGCATTTGATAAGTTGGTGGAATGGCCCGCCGGTTGTGTGCAGACAATGGATGCCAAAGATGCACACGCCTTTTTTTGAGCTGTGTGGTGAACTGGTAGAGTCTGAACCCCGGCCAAGGCATGAGATTTTGAATATGGTACTGACAATGATCGGAGGTGAAGCAGCATGAGAAATACATTAAAACATCTGACCCTATTGACCAGAATGAAAGATGACGGATTGCTTCCGACGCTTACAGGCAGCTTTTCAGAGGATGCCATAGCGCAGGCATGTGGACAGGTGGAGACACTTCAATTACAGGAACGGCTGCACATCCGAAAGACAAAGCGGATACAGGAAGAACTGGTTCGGGTGCCGGACTTTGCAGCGCTCTATGGTGCGTTGTGCAGGCAGGAGATTGGCGATGAAGAAATTGCTTCAGCCTTAGAGTCGGCAGACGGGTATGGAGAGAGACTGACAGCGTATCCCCAAGAGCAGGTGCTGGCAGTCATGAAATTGGAACTGTTGCCTTCCCTGCGGTTTGAATACCTGAAATACTATTTTCCCTTTGTGATGTATGAAGAAGAGGAGCAGGTCATATTGGATAACCTGCAGACTTTTCCCATTGCGGAGTGGAAGGGACTTTCCATGCTGACGGAGCACCAGCGGGATATGATGCGGCAGCCGTTTCTTGGTTCGTATCTTTTTTGCTGGCATCAAAATGAACGGAAAGCTCTGGAACTGTTGGAACAGAATTGTCCGCTCCAGAGAGTCTGCATCTTGCTTTATCGGTATGGCGTGCGGCTGTTTCTGTCAGTAGAGCGCCTGAAAGATCTCCGGTGGATGAAAATGACCGATGTGGGAAAATTCCGCCGGCTGTTGGCTGTATTTGAATATGACGCAGAGGATTTGTCTGCTTTTTTTGACCTCTGGCTGGACAACCATGCCGGACAATATGACCTCAACTGGTTTATCTCCCAGCCACATCCTTTGAGCAAGGAACAGAGGGAAGAAATTTTATGCAACCAACTGAGTTATCTGAATGCTCTGTATGCCGGCAGGCTCCATCTGGATTTTAATGCTGTCCGGCAATTCCAGTTTTCAATTCTCATTTATGCGGTGGAACATAGAAAAAAGCATTTTTTGGAATTGGTGGATCAGAACAGTGAAGTGTTCCTGTCCTTGGGGCGATACTCTCTATTGTTTGAGCCGGGCTTTTGTGAGCACTGCAACATCAATTCCCTGACGCTGAAGAATTTGAAAGCCAGCGATTCTGTGAACCGCAGCGACAGCTTCTTTACGCTTCTGGAAGAAGGGCAGCAGTACACCTTTGAGGAAATGTATCAGCTTTGGCATCAGAAAGAGGTTTATGTCCGGTTATACACTATGCTGACACCTCTTTCCATAGATCAGCGTTTGCTGACGCTTCGGCAGCTGATAAAACGGGATCTGGTCAGCCAGTATACAGGAGATGCAGAGTTGGAGCAGCTTGGAAAATGTCTGTTGGAAAGGCCGTTTAGCGAATGGTATCGGGGTTCATTTGGACATATCTGTGGGCTGACCCGGCGGATTGCCATGGGGCTGCTGCAACACTATACGCAGCTGCAGGCATTCATACCGGATTTCACTACAGAGTCGGATGCGGTATTTACCCTCAATAATATGACGGCTCTTTTGGAAAGGACGGATTGGAAGCAGGTGCGGAAAGATATTCTGACAACAGATGCAGACTGGCTGGATCTAAAAGAAAAACTGGCATTTTCGGACGATTTTGTGGAGCAGAACCGGGAGACTGTCACGGAATTTTTACTGCAGGGCGGCGCGGCTATGGTACGCGCTCTCTATGGGGAACTGGACGGGCAGGAGCTGGCTGTTGAAGCGTTGCGACGGATCGTACAGGCTGAATTGATGGGCCAGTTCTATAAACTCAAATATTTTGCTGGTGACCTGCAGCGTGAGATTCGCTACCCTGTCAGCGAGATGCAGGAGAGCCTCTGGAAGAAAAATCTTTCGTTGGCGCGAGGTGCATTTTGGGCAGAAGAGGTGGATGATTTTTACCACACTCTGCGGCTTGGTGAACTTCCTCATAGTACCTGCTTGTCTTACCGTACTGGAAGCCAGAGGGAGTGCCTGTTAGCTGCCTTTGACTCTAATAAGAAGATTGTCCTTGTGAAAAAGGATGAAGCGGTGGTGGCTCGTGCCTGTCTCCGCTTGACAAAAGGTGCATTTCAAAAACCGCCTGCCGTCGATTTTCTTTTGCTGATCTGTCGCAGGAGAACATGGATATCGGAAAGCCTGTTACCAGTGAGAAGCCTGTGCTGTTCCTGGAGAGTATCTATACTTTTCGGACTCAATGATATTGAAAAAGAGGAAGAATGAAACTGGCAGTTTCCCTGACAACACAGAAAGCGGCAGAGCTGGGCGTTGTGTCTGTACTTGCAAGACGGTATCTGGGCTGCTATGAACGGGATGAGTATGTGCTTGCACCGTTCTATGTGTATATCTCAAAATCCAAAAACGGATGGCAGTATCTGGACTCTTTAGGCGGAGCGGCATATACCTCAGCAAAAGAGGAGTATGTAGAGCACCCCTTCCTGGTCATGCAGACTGCCATGCATCATGCAGAGGCAAATAGCAGAAATGAGGTGGAGTATGAATAATAGGACAATGGCAACAGTTTATGTGGATCAGGATAGCATTTCCGTCAAGACCTGTTCCAGAAAAAGCTGTTCGCCGCAACGCTTTATTATTTTGAAAAAGGAATTGCAGCGGCTGGAGGAGAAAAAGTATTTAATCACCAAAGATATCCATTCCTATGCAGAACTGCGGCTGTGTGATGCCGTAGGCGGTGTCAAAATGCTGGAGCTTTCCTTCACATGGCTGAAGGATGCTGGCAGAGACCGTGTTTCCGGCTACACCGAGCGAGTCAGGCTGCCATATGAGCCGTTTCGCTCATATGCGACAGGTGAGGAAGAAGTCGCCGATGGAACACGATGGCGGCTGCTGTCCATTCCGGAACAGAACAGACCCAAGATAGAGTTTCACAGCCGGAAAAATCTCAAGGCCGTAGTGGAGAATCCTATCCTGCGGCACAAACTGGGGAAATTTCTGGATCAGCACTTTCACTGGTATAACTACGAGCGCATCGTCCTGACGGATGATTACCTGCCTTACAGCTTCTTTTTTGAGGGCTACATGGTACAGGGCACAAAGACCTGTGGCGGAGTAATCCTGCATGGTGAAGAGAACATCCAAACGGCGAAATACGGGATACATACATAAAAACCTGTAGGAAGATTTTATACATAGTTAACACCGCCGCAATCGTATAGTTTGCGGCGGTGTTCTTGTTGTCCAACATGACATTGAAACTATTGTATGTATTCATATTTTTATTCTTGTGCTGAAAAGTAGGCTATCCTATAATTAAAAAGAAAAATATCTGATTAGGACATTTCTGTAACATTTTGTGTTTATCCTATCAGTATAGTTGAAAAATAAGGAAGGAAGTGAATGTCTTGAAGAAGATTCTAATTGTAGAGGACGATCAGCTTTTGAATCGGACATTGGCATACAATCTGACCTCTGATGGATATGAGGTCATTTCTGTTTTTAATTTTGACAGCGCGGTAAGAAAGCTGCGGGAAAATGAATTTGATGTGGCACTGTTGGATATTAACCTGCCCGATGGCAGCGGACTGGATCTGTGTGAAGAAATCCGGAATCGCGGTCAGCATACCTATATCATCTTTATCACAGCCAATGATAAGGAGAGCGATATGCTCAAGGGATATGAAGTCGGCGGCGCGGATTATGTGACTAAGCCCTTTTCTGTGACAGTGCTTTGTAAAAAAGTGGCGGCGGTTTTTGCAAATCTGGAGCTGCGGACACCTCGGCATGATCTGTTTGACGATGGCTTTCTGAAAATCGACTTCTCCGAACAAAGTGCGTCCCTTGCCGGAGAATCCCTGGACTTTACACCGAAGGAATACCGCACCCTGTTCCTGTTCGTAAAGAACCCCCGGATTATTCTGACCAAGCGGCAGATTTTAGAGAAGCTGTGGGACATTGATGGAGACTTTGTGGATGAGCATACTCTAACGACGATCATCAGCCGTATCCGCAAAAAAATCGAAACAGATGAGCGGAAATATATTAAGACAGCTTATGGAATGGGATACCAGTGGATCGGCGGTGAGCCACGATGAAGCTGCAAAATTTATCTGTCAGGGTATTTTTGAGAAAAATTGTGGCGGGGACTCTGCTCACTGCCGCTTTGCTGCTGTTGATTTTTTTCCTGTTGACGAAAGATGTGCGTGTTGTCATCTGCGGCATTATTTTGACAGCTGCATTTTACATTTGGGGCATGGTTTTTCTGCACTATTTTCAAAAGAAACTTTCTCTGTTCACCGATGGTTTGTGCCAGACATTGGATCACATGATGGACAGTACAGACCGGCCCCAGGTAGACTATGAAGCGGAAACACTGCTGTCTCGGATTAGCCATCGTCTGGAACGGCTCTATAATGTGATGCAGAAAACCAGACATACGGCAGAGGGAGAAAAGGAAGAACTGCAATCCCTAGTATCAGATATTTCCCACCAGACCAAAACCCCCATCGCAAATTTGAAGCTGATCAACGATACCATGCTGACACGGCCATTGACAGAAGAAAAGCGCAAGGAGTTTTTGCAGGCCACAGGCACGCAGCTGGATAAATTGGATTTTCTCATTCAGGGAATGGTGAAAACCTCCCGTTTGGAAACGGGTGTCATTACGCTGGAGAAACAGGATGCTGTGATCGGGGATACGCTGGTGAGCGCCATCAATGGTGTTTTGGCTCCGATGGAACAAAAAGAGATCAGCCTGTCGGTGGACTGCCCATCTGATTTGACAATATCCCATGACAGCCGCTGGACTTCCGAAGCATTGTTTAACATTCTGGATAATGCGGTAAAGTACACCTCTGCTGGTGGCAGCATTCAGGTGAGGGTACGGGATTGGGAGATGTATTTGAGGATAGATGTGACGGATACAGGCAGAGGCATCCCGGAGCATTCTCAGGGCACGATCTTCAAACGCTTCTATCGGGATGAAGCGGTGCATGATATAGATGGGGTCGGAATCGGCTTATACCTTGCCCGAGAGATCATTACCATGCAGGGGGGCTATATTACCGTCGAGTCTAAAGTTGGGGAAGGATCAACTTTTTCCGTGTTCCTGCCCATAAAATAATTCTGAGGCAGTCTGTTTTGGCAGGCTGCCTTTTTTGAAAAATTTTTAGAGGACAATGGATTTTAGGACAATTCTGCAACATTTGGGATTTATGCTGACAGCAACATCATGAATTTGGAGGTGGCCTTATGGAAATCACAAAGACATTACTCATCAATGCAGCTTGCTTGCTGATCCCGCCGGTTGTTGTTGTGCTGCTGCTCCGGCACTTCTTTCCAAGAAAAATTAGATGGTCGGCTGGTGTGGTGGCTCTGGTAGATCTGGTGATCTTCTGGACAGATATTTTTTATTATGAGAGCGTTTGGCTGACGCTGTTTTTTGTTGTAATTCAGTTAGCAATGGTTTTGCTTATATCTATCCGGCTTTATAAAAAAGACACACGAAAATGAATTGTCCTAAAATTGAAGCAATTCATTATGGATTTTCATACCCTTTAGGACAATTCTGCAACATTTGCCCTTTACCCTATACTCAACAAATTAAGAAAGGCAGGTAACTGTTATGAAAATTTTGCAGACAACTGATCTTAAAAAATACTACGGCACAGAGCCGAACATTACCCGCGCCCTGGATGGCGTGAACTTTTCTGTGGAGGAGGGCGAATTTGTGGCGGTGGTCGGCACTTCCGGCTCCGGTAAGTCCACCCTGCTTCACATGATGGGCGGTCTGGACACACCCACCTCCGGCAGCGTGATGGTGCGGGATAAGGAGCTGGCGAAGATGAACGACGAGCAGCTTACCATATTCCGTCGCCGCAATATCGGCTTTATTTTCCAGAACTACAATCTGGTGCCAATCCTAAATGTGTATGAAAACATCGTCCTGCCGGTGGAGCTGGATGGGGATACGGTGGATCAGAAATTCATGGCGGATGTGGTGTCCATGCTGGGACTGGAGGATAAGCTGAAGAATATGCCAAACAACCTCTCCGGTGGACAGCAGCAGCGTGTGGCAATCGCCCGCGCGCTGGTGTCAAAGCCCGCTATCGTCCTTGCCGATGAACCCACCGGAAACCTGGACAGCAGGACCAGCGCCGATGTGCTGGGGCTTTTGCAGAGAACAAGCCGTGAATTTAACCAGACGCTGGTGATGATCACACATAATGATGCCATTGCCCAGCTTGCAGACCGTATTGTACGGATCGAGGATGGCAAAATCGTTGGATAAAGGAGGTGGCAGACATGACATTGCCTTTTGAAAATGACACAGGGCCGGTTATTAAAAGACTGGCGGCAAGGAGTATTCAGACAGACAAGCGGCGCAACCTGTTTGTGATCGTAACGATCGCTCTGGCGGCTGCTTTGATGGCGGCGATTTTCTGCGCAGGAGCGGGAAATGACAGAAAACTGGAGGCGGATCTCCGGGGACAGTATCAGGCGGTTGTGGTGAATTGTGACCGTGATACGATTGAAAGACTGAAAGACTGCCCGGAAGTGGAACGCTGGGGTCTTTCCCAGAATTACGGTTCCGCCCGCTATGGTGACAGCGTTCTGACTGTGGAGTATGCGGATGCCAACTGGATGGAATTGGGGAAGAAACCTTCCTTTACCGGGACGCTTCCGCAGGCTGCCAATGAAATTCTGGTAGAACGGGCATTTCTTGATTATTTTGAAATCCCCGCAGAAGTCGGGCAGACCATAGAAGTGAATCTTGGAAACGGAAAGCAGACCTATACCGTCAGCGGTATCATGGATGTGGAGAATGACTCCCGTATGTTCCAGCTTTATGTATCTGAAGCATTTGTGGAGGAGATGGCGCAGGGAGAGCCGCTGTTTGAATTTCGGCTTCGTTATACCGGTGCTGATGATATGGAGCTGGAGCAGCTCAAGGCGGGTATTGCAGCATTCCTTTCTGCCAACGATGTCTCAGAGGATCAGATTTTTTACAGTTCCAACTATTTCGATATGCAGGGCTTTAAGTCCGGCGTGATGAAATATTACATTCCCGTGGCAATCCTTTTGCTGGTTGCCTGTGCCGTGGTCATTTACAGTATCTTTTTCATTTCCGTAAAGGGCAAAATGCGGGAATATGGACGCCTGAAAGTGATCGGCACAACACCAAAACAGATCCGGCGGATCGTGCGGCGGGAGGGATTGCTGTTATCTCTTTGCGGTATCCCGCTGGGGCTTTTGGTTGGAGGGGCTATCGGGTTTGCTATTTTCCCGGCACATTGGAGCTGGATGGGCAATCTGCCCTATCTGGCTGCGACCGCAGCAGCCTGCGCCCTGACGGTATTTCTGTCCATTCATGCGCCTGTCCGCATGGCGGCGAGGGTATCCCCCATCGAAGCGGTCCGCTCCAGTGGTTATGAAACGGCAACAGACCGGAAGGATCAGAAAAACCACCGCATTACGCCGTTCTCTATGGCACAGATGAACTTTAGGCGGAGCAGGAAAAGACGGTCATCACCCTGGTATCTCTCGGGTTGACGGGTGTGTTTTGGTAACAGCCGCTACGGTACTTAACTCCATCAGCCCCGAAAAGATGGCGATAGAAGCCATGGGAGATCACTGTAACTATGAGGTCAGCTGGATGGATTCGGGAGGCGCGGAAGGCTTGCCTGCCATCGCGCGGGAAAATCCACTGACAGAAGAACTTCGTCAGGAGCTTCTTGCCATAGATGGTGTGGAATCTATCACCAGCCATGAAGTAACATCCGCAACGGTGAAATTCCCCCAGGAAAGTGTTGCGTTAAAGTTCCCTGTATTTGACAGAGAGCAGATGGAACAATGGCTGCCAGAGGAAAATCTGGAACAAGGCAGCGCAGATTATGAGGAGCTTGCCGCAAACAACGGTGTGGTCGTGACTGATTCGGAAGATCATCTTTTAAGTATGTTTTATGGCTATACGCCTGCTGTTGGGGATGTGCTGACCTTTGAATCCATGGACGGTAAGGCCATAGAAGTAACGGTCATGGGGATTGCGAAACCGTCAGTGACATCGGGCACCGGCGCATGGGGCCTGTTTACCCTTACAGAAGAACTGGCCGATCAGCTCTACCCGGACATTGAGAACAGAGAGGCTGTTTGGAATGTCCATACATCGGAGGACTCGGATGCGCTCAGGGCGTCTATTTTCAGCCTGCTGGAAAATCCGGTGCTGACGGTCTTTTCCAGAGCAGACCATGCGGCATCCCTGGAATCGCAGCTAAAGATGATGACCCGCGGTGTTTATCTGCTGCTGGCGTTCCTGTTTGTGTTCTCCATGGTAAATCTGGTCAACACCCTGATGACCAATCTGCTGGCAAGGCAGCAGGAGCTTGGGATTTTGCAGTCTGTGGGAATGACCGGAAAGCAGGTTTCCCGTATGCTGATCGCAGAATGCCTGTGGTACGCAGGGGTTACGGTATTTTTGTCGGTTGGCATTGGCGGAATCCTGGGCTGGATTTTTGACTATGTGATCAGCAGCTTTAATATTTTTGGGGAACTGTCCTATCAATTCCCTTTGATGGAAACGGTTGTTTTTGTTCTGGCACTTTTGGTCGTGACCGGAATCTTCTCTTTGGTTGCTGTCCGTTACTCTAAACGGCTTTCCCTTGTAGAGCGGATCAAGACCATGGACTAACCAGAGGCGGCGGCTTCCGATGTGAAGCCGCCGCTTTGCTGACAGCAGAAATATAAGACTTAAAGGAGATGATCAAAATGACAGTACCATTTGAAAATGATACAGGAAATATTGTCAGGAAACTGGCAAGAAAGAGTTTGAAAAGCGAAAAACGCCGGAATTTGATGGTGGTGATCGCCGTTGCGCTGGCATCCTGTCTGATCTGTTTTTCGATTGTGATGGCTTTGTCTACCCGGCAGATAGAGAAAAATCATGTGGAGGATACCTATGAGGCGGTCTATACCAGAATTACCGAAGAAGATGTGTCCACCCTGAAGGGGCTGGATGACTTCTCAAGGGTAGGAGAGTATTACATGCTGGCTGTGGAACCTACGGAGCAGGGATACAATGCCTCCTATATTTATTGTGATGAGGAAACGATGTATATTGCCCGTGACCAGATGAAGCTGCTGGAAGGCCGACTGCCCCAAAAGGAGGATGAGGTGGTGGTGAGCCGTTATTTCCTTTCCAACTATGGTGCAGACGCCGGGATTGGCGAAAAGGTTATGCTAAGCAGCGAGAGCTTTCACGGAGAATACACGGTGACTGGCATTATGGAAGGCTATAAGGAAAAAGAGGTAAATGGATCTTCCATCCTTCTTTCCAAAGAAGCCCTGAAAGGATGGAGCGGCTATGACCCCGCTGATTATCGTGCCTATGTGCATTTTAAGAATGAGCAGCAAATGGATGAAACAGAGCTGACTGCCCGCAGCCGGGAGATTGCCAAGGAATATCAGCTGGAAATGCCGATCATGAACCTCAGCTATATGAAGTTCTATAAGCAGCCTGTGAATGTCAGTATGCTGGCGCTGGTTGCCGGAATTGCAGTTCTGGTCATCATCGGAGGGTATGTTGTGATACAAAGTATCTTCCGAATTTCTATCAATGACAAAATCCAAAGTTATGGACAACTGCGGACTATCGGAACAACGCCAAAACAGATCCGCCGTATTGTCAAAAAAGAAGGCCGTTTCTTAGGATGGGCTGGCATTGGTATCGGTATTTTGCTGGGATGTGCAGCCGGGTTTGCGCTGTTTCCCCGTGGGTTTCATCTGCCATTTTATGTTGCTGCGATTGTTTTGACTGCACTGCTTGGCTGGTTTATGGTATCCATTGCGATCCGCAGACCGGTAAAGATTGCCGCCGGTATCTCCCCGATTGAAGCAGTCCGCTTTACCGGCAATCAGAGCGGAAAGACCCACACACATAAGAAGAATATGCGGTTAAATCCCCTCTCCATGGGAATTGCAAATTTCAGGCGTGACCGCAAAAAGACGATCAGTATCGTGGCTTCCCTGAGTCTGGGCGGGGTGATCCTTTTGGTGACAGCGTCTATTCTTTTGGTTCGTTCGCCAGAGCGGATCGCAAGACAGTTTTTCCCGGATGGGGATTATAAAATCTATATCCATTCTGAAAAAACAGAATATGAGGTGATGTCGAAAGGAAATCCTTTGAATGAAGCGCTTCGGCAGGAGGTGCTGGCCGTGGATGGCGTAACAGATGTGATAGAAAATCGTCAGGCGGTTCATGTGCGGTTTGAAAATGAGGAAAGTTCTTCCGGCGGAATGTGTGATCTGTTGAGTGATCGAAATAGGGACCAAATGCAAGCGGCACTTGTGTCGGGGACTCTACCGCAGGATTCCCATAGTATTGCACTTGATATGGACTATGCAGAAGATATGATTGGTGTAGATGTGGGGTCAGTTATCAAACTTACCATAGGGGATCAAGAGATTCCTGTCACTGTTTCCGGTCTGCTCATAAACGATGGGCTTAAAAATGGTCATGGTCCTCTGGCATTGGACAGCACCTGCATTGTTGCAACCAAAGAGCTATTTCAGGAAGCAATGCCTATGATCGATTGTTTTGATTATTCCTGGAGCATTGTCAGCGATCCCCAAAAGGCGGAGCAGATTGAAAACAGTCTGAGTGCGATCATTTCTTCCAATCCGGATCTTGACTTGGATACCATTGGGATACATAAGGATTATGAGGAAATGGAAAACCGGGTCGTTTTTGGAGGGTTTCAGGCGCTGTCCTGGCTGGTATTTCTCTTTGGCGTGGTTAATCTCATCAACACCACCCTCTCCAATCAGATGTCCAGAAAGAGGGAAAACAGCGTCTTTCGTGCCATCGGTCTGACCAGAAAACAGCTCTGTCAAATGACCATCTATGAGGGAATTTGCTATGCGTTTTCTGCTGCGTTGGCAACCCTGGCAGTCGGCCTCCCGATTGCAGTGATATTTGCCCGAAAATTCAGCGAAATGACTTTCCATGTAGCAATGCCATATTCCTTCCCCTTCCTGCAAATGGGGCTGTTCGTTCTGGTACTGTTTGGCCTGGAGGTGATTCTGTCCTTCTGGACAATGCGCAGGCAGAAAAATCAATCGCTTGTGGAAGAAATGCGAGCGATGGAATAAGCATATAGGATCGGCGGGGCGGCGTGTGCTGCCCCGCTTTTTAAGTTTGCTGTTATATTTTGGATCGTTATTGACTTCTATTACGGTTAGTGATATATTTATTACAGTAACCGTAATAAGGAGGCAGGTGTTATGCGAGACAATGCGAAAGGCGGTGCGCTCACAGAGGTGACATTCTTTATTTTGCTCTCCCTTTATACCCCGAAACATGGATATGCTGTTATGCAATTTATTGAAGACAATACAAAAGGGCGGCTCACGCTGGGGGCAGGTACTTTATATGGTGCGTTGAACTCGTTGCAGGAAAAAGGCTGGATTGCACCTTTTGGAGATAGTGCGGGACGGAAAAAAGAATATCTCATTACAACGCAAGGAAAAGAAATTGCAGAAAAGGAGCTGATAAGGCTCAATGAACTTGTAGGCGTGGCTAATGGAATTATTGGAGGTGCGGTATGAGCAAAAAGTATTATCGTTTCTTTGGCGGTTTGTTGACTGCCCAGGAACATTGGCTGAATAAAATGTCTGAAAAGGGCTATCGTCTGATTCGGGCGGAAAAAATGTTGTATGAATTTGAGGAGTGTAAACCGGATCAGGTAAAATACTGCGTGGAGTTTATCGGGCAAAAATCGAAGGCCAACGCATCCGATTATCATGAGTTTTTAGAGGGGATGGGTTACAAAGTATTTTATAAAAACATCAACCTGAACTACTCTGTTGGTAAAGTACGCCTACGGCCATGGGCTGAAAAAGGCGGACGCATAGCAACAAATGCCACCACCTTTAATCGGGAACTGTTGATCGTAGAAAAAGATAATGACGGTAAGCCGTTTGAACTTCATACTTCTTATGAGGACAAGGAAAACTATTACAGAAATCTGCGTAATCCGTGGTTGCTGATATTGCTCATGTTCGCAATATTTGCGGTTGCAAAATGTTCGGTAGTTTTTGGTGTGCTTGCCCTGGTTTCTCTGATTCCTGTTCTCGTATATCAAACCCAGGTTATGCAGAACAAACGCGAAGGTAAGACAAAAGAATGGTGAGGTGTTTATATCATGAATGAACGAGAAAAAACAATCCGATTATGGTTTGATATGTGGCTCAATCAGCAGGATATGGGGATTGATGATATTTTTACAGAAGATGTGATCTATACAGAAAGCTGGAGTCCCCAGTATAACAACCGAAAAACAGTAAAGCATTGGTTTCAGGAATGGAATACCCGTGGCAAGGTGGTTATTTGGGAAATCAAGCAATTTTTTCATAAGGAAGATCAAACGATTGTGGAGTGGTATTTCAAAAATGAAATGAACAATGGAAGTATAGAGGAATTTGATGGAATATCGCTGGTTGAATGGACAGAGGATAATAAAATAAAGGCATTAAAAGAATTTGGGTGTAATCGCAATACCTATAATCCATACCAGGAAGGCGATACCCCTCAATTCAAAGCAGAAAAAGCGAATTGGTTTTGAATTGAGTGCTTATGGAGGTAAAATATAATGTATCGGACAGAATTAGTAGAAGGAATTACCGTGGAAAATGTAACAGAGAAAATCAATGCAAAAATAGAAGAAATGGAAAAGGAAAGCTATCGACTTGTTACGATGTCTTTTTGGGGAACCGAAAGAGCTGTACTGGTTTTACAAAAAAGGGTTAAAGGGTAGTTTGCTTTAACACATAGTTTGCTTTTGAACTGTCGTCTATGGTGCGTTGACAGACTGGTAATCTCGACTATTCGTTAAAGGACTTTATTGTGGACTGTTCGAGCAAGCCATTGGGCTTTGAGGTGACAAATATGAAAGTATTGGTTAGTGCCTGTATTATGGGAGAGAACTGTAAATATAATGGGAAAAACAACAAAAATTCAGCAGCTATCCAGTTTTTTAAAAGATAAAGAAGTGATTTCTATCTGCCCGGAAGTATTAGCAGGAATGGAAACTCCCAGACCCTGCGCAGAAATTGTGAATGGGAGAGTAGTTGATGAAAACGGAAATGATGTTAGTTTAGAATATAATAAGGCAGTGGCAGTTGCATTATCGAAAATTCAGAATGAAGAGATTGATTTAGTTATATTACAATCCAGAAGCCCTACCTGTGGTGTTAATCAGATATATGATGGTAGCTTCACTGGAAAGTTAGTTTCTGGAATGGGTTTGTTTGCAAAGGCATTAAAACAAAAGGATATCATGTCATTGATGTTGAAGAAATATAAGTTTACCATTTTTCATTTGTTGAGGGATAAGGTTCCTAACGCATTAAGGCTGCATTTTTATATTCGCCTGATGCAAATGTCAATGGGAGCATGAGCGACTATATCATAGAATATTATTTTTTTCACGGAGGCTGATATGAAAGAAAAAATATTGATAATAGAAGATGATCCGTTGATACGGAATGAATTGAAAACGCTGCTGCAAAGCAATGGCTATGAAGCGGCGGCTCCGGAAGAGTTTTTCTGATGTGATTGATCGGATCAAAGCCGAACAGCCACACTTGATTTTACTGGACATCAAGCTACCGGGAACCAGTGGCTTTTCTCTCTGCACCGAGGTTCGCACATTTTCCGAGGTGCCGATTATTTTTGTGACAAGCTGCAACACGGATATGGACGAACTAAATAGCATCATGCTGGGTGGGGACGCTTTTATCACGAAGCCCTATAACACAGCGATCCTGCTTGCAAAAATCGCTTCCCTGCTGAAGAAAGCCTATCCCGCACAGCAACGGGAGCAGATCGTCTATGGAGATGCGGTGCTGCATCTGGAATCCAGTAGTTTGGACTATAATGGACAGAGCGTAGAACTTACCAAAAACGAATTGAAGATTCTCTATTACCTTTTCAAGAACGGAGGAAAAATCTGTTCTCGTGGAGATATGATTGAGTATTTGTGGGACAATCAGTTATATGTGGATGACAATGCTTTGAGCGTCAATATCAACCGCATCCGGGAAAAACTTGCGGGCATCGGCCTGACGGATTTTATCAAGACAAAGCACCGACAGGGGTACACGATATGAACAGCAGACGATATTGGAAAAACAGGCTGCCGTTTCTGCTGACGAACCTTGTTTGTATGGCTGCGCTCACTGTATTTCTGCTGGTGTGCGGCAATTCGGTTTCCGCAGTAGTATTGATCCTGATCGTATGGGCATTGATTTTGCTGACGGGACTTGTCCTCACTTACTGGAAACGAAAGCGGCAGATGCAAAAACTTCTGGATATGGCGGAGCAGCTCTCCGAGAGATACCTCATTTCCGAAGTGATGGAACTGCCGGAACAGGCCGAGGATCAGGTTTACTATCAGCTTTTGAAAATGGCTGGAAAATCCATGTTGGAGCAGATCGGGGAGGTCGAGCGGGAACGCCTGGAGTACAAGGAATACATTGAACAATGGATTCACGAAATCAAAACGCCCATTACTGCCATGAAACTTCTATGTGAAAACCATCGGATGGACTGGACAAAAGAACTTCTGCTGGAACTGGAAAAGACCAACCGCTTTACCGAACAGGCTCTTTATTATGCCCGCAGTGAGCATACAGAGAAAGATTATTCTGTCCGGGAAATGGCACTGTCCCAAGTGGTGCATCAGGCGATTGCAGATAATAAATATCTGCTGCTCCAAAGTGGTATGCGTCTGGAAGTGGAGGAAATGCAGGACACGGTTTATTCAGATGAAAAGTGGGTGCGCTTTATTCTGAACCAACTGATTGCCAATGCGGTCAAGTATCGTACGGAACAGCCGGTTCTCCGCATTTCTACTCATAAACGGCAGGATCAGGTTGTTCTTGTCGTGGAGGACAATGGAATCGGGATTGCTGCGTCCGATCTGCCCCGTATCTTTGAAAAGGGATTTACCGGTCAGAATGGTCGTATGGTCCAGCAGTCCACAGGCATTGGCCTGTACCTATGCAAACGGCTTTGTGAAAAGCTGGGCATTGGCATTACGGCGGAGTCGTCGGAACATGGCACAGCAATTTCCCTTTCTTTTCATATTAACTGTTTGATTCATGAAGTGCAGAGCTGAGAACCGTTCTGCACTTCTTACATTTTTGTTAGAACTTTGTAAGAAAACTTGATACAAACGAAGCCGCTCTTATTTTACAATAGAGATCAGAGGTGATAACAATGAAAGAAATTTTGAAACTGGATCATATCCAAAAATATTATGGCAATAGTGGGAATGTTACAAAAGCAATTCAGGACATCAGCTTTTCCGTTCAGGAGGGGGAATTTGTAGGAATCATGGGAGCATCCGGTTCCGGCAAGACCACCCTGCTCAACTGTATTTCCACCATTGATACCGTCAGTGCGGGACATATCTATCTGGATGGGACCGATGTGACGGAAATCAATGAAAAACAGATTGCCCGGTTTCGCCGGGAAAATCTTGGATTTGTGTTCCAGGATTTTAACCTGCTGGACACGCTGACCATTTCGGAAAACATAGCCCTGGCGCTGACCATCAACAAGGTTCCAGCAGGCGAGATCGATGGACGGGTGCGGGAAATGGCCGGAAAGCTGAATATCATGGATATTCTGGATAAGTACCCATATCAGGTGTCCGGCGGCCAGAAGCAGCGGTGCGCCTGTGCCAGAGCCATTATCAACCAGCCTAAGCTGATTTTGGCGGACGAACCCACCGGCGCGTTAGATAGTCATTCGTCCCAGATGCTGCTTTCTACGATTCAGAGTATCAACGAAGATCTCGGAGCCACGATCCTGATGGTGACACACGACGCTTTCTCGGCAAGCTACGCCAATCGCATTCTCTTTTTGAGGGATGGCGCGATCTTCACGGAAATCCGTAAGGGTGGTGATTCCCGCAGGACTTTCTTTGAAAAAATCCTGGATGTCCTCACCATGATGGGAGGGGGCATGAGCGATGTACGCTAAACTCATTTTCAAAAATGCAAAGCGGTCTGTGAAGGACTGTTTGATTTATATTGTGACCATGACACTCTGTGTCACCCTGTTCTATGCGTTTTTGTCTATCAGCAGCACCCATTATCATCCGACCATTGGTGCGGAATATAATATTTCCCTGCTGGCTGGAGGTATGAAACTGGCAATTTGCGGGATTAGTCTGCTTTTGTTGTTCCTGATCCACTATGTCAATCGTTTCATGCTGAGAAAAAAACAATCGGAGTTTGCAGTTGAGGCAACCCTGGGAATGGAGCAAAAAACCATAGGACTGCTCTTTTTTGGAGAGACTTTTTTCCTGCTCATATTCTCTGTATCGGTGGGAATCCTTCTGGGGATGATCGTTTCTCAGGTCATTACGGCTATGCTGCTTGCTTCTTTTGGGGAACCCTACGCTTTTTCTTGGTCTTTTTTTCCAGATACCGTGCTACTGACCGTGGGCTTCTTTGTTATTTGCCAGATTCTGGTTGGAGTCGGGAATGTCAGAATTCTCAACAAAAGCAGGATTATTGAGCTTATGACGGCAAACCGTCAGAATGAAAAACCGCTTCATAAAAGCAGATGGATGCCGATGATCTGTATTTTCTATGGCATTATGCTGCTGTGGATGCTGGAGGTAGGTGCTGTAAAATATCATTTTTACTTCGATCCCAGACATCCGCTTCCTGTAAAGCTCATGTATTCGGGGGAATGTCCTATTCCCTGCACTGACGCTGCTTTGGGCAATCGCAGGTGCTGTTTTACACAGAAAAATAGGATTTTCCCGATATCTTTGCGGGCTTCTGGCTGGTGCTGTATTGACCGCTATCCCGATTTTTTCCATCGCAGAACTGGAAAAAGCCTACTTCCTTGGATTTGACGCCCCAACTCTGAATCAATATTTGCTGTTTGGGGTTGCGGATATTTTGTTTATCATTTCCGCAGTCATTTATTTATCGAATGCGGCGCTCCTATACTGGAAGGAGTCTAAAGTGTCCTGCAAATATCACAATACGAGTTTATTTCTGTTTGGACAGCTTTCCTCTAAGCTGGCTACCAATACGAAAACGATGACGATAATTTGTGTGACCCTGACTTTTTCTATCTGCTTGTTTGTCATTGCGCCAGTTTTGACAGGATGGAGTCTGGGCTATTTGGATAGTCGGGCAGTCTATGATATTCAAATTTCAAGCCGCTACAACGATGTTTATGAAGTGGAAAATCTTCCGGATACAGACTATGGGGAAATTACTGCGTTCATAGAACAAAACAACATAGCGATAAAGGACGATTTGACTTTTTCGGAATATCTTCCCCAAAAAAGCGACTTTCACCAGCGGGTAAAGTACGATTTTCCTCCCTTGGCAATTGCACTGAAGGATTATAACGCTGTTCGGAAAATGTTGGGATATGAACCTATTATCTTACAAACGGATGAATTTGCTACCCACTGGCATCGTGCGGCAGAGGACAAGGATATTGAAAACTACATCGCTGAGCATACCTTACTGGAAACTGACGCAGGCACCCTGAAACTCAGTGAGAACGCCGTGTTTCAGGAGCCTGTGGGGGAATCCATCTATAATCTTTATACAGATGTGGTGTATATCATACCTGACGAGATAGCGCAAGTCTTGCTTCCGGTACAGAGCAACCGATTTGTGATGACCCAATATCCGCTTCCCTTCAAAACGGCAGAAATGCTGGAACAGCTTCTTGGGCGTTCTTATCCAGAAGATCCTGATAAAGACAATCTGGCAGGATACAGTACAACTGTCCATACTACGGAAGTGAACCGTATAATCGCCCTTAACTTTATCCTAAAAGCGTCCTTGATCTATGGTGCAATTGTGCTGATGGTGATGTGTCTTACCGTGCTGGCTCTTCAGCAGCTCCTAGATGCAGAAAAAAACAACTACAGATTTTCGGTTCTGCGAAAAATGGGAGTGGAAGAGAAGGACCTGCATACTTTGGTTCTAAAACAGCTTGGTGTTTGGTTTGGGATGCCGATCACAGCGGCAATCGTTGTAGCAATTATTGTGATTGGCTATTTTCTTCAAAATGTTTCTGCTGAAATCTCAGCTTATATTGGCTACGGAGCCTTGATGCGGCAAATAGGTATCATTGTCGGGATTTTCGCTTTGCTGCTGAGTTGCTATTTTCTCAGTACATGGCTGCTGTTCCAGCGTTCGATTCGCAGCAACTCCGATAGCGTAAGGTGATGGGAGGAAGATATGTACTGGAAGTTAGCAATTCAAAATATCCGCAGAAGCCTGCGGGATTATATCATTTACTTGGTGACGCTTACCTTGACTGCGGCATTGATGTACTCATTTTTGGCATTGGGCTTTTCATCAGATGTTCTTGCTATGGCAGAAAATATGTCGATGCTGACTACTGGAATTTTGCTTATGTCAGCTCTGGTTGCTTTTATGTCCTCGTTTGTAATCGGTTATGCGATCCGCTTTATGCTGGGACGACGGAAAAAGGAGTTTGCAACCTACGAACTGATTGGCATGGAAGCAAAGACAGTACGGAATTTGTTCCTTGCTGAAAACAGTATCATCGGTACAGGAGCCTTTCTGCTTGGTTCTTTGGTTGGCACAGGGCTTTCCGGTTTGCTGAATCAGGTGGTAAAAAATATCTTTGAGGTGCCGCATACCTATCAGGTTTCCTTTTCTCTCCAGGCATGGGCAGTAACATTTTTGTTTTTTGCCTTGATGTATGGTTTTGGGATGCTCCGAGCAGCAAAGATTATCCGGCATCAGAAAGTAATCGATTTGCTGTATGATAACCGCAAGAATGAAGAATACCGTTTCAAATCATTCCGCCATAGTCTTTTGGTAGTATTGCTTTCAATAGCCGCAATGGTTGCAGGCGTGATTTTGCTTGGGCGGATGCTTCAGACACAAACCAATGAAGCATTTTTGTACCTTGGCGGAGCCTGCCTGCTCATTCTGGTGGGTGTTTACGAGCTGCATCGCCAGATTCCGCTTTTGCTGCACCGATTTGCAAAACAAAATCTGCGCCATAAGTACAAAGAAGAAAATCTGTTCTTCCTGGGGCAGATTGGGCGGCGCATCCATTCTGCTGGCCGGACAATGGCTGTGGTGGCGATTCTTTTAACCATATCCCTGACAACCATGTTTGTGGGGCTTACAATGGGAGCAGGCTACAAAGCCAACATGAAAGCCTATTATCCCTATGATGCAGGCGTGGCGATTGATGCACCTTTGGAAAAATCCAGCATGGATTCCATCGTTTCCTTTACAGAGGAGCATTGTGGAGTCGAGGATTCTGTGAGCTATTATCTGTATGCGGTTCCTGAAAAACCGATCGAAGCCTTGTCCTTGTCCGACTATAACCACCTGCGTGAGATTTTGGGGCTTTCTCCTGTTTCCATGAGCGACAACGAGTTTTTGGTTCATTGTGATACATGGAACTATATGGACGGAATCCGGCAGGGCTTGAAGCAGCAGCCGGAGATCACATTAAATGGTCGAACCTTGACTATTGCAGAGACACCAATCCTGACGGAGCCGATGGAGCAGTATCAAATGGCCGGAACGAAGGGATATGTACTTGTTCTGCCGGATGAAGCAGCTTCACAATTAGTCGGAGAAAAAATCCGTCTGGCAATGAAACTGGAAGATGGCGGATACCCGGAATTGAAAAGCGACTTGAAGCAATTCCTGAACAGTGGGAAATGGCAGCCGGAATTGCAGTCTGGTCAACAGCTCCCGGAAAAAGTAACGATGGGTGTTACAGTAAAGGCGTGGGGCGTTGCCAATTCGCTGACTGGATTTACAGCCATTTCGTTCTGCGGATTGTATTTAAGCATTATTTTTATCATCCTATCCTGCTCGGTTCTTGCATTTGAGCAGCTTTCTGCCATAGACAAAAACCAGAAGAATTATGCAGTCATTGACCGTTTGGGTGTACCGGGGCACAGGCAAGCCTCCCTGATACGCAGGGAACTGTCCACAGTCTTTTTGATCCCACTGCTATTCCCTCTTTTGCTGACGGTTTTGCTGATAGTAGGGGCACAGTTCTTTTTCGGAGAGGCAATCTTGCAGCAGGGACTTGTGCCTCTTTATGGTTTGGTGACGATCCTGCTATTCTGTGCAATCTACCTGACCTATTTTGGTGCAACAATGTTCTTATTCAAACGGGTTATTCTTCGGCCTGAAATGAGATAAAAATTGAATTGTTACAAAAATGAAGCAATTCCGCCTGTTTTCTTGCCGAAAAAGAAAGCGGTTAGGAGATTTCTGCAACATTTGGCCTTTATCATAGAGTAATAAATTAGAAATGCTGATACCTTACACTATGCAAAGGAGTGGATTACTATGGCAAACAAAGAAAAGCGCTTTGAAACAATCTATACACAGGGAACTTCCTTGAGTATTGTTGTAGACACCGAAACAGGTGTAAACTACCTTGTCCATGATACGGGGATTACCCCTTTGCTGGATAAAAACGGAACAGTCGTTATTACTGAAATAAACAAGTAAACTTTATATTGGCTGCAGGGTATCAGCATTCTAATTATGAATAAGGGAGGGACATATGGGAAAAATCTTTGTATTGTCGGTAACAGACCATGAAGAATACATACTTAGCAGAATTATGGAGATTATTGCAGCCGAGCCAGGATTTGACCATATTGTGTCATCTCACCCTTGTAATACTCTTGTTTTTCCGGGATTGGAGCTTCGCCTGAAGGAGAGAACGGTACACCGAAACGGCGAGTTAATTTCTATGACCCATCGGGAATTTGCGACATTGGTATACTTGGCAAACCACCCGTCCTGGGTATTTTCTGCCGGGCAGATTTATGAAGAAGTGTGGGGTGAGGATGGTGAAAACTGCGGAACAGCCGTTGCCAGCGTCATTGGTCAGATCCGCAGAAAACTGACACCGGATATGCCGAAAGCGGGTTATATCCGTACTGTTTTGGGGAGCGGATACAAATTTGAAGTTCCGCAAGGTATGGCAGAATAGAACAATCAAATATATATTAGCTGCGCACATTATGAAGCAGCCAAAAGCGGGAAACCTTTATGATGGGTCTCCTGCTTTTTGTTTTCATAAAAATAGTGTGTGATTGTTGAGAATAGGCGTCATATAGGCGTAAAGGATATGTATAAAGCAAAAAGGAGGCATTACATATGCTTATTGGCGTTGATCATGGCAACAAACAAATTAAAACGGTTCATTGCAACCCCTTTGTGTCCGGTCTTAAGCAGAGTGTCACCCGTCCCTTTGGACAGAATGTGCTGAGGTATCAGAATACCTACTATACGCTGTCTACTGAGCGGATTCCTTATCGGAAAGATAAAACGGAGGACGATCGCTTCTTTATCCTGACCCTATTTGCTCTGGCTGGTGAGATTGAAGCGAGGGGAGCATATTCCTCGGAGGTTCAGCGTATCCAACTGGCAGTAGGGTTGCCGCCGGCACACTTTGGCGCCCAGGTGGAGCGGTTTATACAATACTTTGGGCAGCGGGGAATGGTAGAATTTGAGGTGCAGGGCAAGCCGTATTCCATCTATATTGAAGATGTGGCCTGCTTTCCACAGGCATATGCAGCGGCGGCCACCATGCTTCACACGCTTGTTGAAGAGCCAAAGGCGGTAATTTTGGATATTGGTGGGTTTACTGCTGACTATCTGCTGATGAAAAACGGAGAGATTGATCTTACCTCCTGTGATTCGTTAGAAAATGGCGTGATCCTGTTGTACAATAAGGTGCGTTCAAAGGTGAATTCGGAGCTGGATCTGTTGTTGGATGAAGGAGATGTGGATGCCATACTGATGGGAAAAAAGACTCAATATCCGGATGCAGCCATACGGCTGACAGAACAGATGGCGCAGGAATTTATCAATGACCTGTTCAGCACGTTGCGGGAGCGAATGTTGGACTTGCAATATTGCAAGGTAGTATTTGTAGGCGGCGGTGCCATTCTTTTGAAGCGGCAGATCGAAACTTCGGGCAAGGTGGGAGCACCATTCTTCGTATCGAAAATCAATGCAAATGCGGATGGCTATGAGTATCTGTACCGGATTGAAACAGCAGGCAGGTGATGGTATGGGCGAGAAAAAAGAACGAGGACGGTTTACGCTGCGCTTTAATGAGGGCGATCCCATACACGAGACGGCCATTGGATTACTGGAATTGCAGAGTCCCCGCACAAAAGCGCAATATGTGGCAAATGCAGTGGTCTACTATAATGAGCACTTTGGGCAAGAGCCACAGCCGCTAAATGCTTCAATCATCAGCAAAGAAGCGGTGGTGGCTATTGTCAAAGAGATTTTGCGGCAGGAAGGTATGGGACAGGAAAAAGCAAAAGAGCAGATTCCCACAGCCAGATTGGTGGAGAAGCCTGCAGCGCCTGTGATGCTTTCGACTGCACAGGAAGTGGACGATGATCCGGAAATGGACGATAGGACACGCAGCCTGATTGCCAGTACTTTATCTGCGTTCCGCAGCAGGGGATAATCAAAAGAGGCATGGGAGCCAGTGATGCTCCTATGCCTCTTCCTGTATGGCCGCGATAAAACTGTCTAAAATATCTTCAAAATGCCTGTATTGTTTGGGCGTTAGTGTGGAAATCTTCTTCATAAGAAGAGAAGAATCTGCTTCTGTGATGACGCCTCGCAACAAATACTCGGTGCTGATGTGAAGTGCATCACAGACTTTGAGGATTGTCTCAGGCCGCATAGCCTTTTGCCCCAGTTCTGCGGTGGAGATGGTCTGTGGTGTGACATGAGCCAGCTCTGCCAGAGTTTCTTGGGTCATATTCAGTTGTTTTCTCCGGTCGAAGATCCGTTTACCCATATCTTTTAGTAGATTATCCATGCGTCACCTCCATGCTATAGTTACATTTTATCCGCTATGACATGGATTATTAAGCGGTCATGGTTGATTTATCTCGTCTATGGCAAGTATAATATGCAGAGGAGTATGACGGGAAAGGAGAACCATATGAACAGTTTTTCGTGTGTGATTACAGGCCACAGGCCGACCAGATTTAAGTTCAAATATAATGAAAAGGATAAACGCTGCCAACGGATTAAAAAGTGTCTGCAGGAGCAACTCATACGACTTTATAACCAGGGAGTACGATGCTTTTGGGTTGGAGGAGCAATGGGCGCTGATATGTGGGCAGCGGAGATACTGCTGCGCATGAAAGAACAGCAAACATATCAAGATGTGGAATTGTGCTTGGCGCTCCCTTTTGAGGGTTACGATTCAGACTGGGATGACTGGCACCGAAAGAGGATGGATTTTATTCGCAGATATGCTGAAAAGGTCTTAATACTGTGTGAAACGCCATCAAGTGAAAGCTATAAGAAACGCAATTACTATATGGTGGAGCAGGCCGGATATATGATAGCTGTCTATGATAATGCACACAATATGCGGTCTGGAACCCAGCAGGCGGTCAACTACGCCAAGAAGAAAGGACTCCAAATCATTTATATCCATCCAGATACGGCACAGGTAGCGATGGAAGATACAACTTTATGGAAAAAATAAAGGAAGAGCTCTAAAGCGGAACACTGAGAAAGGTTGCAAAGTAGTGTGTCCGTTTTAGAGCTTGTTTTGTCATATAATGTCGAATGATTTTCTTTTTGCTCGAAAGCGATTCCAATGCTACTCCAAGAGTTTCCGAAAACTGTCAGTTACACTATGATTATGGCAGTGATCCCAAAACCAATGAAAACTCGATAAGTGGAGGTGGGGGTATGAGATCAGTACAGTACCCAATGAAAATCGGAAGAAGAGGGCGGTCTTTATCCTGGCAATAAGGATGGAGGCCGCCTTTTGTTTTAATTTAATAGAATAGCTGGAATAGCATTTGAAAAAAGTATTATTTCACAATTTAATAATTATTAGCAGGGCGGCAGCGTTGCGCTGCCATATCGCGAAAGAAAGGGGATGATGCAGGCCGCCTGTGTGCCGTCCGCATAACTGCGGACAGGGAGTAACGATGTTATGGAGAAAGGATTCCACGACATCGAGCAGTTCATTGCTTTCATAACTCCAGGACACACGGCTTTTCATGAACGGCTCTCAATAGGGGTGCATCGTCGAGGCAGGACAAGGGAGTTCTCTCCACATAAGGAAAAACCTCCGCCTGCTCGGACGGTATCTATTGAACTGCTCGATGCAGCAATTCAAGGAACAGCTGGTTTTGTCCATTGGTACAAAGCTGGCTGTTTTTCTCTATCACAGCCAAGTTTTGTCCGGTGCAGGTCACCGCCAGAAGCTCAGGAAATCCATCGGAATTCTTGAGACTTTTGGAGGTAAAGCCATGTGGCAACGGAACAATGGGCAGGCAGAAGATGACCTGCAATTCAGGTTTACAGCATATTTAGTTTCGGCGGTCAAGCGCCGCAGAAAAGATTATTTGATCCAGTTTTATAAGCGCAGCAGTATAGAGAGTACTGTGGAAGTGGTCTATGAGTCTGAACCCAGCTCAGAGGAAGTGGTCTTGGACAGATTACCGCTTATGGATGTCATTGAGAATGGAGCGCTTCTGGAGGCGTTGCAGAAACTCAATGAACGGGAACGCCAGATATTTCTGGCTCGAACGCTGGAGGAAGAAGATTTCGAGACTCTGGGAGCAAAGTTTGGGCTGTCCTACAAAGGGGTGGCTGCACTTTACTACAGGACGATCCAGAAAATCAGAAAGAGCATTGAAGGAGGTGACAAGAGATGAATTTTGAGTGTCTGCTCCTCAGTGCCAAGGACGGAAACGAGGATGCCATTACGGCGATCTTACAGATGTATCGACCATTGCTGCTCAAGTATGCTATTATTGACGGCGTGCTGGATGAGGATCTGTACCAGGAATTGAGCATTATTTTGTTGAAGGCGATCAAATTGTTTAAGATTTAAGTCAATGAGAAAGGCTCCGAGATCATTACGGCCTCGGAGCCTTTCTTACTGACTTAAAAGGGAGAACTGCTAAATTTATATCCACTGCCCAGTATAGTGCGGATATAGCCACCCTTTGGTGTATCCGGCGTCAACTTGCGCCGGATCTGACTGATGATACTGGCAACGGCAGTGCCGCAGCGTTCACCGTCTCTATCCCATACGGCCTCATAAATCTGGCTGGCTGAGAATACCCAGCCAGGATGACGAGCCAGATATGTAAGGACAGCAAACTCATGGTGAGTCAGAGTAACAAGTTGACCGCTGCAGGACACTGTCTGCTCCTTCAGCCGGATTTCCAGATTTGTAAAAGAAAGAATGTTGCAAGGGAGAGGAGGCGCAATATGGTTAAGCTCCGGCTCGTTTGCGATAGTTTCCATAAGTTTTATTGAGTATATGTTCTTCGTGGTCAGTGACGGATAATATTAAAATTCTGCCCATATTGTTCGCCTCCTTTGCTTGGGGTAAATGCGGAAAACTGCTGCGCCAGTGGCCGCCAACAGTACCAGAAGCAGCACAGCAAACAGACCGAAGCTCTCATAGTAGAACAGTTCATCCCAAAATAGGAGAACATCACAGAGAGCAGTCAAGGCAACCGTCCAGCGGATGTGCCGGGCCAGCCATTGCCGGAACACCAGCACAAGGACAACGGGTGGGACGATCAGCAGCACCAGATTCAAAATCAATGTCGGGGTCAGTTCCATTGCGTCGCCTCCGTTATGCGTGCTCTTTTGTTGATAAGGTCATTGTAAAACCCAAATCTCCGCGAAATGTTACAGTGGCCAAAAAATTCCATTGAAAATCGGGGTGAAATGTTACAATGCTCGGACATTTTTATATTAGTCGGGTCTACTTCATTAGTCTACAATCCGTAATCTCTCAACCAACGGAGTTTTTTGTAAACTGTAAAAAGCGGAAATAGTAATCGTCAAAATAATCAGAACTACCACAATGCAATATACAGTAAACAATGTTAATGGAAATGTATATGACAAATAGAAAATCCCTGCACTTATCAAGCCTTTTATCAATATCTGCCCTAAAATAATTCCCAATATCAGAGTAAGTATCAAGCTCCCTATCGCCAATACACAACTTTCGCATAGTGCCATTTTTTTCTGTTTGTTTCCTAGTCATACCGATGGATTGAAACATAGCGTATTCCCGTCTTTTTTAGTTGCTATATTTGTAATGATTGTACTTGCGAAAGTAATGATACTAAAAAGCAGCAAGAATAGTGTTACGCCTATGATAGATATTCCTACCTGCCTTATAGTAGCTTCTTTTGAAGCAATCGCTTCTTGCATAGTCGTCAGTGTTAATCCATCTGACATATCCACTAATTTCTCTAAAGATATTGTGGTGTGTTCCAATCCGGTATCATTTGCCTTTACAATCAACCTAATAGAAACATTAAAAGAAACCGAATTTTCTGCTATCAATTCAGTGGGCATTAAAAACCCAGCCGCCATAAATTGCTGTATTTGAATACAGATCACCATCTAATATGCCTCCCACTGTATAAGTTTTTTAGGGTGCCATCCCCAAATGTAAATTCTACTGTATCGCCTTTAGAAATACCTTCTACACCATTTACAGCAACGATCTGGTTAGATTGAACAAGCTGTTGATAATCCAAATCGCCTGATTCTCTGAATTGCTGAATAGAGGCAAAATCATTATCGGTAATAATAGAAAGTTGATCTTTGCCTGTGCTATTTTTCCCTGCCCAACTAATATCTGTTTCAACAACTTGCTTTATATTGCTAATGTTTGGAAGCTCCATTATCTTTTGTTTGAAGTTTTCAATTTCTGAAACTTTCTCGCTGTATTTACCAGTAGTTTCAATCGCAAATTGTCCATACTGGTAGACATCTTTCTTTACAATAGACTCTGGATCAATGGAAGCGGTGTATGTCGCAGCTAAGACGAATAAAAGCCCGCTTAGGCCCAAAGAAAGCACAGAAACTAAAATGCTTTTCCAGTGTGATGTTATGCTTATGATTGCCAGCCCCAAAGAAGATAATTTTCGTTTTTCTTGTTAGTAACCTTACAATCAAAGCGTTCCATCATATATTTGCTGGAAAGGATCGGGGAAATGCTGAGGGCTATTTTTGTAGGTCTATTTAACGATACTTTTACAACGAAATTGATGATAAGACTAATGATTATCCCCCAGACTACCGCAGCGATCCAATCCCAACCATCAGGTTGCAACAAATATCCAGCAAGGCCACCAATTAGTAGACCAATCGGAACCCCAATTCTACATAAAAAGTTTTCTTTCGTAGCGCATGATTTTCTTTGTTTGCTGCTGTGTCATTCCGACAGTACGAAGCTGCCCAAATTGCCGCACCTGATTTACAACAGATAAATAGAAAACATTGTAAATTACTAAAGCACTCACAATTATAATGAAGATTGCCACCCCCATAAGAACCATGTTTTTCTGATTTAATAGTCCTCCGTTAGGCAAACTATCTATGAATAAGTCGTTTCTTGTTACATGATGAATGTCATATTTTGAAGATATATTATCGACCGCAGAAGAAAAACCATATTGCGTCATTTTTGTGGCATCAACAATGGTAATTGAAGCATCATACCCGTTTTCTGTTTCAGTTACTTTGATGGATTCGATATTTTCCTCTGAATACAACAACTCAATTTGCTGCTGGGAAAGATCATAAAAAACAACTTGTGGCTGCCCTTCTGCCATTCTATCTTTTGTAGTTTCATATCCGCTTTCAAACATAATCAACATCATGAGTAGTGCTGTTGCAAAGACTATCGTAGTAAGCGAGAAAACCTTTTTAACTCGGTTTTTATCTATATCGTTTTTAGCAATTTTTTTCGTGATAGCACTGGTATCATTCTCAAAAGGCCATGTCATAGCCTACCACCTCCTTATTCCACAATCTTGCCGTCCTCAATGCGGACAATCCGATCTGCAAGGCGGGCTATGTCGTCATTGTGGGTAATCATCACAACAGTTTGCCGGAACTCCGCACTGGTACGCTTGATAAGCCCCAGCACCTCGGCACTGGTCTTGCTGTCAAGGTTGCCGGTCGGCTCGTCGGCCAGCACAATAGCCGGTTTGGTAATCAAGGCGCGGGCAATCGCCACACGCTGCTGCTGTCCGCCGGAAAGATTGTTCGGCATATTTTTCAGTTTATCTTCCAGCCCCAGCAGGTGAACGATCTCGTCCAAAAACTTCTGATCCACCGTGTCCCCGTCCAGCTCCACCGGCAGGACGATGTTCTCATACACATTCAGGATAGGAACAAGGTTATAGTTCTGGAAGATAAAGCCGATGTTGCGGCGGCGGAAGATGGTAAGCTGTTCGTCGTTCATTTTCGACAGCTCTTTGTCCCGGACAATCACATTGCCGGAAGTAGGGGTGTCCAGCCCGCCCATCATGTGAAGCAGGGTGGACTTGCCGCTGCCGGAGGTTCCCACAACGGCCACAAATTCGCCGTCATTTACAGAGAAGTTCACGCCGTCAAGGGCGCGGGTGATATTCGGCTCTGTACCGTAATACTTTTTCAGGTCGATAGTCTGTAAAATTCTCATACTCAAAACTCCTTTCAAGGCTTTCTGCCTGTTGATAAGGTCATTGTAAAACCCAAATGTCCGCGAAATGTTACAGCGGCCAAAAAATTTCATTGAAAATCGGGGTGAAATGTTACAACGCTCGGACATTTCAAAAAAATTTACGGCGGGCAGCCGGAAATGGCCGTCCGCCGTAGCTCATGATCTGTTCTAAAACCAATTCGCCTTTTGATTTCTAAATTGAGGAGTATCGCTTTCTTGATAAGGATTGTAGGTATTACGGTTACACCCAAACTCTTTTAATGATTTTATTTTATTGTCCTCTGTCCATTCAATCAAAGAAATACCGTCAAATTCCTCTATATCCCCATTGTTCATTCCATTTTTGAAATACCACTCTACAATCGTTTGATTTTCTTTATGGAAAAATTGCTTGATTTCCCAAACTACCACCTTTCCACGGGTATTCCACTCCTGAAACCAATGTTTTACTGTTTTACGATTGCTATACTGGGGACACCAACTTTCTGTATAGAGTACATCTTCCGCAAAAATATCATCAATGCCCATATCTTTCTGATAAAGCCACATATCAAACCACAGTCGGATTATTTTTTCTCGTTCATTCATAATAGAAACACCTCGCTTGTTTACTTTCATTTTGTAGGCAGCATAATGGAAAATTCCGAACCCTTGCCCGGCTCCGAAACCACTTTGACATAGCCGCCCTGCCGCATTACAATCTCGCGGGCCAGATACAGGCCAATGCCCACGCCCTGCTGTTCGTGTACTTCTTCCTCACGATAGAAGCGCCGGAAGATGGCAGCCTGATTGCTTTCGGAAATGCCCTTGCCGGTGTCGGTCACTTTGATCTCCACATACATTTCCCACAGCACCACCGACACAGCGATTTTCCCGCCTGCCGGGGTGTACTTCACCGCATTGTCCAGCAGGTTAAAGAGGGCTTCCGATGTCCACTTGCTGTCATGGGAAACGGTCAAATCCTCCGGGCAGTCCACGGACACGGCGATTTCCTTTTTCTCCGCCGCATACACGATCCCACTCATGGCCTGCGCCACAGTATCAAAAAGACGGCCCAGCTTCTTATCCAACTGGATCACGCCTGTTTCCAGTCGGGAGGTTTTCACAAGGGCCTGAAAGAGAAAGTCCAGCTTATCCGTCTGGCTGCGGATTCCCCGGATAAAGTCGGTGCGCTCCGCCTCGGTCATGGGCTTTTCCAGCAGGGTGTCCGTCGCCATTTTCAGATTGCTTACCGGCGTTTTCACCTGATGGGAAATATCCGATACAAGGGTCTGTAACTCCTGCCGTTCCTCGTCCACCCGGCGGCGGTTCTCCTGCATGATCTGGTAAAGCCTTGCCAGCCGGTGTCCGATTCTGGCAAGCTGGGTTTCGCTGTCCTCTGGCCGCTGGGGTGCTTCATTTCCGGCGATCATGTGGTCTAAAGTCTGGCACAGGTCAGCGGTAAACTGTGACAACCGTTTTCCAAACGCCTGTGTCAGTACAAAAATCCCCACAAGGGCGCACAGCAGCAGCGCCCCGCCCGTCAGCAGCACCGCCGTCTGTTTCGTCACAAAAAACAGGGCTATGGTGATCCCGGACATGGAGAGGACAAGCCCTATTGCCACCCGGCCAAACAGCCGCTTTACCGATAGGTTCTTAACCTTCATTTTGCCTCGCCTCCCGTCCATTGATAGCCCATGCCATAAATGGTCTTGATGTAGGGTGCGCCGCCGTCGGATTCAATCTTGCTGCGAATCCGGCTGATGGAGGTTGTCAGGGTGTGTTCGTCTACAAACCTCTCGTCTATATCCCACAGCTTTTCCAAAAGCTGCCCACGGGTCAGCACTCGCCGGGGATTTTTACGGAATAGGTTCAGCATTTTGTACTCCATCGGGGATAGAGTCAGGGGCTTGCCGTTTAAGGAAGCCGTCTGCTCCGAGAAGTCCAGAAACAGCCGCCCGTCGTCGTAAATGTCCTTGGCCGGTTTGTGGTGTTCCAGCATGGCGAACATGGCTTTGATTTTTCGCTGCAAGGCCCCGATCACAAAGGGCTTTGTGATGTAGTCCACCGCGCCCACCTCATAGCCCCGTATCTGGTCGCTCTCCTGATCGTTGGCGGTCAGGAATATTACGATGGTGTCCGGGTGCTGGGGCTTGATCAGCTTGCACAGCTCAAAACCGTTCCCGTCCGGCAGGTTGATGTCCAGCAGCACCAAATCAAATTCCCGCTGGCGGATGGCGTCGGCTGCGGTTCTGGCATTTAGGGCAGAAGTCACGCCGTAGCCATCTGCGGTCAGGTTATAGGCCAACATCTTATTCAAAAAACTGTCGTCCTCGACAATTAAAACCTGCTTCATATCCTCACTTCCTTTGCTTTTTGCAGATAGTATAACAGGCAAATGTCCGCGAAATGTTACAGCGGACGGATTTTTTCAAAAAATCTATCAGCAAAATATAGCTCTATTAAAAAGCAGCACCAAAGAAGATATTTTCATATTCCTCCCGGTGCTGTTTATATATTATTTCAGCTTATCCTTATTATCTTCTTGTTTCTTTTTATCCCGATATTTCCGTATGAGTTTATTACGGATAGGAACGCCAACACCAATCAAAAGCACAACTGCCAAAATTGTGAAATCCATACAATCACCTCACATTTCCTTATTCTTCATAACCCGAATGG
>ENA-OQNJ01000004-OQNJ01000004.1-human-gut-metagenome-genome-assembly--contig:-NODE-4-length-50573-cov-4.114974_pt1 | contig 50573 bp, 38 predicted proteins | sample MGYA00242630_ERZ504882 | MGnify/ENA primary metagenome ERZ504882 (study PRJEB26092, sample SAMD00036408) | human gut metagenome | host: Homo sapiens | study: EMG produced TPA metagenomics assembly of the... | reverse complement strand
GAATCGGGCCGGTGACGCTGGCTGTCGCACTGCGCCGCAGAACAGGAAGAAAAGATGTCGATATTCAGAGACCGGAGCAGCGGATTCTGATTGGATAGTTGGGAAATAAAAAACAGGACAGATTTCAGAAAACGAGGAAAAGAAATGAGTAAACAGTATGCAGTCATTGGACTTGGAAAGTTTGGTTTTTCTGTAGCAACGACACTTGCGCAGGCAGGAAAAGAAGTGCTTGCCGTTGATAAAGACGCTGAGCCGGTACAGGAAATTGCCGATCTTGTTACCTATGCGGCGCGCGCGGACATCACCGACAGCCGTGTTTTTGCATCGCTTGGCATCAGCAACATGGATGTCGTGATCGTCGGCATCTCTGAAAATATGGAGTCGAGCATCCTCGCCACCCTGCAGGCAAAAGAGGCGGGCGTGCCGCTCGTCATCGCAAAGGGCATGAGCCAGATGCATGCCAATATTTTGAAAAAAGTCGGCGCGGACCGCGTCGTGATGGCGGAAAGTGAGACGGGCATCCGCCTCGGAAAAAGCCTGATTTCCGGCGGCTTCCAGGACTTCTTCATGCTGTCGGATTCGTTCTCCATGGTAGAGCTTCCCGTGCCGGAAGCGTGGACGGGGCATAACCTCGAGGAGCTGGATCTGCGGAAGAAATACAGTATCAACGTAATCGCCGTCAAGGACGGGGAAGACATCCGTGTCACGGTCAATCCGAAGACGCTGCTCCGCGCAGAGGAAGTGCTGATTCTGATCGGCGAAAACAAAGAACTTGCCAAATTGATGAAAAACAGGAAATGAGGGGACCATTCATGATTACAAGCAGCAGCAATGCACAGGTAAAAAACATTATTGCGCTGAACAAAAAAGCAAAAGAACGCCGGGAGCAGGACGTTTTCGTGGCGGAGGGCTGGAAAATGTTCCAGGAAGCGCCGCGGGAATGGCTGAAAAAAGTATATGTGTCTGAGAGCGGCAGCAAAATGCATGAAATGCCGTCCGACGGGACAGAATACGAAGTAGTGGACGACCGCGTGTTCCAGTCCATGTGCGACACGAAGACGCCGCAGGGTGTTTTAAGTGTGATCCGCATGCCGCATTACACCGAAGAGGAGGTGATGGACAACGGAAAGACACCGCTTCTGATGGTACTTGAGGATCTGCAGGACCCTGGAAATGTCGGAACAATCATCCGCACCGCAGAGGGCGCAGGAGTCACCGGCATCATCATGAGCCGCGGTACCGCGGATATCTTCAATCCGAAAACGATCCGTTCGACGATGGGCTCGATTTACCGTATGCCGTTTCTGATCGTCGACGATGCGGTCGGATTTGTAAAAGGCTTAAAAGCGCGGAAGATCTGTACGTACGCGGCACATCTGCACGGCGTGCATTCCTACCGCGAGGAGGATTACACAAAAGGAACGGCATTCCTGATCGGAAATGAGGGAAACGGCCTGACCGATGCAATGGCAGAGGCCGCCGAGTGCCTGATCCGTATTCCGATGGAAGGAAAAGTGGAGTCGTTAAACGCAGCGATTGCATCCGCCGTTCTCATGTATGAGGCACACGGCCAGCGCGCATAAAAGAAAGAGCGTTACCGGTTTTCTTACATTTCTCTTAACCTGCCGGAAACCTACTCGACAGAACCGGTATTTTGAGCTAAAATAGAAAGAGCAGAGTCCGGGCTGAATTTCTGTCAGTCCGGTAAAACTGTAATATTTGCCAGAAAAGCAAAAGCTGTTTTGGGAGGAAGGAAAAATGAGTGAGAAAAAAAACATCAGTAAAAAGGAGCTCCGAAGAAGAAAGCGGAAGCGTGCGCTGATGATCAAAACAGGAATTCTATGTGTTCTGCTTGTCATCTTCGGCATTGGAATATGGGCTTGGCCGGAGGAACAGAAAAAATCCAAGCAGAAAGCACAGGAAAAAGAGGATCAGAAAACAGCAGAGGTGGACGGTTCCGTATCGTCGGACAGCACGGGAAGTGCTGAAGCGCCGACAACGAAAGCACAGATTATGGCGGAAGCCGATGCACTTGCGCAGACATACGATTACGATGGAGCCATTGAAAAGCTCCAGAGCGTAGAGGGCGCAGCAACCGACGCGGATATCATCACAAAAGTAGCAGAGTACACCAGCACGAGAGATGCCTGTGTGCGCGTCAACATCAACGAAGTAACCCACATTTTCTATCATTCTCTTGTAGTCGATCCGCAGAAAGCGTTCTATCAGGACAACGCACAGACCGCAGGCTTCTGCGAGTGGATGACCACCGTGGATGAGTTCAACGCGATTACCCAGCAGATGTACGACAGAGGATATGTCATGGTTTCGATCAACGATCTCGTGAAAAAGACCGTAGATGATGACGGAACCGTTCATTACGAGGAAGGGGACATTTACCTGCCGGAGGGCAAGAAAGCATTCGTTCTTTCTCTGGATGACCTTTCCTATTACCACTCTTACGACGGACGCGGCATTGCCAGCAAGATGGTAGTCGGCGACGACGGAAAACCGACCTGCGAATACATTCAGGATGACGGAACTGTTGTGACCGGTGCTTACGACTGTATCCCGCTGATGGATCAGTTTATCGAAGCGCATCCGGATGCCGTATACCACAATGCGCGCGGAACCGTAGCACTGACCGGCTACGATGGAATCCTCGGATACCGCACCGACGGTGATTACAAGACGAGAGAAGATCTGACGGATGATCAGGTAGCATGGCTTGATGCACACCCGGATTTCGACTGGGATAAAGAGTGCGAGGAGGCGAAAAAAGTAGCCGATGCGATCAAAGCAGACGGCTGGACATTCGCAAGCCATACCTGGGGCCATATCCGTGTCGGCGACAAACCGATCGAGACGATCCAGGCGGATACCGAGAAATGGCTGACGTATGTTGCACCGCTCATCGGCGGAAGCGATATCATCATCTTTGCACATGGACAGGATCTTTCCGACTGGCACGATTACACGATGGACAATGAGAAGTTTGCTTACTTAAAGAGTCAGGGCTTCAACATCTACTGCAACGTAGATTCCTCCCAGTATTTCGTTCAGGTAAGAGACAATTACCTGCGTATGGGACGAAGAAACCTGGATGGATACCGTCTGTACCAGAACCTCTACGGAGGCGGCGAGGACAGAACAAGCGATCTGTTTGATTCTGCCTCTGTTATTGATCCGCAGCGGCCGACAGATCCATCTCTTTACAATTTAGGTTAAAGAATTTTGAAAATGAAAAAGATCTCACAGAACTTTCTATTATTTATAGAAGAAAGTTTGTGAGATCTTTTTTTCAGCAGGGCGAACCGTTTACAGATATTTTTCTACGAGCGGAAACGGCAGAGGCCCGAGACGGAGCAGTTTTTCATGGAAACCGATCAATGAGAATGAGTCACCTTCCTGTTCCTGCACTTCCGAGAGGAGCTGTGAAAACGAGAGCGATCCGACACAGTATTTCAGATAGTTCGCCGGTGTCTCGAGAATATACTGATATAAAGAGGCAGCGGCCGACGCATCCGTGATGCCGAACTGCGCCAGAAAGGCTGACGCATCCGAGAGGAGCCATCCCTGGCTGTGGATTCCGAGATCCAGCAGCGAGCAGAGGGTAAGATGCACCGAGCGGTTCAGATACCAGAGACGGCAGAGCGCCTGCGTGTTTGCATCGAGATTACGTGCGGCGTAGCGGCAGGCATATGATTCAACGTAGGTTGCCCATCCTTCCACATAACCCGACGGCGCGTAGAGATGGCGGATCAGAAGCGGGTCGGAGCGCGAGAACGAGACGGTCTGGTACAGATGGCCGGGAAAGCCCTCGTGGGCAAGTGTGGAATACAGTTCGATGCCGGTCATCTCATCCGCGGGATTCAGGTAAATGGAGTTGGGTGAATTGATATCGGCGGGCGGTGTGAGATAAAAGGCGGGGCTTAAAAAATCCTTGAGGGAGTCATCCACGGTCTTTACTTCGTATGCGATACCCGAAAGAACGGGAAAATCTTCAGAAACGGCATTCTGCAGATCGGCAAGCATTTCCTCTGGCGTGGAGAACGGCAGCACGAGCGCCTGCTCGGAGAGGGAGAGCGACGGATTCTGATCGAGAATGATCTGCATTTCGGCACACTGGTCCGCAAGCTGCTGTGTTAAAAGGCGGGTCAGCTCCTCCGGTGAAGCGTTAACACCGACGCGGCTGCGGAGAAGATACGCATAGTAGGAAAGTCCGTCTTCCTGCCGGGAAAGACCGCCGGCGTTCTGCGTTCCTTTGCCGCAGAGTGAAGAAAGCGCATCGGAAAGAGAGCGGTAGGCGGGAAAAACACAGGAGGTAAGGAGTTTTTCATGCGTCTGCAGACAGAGATTCCTTTCCGCCTCAGAAAACAGTGAAGACGCCTGCAGTTTATTCTGAAAAACGGTGTGGAGCAGATGGCTTTCCGGTGTATCCGCGTCGGCGAGAAAAGCACTGCACTGGCGGATAATGCCATCGACCGCAAGGTCATTCTGAAACACGCCCTGCCGGGAGTTTTTCCTGCTCGAGTGCGATGAGGTCGGAGAAATAGCGCGGGAGATCCTGCAGAAGATGGAGGTAGTCGGCGATATCCTGCTGTGTGCGGAACGGGTACTCCGCGAGCAGAATGGGAAGCTGTGCCTGAATCCCGAGCGACGGACCGAGCGGTTCCGCAAGAAGGCTGGTGCTGCCCGGCATTTTCTCGCAGTCCAGCTCGTAGAGCAGAAGATCGAGCGTGATCTGATTTTCCGCGGAGAGGCGGTTGCGATGAAAGGATGTGAGCGTTGTTTTCACACTCTGCAGCAGGGCATCATACGAGGTGCGGTCAGGGATGGAAACCGTGCCGAACGAGGCGGTGCCGGGGGCAATTCCGCGGGAAGCCGGATCGGCGAGGGTATAGTGGAGCGTGATGGCAGAAGAGGTTACCTCGGAGTGGAACCGTTCCTCCACATACGCGGAAAACCGGCGGTTCTCACCAGGGGAAAAGAACGGGGAAAAATACCAGAACAGCAGGGCGAAAAGAAGTCCGCCGCACAGAAGCAGAGGGAACAGGATGCGGCGGTGCAGAGAAGCTGGTTTCATAGAATAGGCTCCGGTGCGGACAGTTATCATAAAGTATGTAAAAAATGCTGATTTTATGCGCTTTTTCCGTGGCCTTTCATTTGACTTTCCAAAACGGCTTTGCTATAATCAGTAACGAATGAAATAAGGGACTTTTCAGTGCGGAACGGATTTGAAAAAGAATCCGCGAAGGTAAAAGAGAATCAGGTGGAAATCCTGAGCGATCCGGTCACTGTAAGCAGGGAGTGTTAGCTGCAGAAATGCCATTGTGCGAAACGCATGAGAAGGCGCGGCTGCCGTGAAGATCTGCGAGTCAGGAAACCTGCTGGAAAGGTTAGTGAATCGCTTCCGATGAAAGCATATATTCATGGAAAGATGTACGAAGCAAAATCGGACATCTGCTTTTTTGTCGCCATGCGTCCGAAAAAGAGCTCCGGTGGAGAAACTCTTTTGCAGAAAAAGCAGATGTCTGTTTGTCTTTTCGCAGAAAAAATGTGTCCTCAAAAACAAGATTACTTGCAGGGAGACATCATTGACGGGGACAGGCACCGCCCAGCTGCCTGAAAAAGTCAGACGGAATCCGGAGCAGATGCGCGAAGGATATCCGAAGAAAAGGAGAAGTTATGAAAGGAAATTCAAGCAAATTTCTGGCACTGCTGTTGTCGGCGTCCATGATCATGAGCCCGACTGCCAGCGTATTAGCAGATACGCAGGAAAAAGCAGCACAGACAGAAAGCAGCGCAGCCGCAGAGGAAGCGCTGCAGAGCGAAGAAACAGCAGAGACGGCAGAACCGGAAACAACACCGGCAGAAACCGAGAGCAGTGAAAGCACTGCAGAGACTCCGGCAGAAGAGCCGACGGAAACACCGGCTGCGCCTGCAGAGGATCAGACACCGGCAGGATCTGACGAGACCGAGACACCATCTGCAGATGAGGATGCTTCGGAAGATACTGCAGAGGACACTGCAAAAGACGGTGAAGAGACTGCCGATACCACAGAAAAAGAGCCGGAAGCAGCAGATGAGACTTCCCAGGATGCTAAAAAAGAAACACCGGCAAAAGAAGAAACCAAAGATGCTGTAAAAGAGAATACCAGTCCGGCGGCAGAACAGCCGAAAACGGAAGTAAAAGAAACAACCAAAAATGAGGCATCCAATACAGCCGAGAAGAAAGAAACAAAAGCAGCGGAAGCAGCAAAACCGGCAGATGGTGAGTATGAGACTTCTGCAGAAGCAACCGGAAGCATGTTCCGTGTGATTTCTTCCAGACTCATCGTAAAAGATGGAAAACTGAAAGCATCCATTCTGCTGAGTGGAACCGGCTATGATTACCTGTATACGGGAACAGCAGCAGAAGCTGCCGCAGCAGATGAAAAGAGCTGGATTGCTCCGACAGGAAGCGAAACCTATACGGATACGAAGACCGGTGCAGAAAAGACCGGATATCGTTTTGAAATTCCGGTGGAAGAGCTTGACAAACAGATGGATGTTGCCGTTCGCTCAGCCAAGAAAAAAACATGGGCTGATAAAACTGTTACGATCCACAGCACCGCTGCAATCCCGACCGTAACCCCGGAACCGACCGAGCCCCCGGCCCCGAGTGAAACACCAGGTGATGATTCTTCCGAGACACCAGTCAGCGTAGAAGCACCTGTTGTAAAAGACAACGGTCAAGCATTCAAAATGTTCCTCATCTCTGAGGCAACCATGATCAACAAGGGCGACAAACTTGTTCTTACCCTGAAAACAAACAACACATCGTTTGATAAACTGTATTTTGGAAATAATGATGACCTTGCAAAAGCACCGGTTATTCAGGGAATGCAGGAAGCAAACGACGGTTTTTCCTTTGCGTTTGAAGTAGATGCTGACAAAGCCGGCACAACCGTTCCGATTGTTCTTGGAAAGAAAGACGGAACCTGGTATACGAAACAGCAGCTTTACTTTGTGATTCCGGGAACGAAAACACCAGATGTTACACCAACCCCGGAACCGACCGTAACCCCGGAACCGACTGAGACCCCGGCACCAACCGCAACGCCGACCCCGGAGCCATCTAAAGTTCCAAATGGCATTTACAGCGGAACCGCCGAGACGGGTGCTCAGATGTTCAAAGTAGTGGCTGTGGAGCTGACCGTAAAAGACGGTGATATGAAAGCTAAGATCACCTTAAGCGGTGTTGCTTATGACTACCTGTATATGGGAACTCCGGAAGAGGCAGCTGCTGCAGATAAGAGCGCATGGATCGCGGGCATCGGAACAGCGGATTATACGACCGATGACGGACAGACCAAAACCGGAATGCAGTATGAAATCCCGGTAGCAGCACTTGATCAGCCGCTTACCGTTGCATCCCATTCTAAAAAACAGGACAAATGGTATGCAAGAAACATCACCATCGCATCAGCAAGTCTGAAAAAGACCTCAGATCTTCCGGCAGATGAGACAAACAAAATTGCAGACGGTATCTACGAAGCAACTGCTGAGACTGGTGCAGCAATGTTTAAAGTAGTCAAAGTAAAACTGACTGCAAAAGATGGAAAAATGACAGCACTTATCACCTTAAGCGGAGCAGGTTACAATTACCTGTATCTGGGAACAGCAGCAGATGCAGCAGCAGATAAGAGTGCATGGATTGCATCCAAAGGAAAAGGTGAGTACACCTTAAACGGCGAGACAAAAACAGGACTGCAGTTTGAAATTCCGGTAGAAGCACTGGATCAGGGCCTGGCAGTGGCAGCTCACGCAGTAAAGAGCGGCAAATGGTTTGACAGAACCATCACGATCGCATCCTCCAGCCTGAAAAAGACCGGAGATCTGCCGTCGGATGATTCCAACGATCCGAAACCAACCATCGTTCCGACCAAGACCCCAACCGTATCTCCATCTGAGACACCGGTTGTAAAACCGACCAGCACCCCGGCTCCGGCACCGACCCAGAAACCGGCCGATACCAAACCGGAGCAGGAATCCAAATATGAGTCTGACTTAAGCGGCGGCACATCCAAAGTAGACAGTGCAACCACACTGGCAGACGGTGTTTACACACCAGACGGATTCTCCTTCTCCGGCGGATCCGGAAAGGTAACCATCTCCTGCAGCAAGATTACTGTAACGAACGGACAGGCTTATGCAACGATCGCATTCAGCAGTCCGTACTACGGATATGTAAAAGCAAACGGAAATAAATACATGGCAAATGTCAGCGGCGGAAGCAGCATCTTCACCATTCCGGTTGAGCTGAACAAGAACAATACCATCATCGGTATGACCACCAGAATGTCCGTTGCCCATGAGATTTCCTACAACATCTTCATTTCCCTGGCAGCAGCAAAGAAGGGCGGCAGCACTTCTTTCAGCACAGGATTTGTAAAAGCAGACGGAACAACCTCCACGATCAGCACCGATAACTCCAAGCTGGATACCACCGCTCCGGAGATCATGGGACTGGAATACAAAGCAGAGACAAAACTTGCTTACGCAGAGTACTTCAAGATGTATCATTACGACGAAGGCATCACCCTGCTGGAGATCGATATGACAAAAGATACCGAGCGTGATCCGGAGAAACAGACCGAGGACGACAAGAAAGCAGAAGATACCGATACCGCAGCAGCAGAGGATACCGCAGCAGCAACCGACGAGGAAGAAGCGGCAGCAGCATCCGATTCCAAAAAGACCAGCACTGAGAAAGCGAAAGATCTGACCGAAAAGACAAAAGAGCTGTACGAAGGCAATGTTGTCAAATATCTGATCGTTCCGAAAGATGTTGAGATTCCGGCAGGACTGGACAAAGATATGATTGTGATCCAGCTTCCGGTTGAGAAAACATACGTAGCATCTGAGGATGCCCTGAAACTTCTCGACAAGCAGTTAGACGCAGCAGAGAGCATCAAAGCAGTCGGCATGGAGCAGAAAGACTGCCAGATCGAAAACATTGCAAAAGCAATGGAAAGATAAAAAAAACTCTCCTTCGACGGAGCATTCGATGATCTGGACTACAAAGCTCTGGTAAAAGACGAAATCGACTTTGCAATTCTTCCGTCTGAGTTCCTTCCGGGAAATGCAAAAGATGAGGAAGATGCTGATGCAGCCGACGAGACCGCAGATACCAAATCTGAGGATCAGAAGGACGATAAAGACGATAAGACAACGGATGAGAAAGCAGACGAAGACAAGACTCCGGAAGAACTTCTGAAAGAGGAAAATGAGCGTCTGTCCGACACCGCAGAGCGTCTGGCAACCCTGACCATTCCGATGCTGGTTGACCGTTCCGCAGACGAGAAGACCGATCTTGCGAAAGCAGAGTGGCTGAAAGTCTACGGCGTGATCTTCGGATGCGAGGATCAGGCAAACGAGCTGTTCCAGCAGATGGTAAAGGCAGAAGAGAATAAATAAGTACAATAATTTGCAGCAAAAAATGAGAAAGGGCTGCTGCCGTATGGCAGCGGCTTTTTCTTTAAGAAAGGAATATCAAATGACAGGAAAAACGAAAGAAAGCTGAAAAAATGGACCGCACTTTTTCTTGCAGCAGCGATGTCACTGACGGCCTGCGGCAGCACCGCATCAACGGGAAGCAGCACATCGTCCGCGTCGGGCACTTCGGCAGTTTCTGAGAGCAGCACATCCACAGCATCCGCAGCAGACGTTTCCGAAAGCCAGACGGAGAGCACATCCGTCTCGGAAAGTACAGCTGAAAGTGAAAGCACCTCCGAAGCCACTGCTGAGAGCAGCACCTCCGGGAGTGATACCGCATCCGCGGATGGTTTCGCAACGACAGACGATGTCAGCGACGCACCGGACATCACCGGAATCACCATCGAGAGCAAGATGGTCCTGAATTACGCCGAGTGCTTTAACGTATACTACTGCACAGACGGCTATAAACTGATCGATGTCAAAGACGGCGCGCAGTATCTGCTCGTCCCGGACGGAAAAGAGGCGCCGGATGACCTCGATTCCGACGTAATTGTAATCCATCAGCCGCTGGAACGCATCTACATGGCAGCAACCTCTCCGATGGCGCTGTTCGATGCCATCGACTCCCTCGATACGATTCGTCTCTCCGGTGAAACCGCAGACAACTGGTACGTACAGGATGCCGTTGACGCGATGAATGCCGGAACGATGATCTTCGCCGGAAAATACAGTGAGCCGGATTACGAACTTCTGGTCAGTGAGAACTGTGATCTGGCCATTGAATCCACGATGATCCTCCATTCCCCGAAGGTACAGGAGATGATCGAGATGCTCGATATTCCGGTCTTCATCGACCGTTCCAGCTATGAATCCCAGCCTCTTGGCAGAACCGAATGGATCAAACTCTACGGTGCCATGCTGGACAAAGAGGAGGAGGCAGCCGACTTCTTTGCAAATCAGGCAAGTATTGTGGAAAATCTGAAGGATTTCCAGAATACCGAAAAAACGGTCGCTTTCTTCTATATTAATACGAGCGGGGCTGCCGTTGTGCGGAACCCGGAGGACTACATTTCCAACATGATCGAGCTTGGCGGTGCGCGCAACGCCTTCCGTGATCTCCAGGACGACAGCGGAAAAACATCCGTGCCGATCACGATGGAGCAGTTCTACGATACGGCCGAAGATGCGGACTACCTGATCTACAACGCAAGTATCGATTCCACCGTCAAAACCCTGGACGACCTGCTGGCAAAGGATTCTATGTTTGCCGATTACAAAGCAGTCAAAGAGGGCAATGTCTGGACAACCGAGAAATCGATGTATCAGGCAACCGATAAAATTGCACAGTTTACCAACGACATTAACCTTCTGGTAACGGGCGGCGATCCGGATCAGATGGTATTCTTAAGAAAATTATCCTGATGGAGGAACGTATGTCAGAGAAAAAAAATATGACAGGAAAAGAGAACAGTTTCCATATGGAAAACTTCCGGCGCCGTTCGCGGTATGCCGCTGTGTTTCTGGTGCTGATTCTGGCGTTCGCTGCCATCACCGTGCTGAATATCAATTCCGGAAACGTAAATATTTCGATTCCGGAAATTTTCCGGATTCTGCTGCGGCGGACCGGAGAGGGGAAAGAGTACAATATTATCTGGAAAATCCGCCTTCCGCGTATTCTGATGGCGGCAATCCTGGGCGGTGCTCTGTCCCTGTCGGGCTTCCTTTTACAGACTTTCTTTGAAAACCCGATTGCCGGTCCGTTTGTTCTTGGAATTTCCTCGGGAGCCAAAATGGTCGTGGCGCTGACCATGATCTTTTATCTGGAGTGGGCGCGCAATATCACATCTTACACGATGATTGTTGCAGCATTCTTAGGATCCCTTCTCTCCGTCGGCTTCATTCTGCTGATGTCCCGACGGATCAAAAATATGGCAGGACTTCTCGTCGGCGGTATTATGATCGGTTACATCTGCTCGGCGGTCACGGATTTTGTTGTCACCTTCGCGGAGGATTCCGATATCGTCAACCTCCACGGCTGGTCACAGGGAAGCTTCTCCGGCATGAGCTGGAGCAACGTAGCGATCTCTGCGGCTGTGATCGGCATCACCTTTGTCATCACGTTCCTGATGGCAAAACCGATCGGTGCATATCAGCTCGGTGAGGCGTATGCGCAGAGCATGGGTGTCAACATCAAAGTATTCCGCATCGCGCTGATTCTGCTTTCGAGTATTCTCTCCGCATGCGTCACCGCATTTGCCGGTCCGATTTCGTTTGTCGGCATTGCCGTCCCGTTCCTCGTCAAACAGAGCCTCGGCACATCGCGTCCGCTCGTCGTAATCCCGGGAACGTTCCTCGGCGGAGCCGTCTTCTGTATGATGTGCGACCTGATCGCGCGTATGGCGTTTGCACCGCTGGAGCTGTCCATCAGTACGGTCACATCGATCTTTGGTGCGCCGGTCGTCATTTTCATGATGCTGCGCCGGAAAAGGGGGTAAGAGAATATGAATGAATATTATTTTCATCTGGACCACCTGACGGTCGGCTATGATAAGAAGCCGCTGATCAAAGATATCTGCATCGGCATCGAAAAAGGCGAGATCGTTACGCTGATCGGACCGAACGGTTCCGGTAAATCAACGATTCTGAAAAGCATCACCCGCCAGTTAAAGCTGGTCGGCGGAAATGTGGAGTTTGACGGGAAAAACCTGCATGAGCTTTCGTTCCGTGAGTTGTCCACGAAGATGGCCGTTGTGCTGACGGAGCGCATGAAGCCGGAGCTGATGACCTGCCACGATATCGTGGCAACGGGCCGCTATCCGTACACCGGACGGCTCGGCATGCTGACCCGCGAGGATGAGGAGAAGGTCGAGAAGGCGATGCGCGCCGTTCATGCCGAAGAGCTCGGCGGCCGCGATTTCAACGCCATCAGCGACGGCCAGCGCCAGAGAGTGCTTCTTGCGCGTGCGATCTGTCAGGAGCCGGAGGTCATCATCCTCGACGAGCCGACTTCTTTCCTCGATATCCGCCACAAGCTGGAACTGCTCGCGATTCTGCGCCGCATGGCAAAGGAGAAGGGCATCACCGTCATCATGTCGCTGCATGAGATCGATCTGGCACAGAAAATTTCAGATAAGATCATCTGCGTCAAGGGCGATGCTATTTCCCATTTCGGCGCACCGGAGACAATTTTCCGCGAGGATATCATCCGCGAACTGTACGAGATTGACAATGGTTCGTTTGACCCGTGCTTCGGAAGCATCGAGCTGCCACGGCCGGAGGGAACACCGCGCGTCTTTGTCCTCGCAGGCGGCGGAACGGGAATCCCGGTGTTCCGGAAACTGCAGAAGGAAAATGTCCCGTTTGCGGCAGGCGTCCTGTATACGAACGATATCGATTACCAGCTTGCCCGCATTCTGGCGATGGAGACGGTAACCGAAGCACCGTTCCAGGAGATCAGCGACGAGGCATTTGCCCGCGCCTGCGAGCTGATGAAGAGCTGTGAACGTGTCATCGACACCGGCGTCCCGGTGGGCATGTGCAACCGCCGGATCGAAGAGCTTAGGGCAGAAGCAAAGCGGCTTGGAAAGCTGGCAGAGTAAAACAAAGAAAAATCCAATCAAAATCTCCTGTCTGGGAACGAAACAATTGTTTTCCGAACAGGAGATTTTCTTTTTGCAGCCATTGTAAAAACAGTAAAAGAACACGAAAAATGTAATATTAAATTGTACGAAAAATTCACACAATTCAAGTCAAAAACCAACAGAGATTGACACTTAAAAAGTCAAGTGCTTTGTAAAATCTTTTGGCGAAATAACGGTTTTCTCTGTTATGACCAAAACACGCGTTCTGATTTCGCAAGATTTAAACACATGCTTTCCACACCGTTTTTCGTGGATAATGTGGATAACTCGGTGTATAACTTGTTTTTAGGCATGTTTTCGGTGGTTAACTATGTGGATAACTTGTGGACGAGATGTTTATAAAATTGGCCCGTGTGGAAAAAACCCCGGTTTCTTTGTGCAATTTCGACAAAAAGAGGTTTTAAAGTTTTGCACGACTGACATGAAAGGTTTTTCAGATTTCAGAAAATACGGGAAAACAAAAAAAGCAGGCAGTTCTCCGTACAATACGAAGAATGCCTGCTTTTGCTGTATTCTATTCGGAAGAAGCCATCAGTGGCTGATCAGATATTTCTCTACCGAAGTCACACAGTTCGCGCCGTCGGCGGCTGCCGTGATGATCTGACGGAGCTGCTTCGTGCGGACATCGCCTGCGGCGAACACGCCCGGCACGCTCGTCACACCGTCTTCGCCGGCTTTGATGTAGCCAGCCTCATCGGTTTCTACGGTGCCTGCGATCAGTGCGGAGACCGGAACGATGCCGACGGCAATAAACACGCCGTCTACCGTGATCACACCGGCTTCCCCTGCCTTTTTGTTCGTTACCTTCACGCCGGACACCATCTCGTTTCCCTCGATGGAATCCACAACCGTATCCCACACCATTTCCACATTCGGCAGTGCCAGCAGTGCATCCTGGAGAACACCGGCTGCCCGCAGTTCATCGCGGCGGTGGATCACGTAAACCTTTTTGCACGTTCTGGCAAGGAAAATCGCATCCTCCACGGCGACATCGCCGCCGCCGATAACGGCAACGGTTTTGTCTTTGAAAAATGCGCCGTCACACGTTGCACAGTAAGAGACGCCCATGCCGGAGAGCTCCTTTTCACCAGGTACATTTAACGCGCGGTGCTCCGCACCGGTTGCAAGAATGACCGTTTTGGCATGATACTCATTTTTTCTCGTGCGGACAATCTTGATCTCTTCGTCAAGAACAAGCTCCTTCACACGCTCGCGGGAAAATTCCGCGCCCATTTTTTCAGCGTGTGCGCGCAGCGTGCTTCCGAGATCCATGCCGCTGATGCCCGGAAGGCCGGGATAGTTGTCTACTTCATAGGTATTCAGCACCTGGCCGCCGCTTGCAAAGTTTGCCTCAATCGTAAGAGAGGAGAGCTTTGCGCGTTTCGCATAAATCGCGGCAGAAAGACCCGCCGGGCCGGAGCCGATGATGATAACGTCGTATAAGTTTTCCATAAAAATCCTCGTTTTCGTCTGTAGTAAGCTGCCATGCAGCCATTTTTCTGAAAGTATCGTTACGGAGCCGGTGTTTCGGACGGTTCCTGACTGTCGGAAACGGAAGATGAATCTTCCGCGGAAGTTTTTTTGGCTTCTTCTTCCGGCGCTTCCGGCTGGTTGTGAACCACCTTGATGCTGCGTACCAGCTTCAGATCGTTGTCGATGCCGATTTCAGTGTAGTCCAGCTTTTCGTCATCACTATAGAATGTGTAGAGTGTCAGGTTACTATTCTCTTTTTCCGTTTTTTCTGATTTGGCATCCCCTGCCTTCGCCAGAAAATCGCTCTCGGAAGTGCCGAGCGTGATGCCGTTTGTGATTGAAATCGGAATCTTTGTCGTATCGAGATCGCCGTACAGCGAAGTAACGAAACAGTTGCGCACTGTCGTCGCCTCCGCGCCGTAATTATGTACGGTGCAGTAAAGCTTCTGACCGCCTTTTTCCAGCGTGACGTAGCCGTATTTTCCGTTTAAAACGGCCGTATCGGACTCTTTCGTATTGATGGTCCAGTCGTGGTCCAGAAGTTCGCTGACCGGAACGGGAAGATGATAGAGTACATCGTCAAAGCGGACGGTCCAGTCGTTGATTTCACTGCTGTCGGCTTCCGGTGCCTGGTAGGCCTCCACTTCCGGTGTTGTGGCATCGCTGACACCATCGAGCGCTTCTGCATCAGCCGTGGTCGTAAAGTTCTGCATATCGAGGGAATACAGAATTCCCGTTTCGTTATCGAAGCCGAGCGTGATCGTCTGGTATAGCCCGTACTCATACGTGAACTGCACAGAGGTATCGGCCTCATAACGGTCCTTTGGCGCACCGTAGATGCTTTCCACATCCTCCATCAGCGACTGCTGCAGGGTGACGCCGTTCGGCAGGCCGACATAGATATTCTGGCCCTCAGCGGTCGAGGTATCGATGTGAATGCCTCCGATCAGGCATTCCGCCACTGGCTTTGCCGTGGTGTCCGGATTGGCAATATCGACGGTAATCTGGTTTCCGTCCTTTTCAAAGATTTCGCCCTCTGAGAAGGATTCCGGCTGGATTTCCTTCGTGTCGTCGCCGCTGTAGACCCAGCCAAGCGCTGTAAAATCCGCGTAGGATTCCGGAATTTCGTATGTATCGCCCCAGATGGCAAGCTGAAAACTGTTCAGGTTCTTCGAGAGATCCACATCGTATTCCGGAATCTCGTCGGAATCGCCGGAGGCCGCCAGATTGTCTTCGGGGTCGTCATCGTCGGTACTCTGACTGATGGTTGTGATCGGAATCGTTTCTGTTTTCTTTCCGCAGCCGCTCGTTCCCACGAGGAAAGCGGCAAATACTGCTGTTAAAACCCAACGGTATTTTTTCATCAAAACCTCCTCATAATAAATGGTTAAAAATATTTGAAAGTTACTTCATGTAAGTAACGATATCAGTTCCCCCTATTCTATCACATTCCGCTTCGTTTTCCAATGTCTGAAGCGGATTTGAGAAAAATGGTTTTTCAAAAGCGCGGTACGGAATACATATTTAGTAAGGAACTGGAAAGGGCAGAAGTCTGGGAGGAGGCTGTGTATGCGTTTTACAAAAATGCAGGGCTGCGGAAATGATTATATCTATGTAAATGCTATGGAGGAGCGGGTGGAGAGTCCGGGACGGCTGGCAAAAGCGGTAAGTGACCGCCATTTCGGCATCGGCGCGGACGGGCTGATTCTGATCGGGGCATCCAAAACAGCAGATTTTTCGATGGAAATGTACAACGCCGACGGCTCGAAGGGCGCGATGTGCGGCAACGGCATCCGCTGTGTGGGAAAATACGTGTACGAGCATGGGATGACGAGAAAAACGACGCTGACTATCGAAACCGGCAGCGGAAACCGTGTGATTCATCTGCAGACGGGGGAGAATCCGAATGAGATCTGTCAGGTGATAGTGGAGATGGGAACGCCGGAATTCCGCGCCGCACAGATCCCCGTTGTTTCTCTGGGGGAATATGTGCTGGAGCATAAAATTGCCGTGTGCGGGGAAAATTATACGATGACCTGCCTTTCGATGGGAAATCCGCATGCGGTGATTCCGGTGGAAGATGTGGAAAAAATATCCATTGCAAAGACCGGTTCCGCTTTTGAACACCTTTCCTGTTTCCCGGACCGTATCAATACAGAGTTTATCCAGATTTTAGATCAACACACAATAAAAATGAGAGTCTGGGAACGTGGGAGCGGTGAAACGCTGTCCTGCGGAACGGGAGCGTGTGCGGCAGCCGTCGCGGCGATGCTTTCCGGTTGTGTTTCGGAGGGAGAAACTGCCGTAGAACTGCGCGGCGGCAGGCTTTTCGTTACATGGGACCGGACGAAAAATAAGGTCTTTCTGACCGGCCCGGCCGAGACCGTTTTTGAAGGAACGCTTGCAGAATGAATTTGAAAAATGCAGATTTCTGTCTGCACGAAAGAGCAGTATGCAATATTCTGAAAATAAAAACTTACAGGAAATGCCTTTTCTTTTCAAAAGAAACATGCTACAATATGTGGTGCCCGCTACAAGAAAAGGGTGGGGGACACACAAGATATAGTGTTTGATTTGGAGGACACCACAATGGTTTATATTATCAAAAAGGACGGCACCAAAGAAGAATTCGACGCGCAGAAGATCGTCCGTGCCGTAAATAAATCCGCACAGAGAATCCTGTATACCTTCTCACAGCAGGAGATTGACTTTATCTGTAAGTTCGCAACCGAGCACGTATATTCCCTTGGAAAGACCGAAATTCCGATCAGCGATATGCACAATATCGTGGAGGGAGCACTCGAAAAAGTAAACCCGGCTGTGGCAAAAAGCTACCGCGATTACCGCAATTACAAAACTGATTTTATCCATATGATGGACGAGGTCTACACGAAGAGCCAGTCCATCCGCTACATCGGCGACAAGAGCAATGCCAACACCGACAGCGCCCTCGTTGCAACGAAGCGAAGCCTGATTTTCAACGAGCTGAACAAAGAGCTGTACCGCAAGTTCTTCATGAACCGCAACGAGCTGCAGGCCTGTAAGGACGGTTACATCTACATCCACGACCAGTCCGCACGTCTCGATACCATGAACTGCTGTCTGTTCGATGTCGGAAACGTTTTAAAAGGCGGTTTCGAGATGGGAAATGTCTGGTACAACGAGCCGAAGACACTCGACACCGCATTTGATGTCATGGGCGATATCGTCCTCAGCACCGCTGCACAGCAGTACGGCGGCTTTACCGTGCCGGAGGTGGACAAGATCCTTGCTCCGTACGCACAGAAGAGCTACGATTACTACGTAAAAGAGTTCCTGAAATATACCGACGCATCCTGGGAGGGTGCACAGGAGAAAGCCATCGAGTATGCGATCGACAAAGTAAGAAGAGAGTGCGATCAGGGATGGCAGGGAATTGAGTATAAACTGAACACTGTTGGATCTTCCCGCGGTGATTATCCGTTCGTTACCGTGACCCTCGGCCTTGGAACGAGCATGTTCGAGAAGATGATTTCCATCTCCCTTCTCGAGGTCCACAAAAACGGACAGGGCAGGAAAGGCCACAAAAAGCCGGTGCTCTTCCCGAAAATCGTCTTCTTATATGACAAGGCAATTCACGGAGAGGGCGGCATCGCAGAAGATGTCTTTGAGGCAGGACTTGACTGTTCCTCTAAAACCATGTATCCGGACTGGCTGTCGATGAGCGGCGAGGGCTACATCGCCGAGATGTACAAGAAATACAAGAGAGTCATCAGCCCGATGGGATGCCGTGCTTTCCTTAGCCCGTGGTACGAGCGCGGAGGCATGGAGCCGGCAGATGAGAACGACAAACCGGTCTTTGTCGGACGTTTCAACATCGGAGCCGTTTCCCTTCATCTTCCGATGATCCTGGCAAAATCCCGTTCCGAGAACCGCGATTTCCACGAAGTGCTCGACTTCTACCTCGAGATGATCCGCGATCTGCACAAACGGACCTACGATTACCTCGGCGAGATGCGTGCATCCACGAACCCACTGGCTTACTGTGAGGGAGGTTTCTACGGCGGCCACTTAAAACCGTCCGACAAGATCCGCCCGCTGTTAAAGCCGATGACCGCATCGTTCGGTATCACGGCGCTGAACGAGCTGCAGGAGCTGTACAACGGAAAATCTCTTGTTGAGGACGGACAGTTCGCACTTGACACGCTGAAATATATCAACGACAAGGTTGCCGAGTTTAAGAAAGAGGACGGCATCCTCTATGCGATCTACGGCACACCGGCAGAATCCCTGTGCGGCCTGCAGATAGAGCAGTTCCGCAAACAGTACGGCATCGTCCGCAACGTTTCGGACCGCCCGTATGTGAGCAACAGTTTCCACTGCCACGTAACCGAGGACATTACCCCGATCCAGAAACAGGATCTCGAGGGACGTTTCTGGGAGCTCTGCAACGGCGGAAAAATCCAGTACGTGCGCTATCCGGTCGGCTACAACAAAGGCGCGATCAAGACACTGATCGAGCGTGCGATGGAGCTTGGCTACTACGAGGGCGTCAACCTGTCCCTGGCTTACTGCGATGACTGCGGCCACCAGGAACTCGACATGGATGTCTGCCCGGTCTGCGGTTCCAAGAACCTGACAAAGATCGACCGTATGAACGGATATCTTTCCTACAGCCGTGTCCATGGCGACACACGTCTGAATGAAGCAAAGATGGCGGAAATTGCAGAGAGAAAATCGATGTAAAATCATTGCGATATTTGTAATACGATAAAAGAACGAAATCCCCTGCGGGAAATCCATTCGGTTTGGATTTTCCGCAGGGATTTTATAGTTCGGCAATTATTCTTCGATATCGCGGGTGATGTTGCGTACCCAGTACGTATTTTTTATAATGAAGATAAACCGCAGGCAGTTTCACGATCTCATCGAGGTTTACGATACAGTAGACAACCATGACCGGCAGCTTCAGCCAGAACGCGGCGAGGAAACCAAGCGGTACGGAAAAGCACCACATCGCGCCGATATTTCCCTGCATATCGAATTTCGCATCGCCGCCGGCACAGAAGATGCCGTCGAGAACGGTGGTGTTGACCGACTGTGCCATCAAGTTCAGACCGCAGAAGAGAAGCATGTACTGTAGGTAATCTGCTGCGGTATCGGTCAGCGGAGCAAAATGGACGATGGCCGGGGAGATCAGCATGAGAAGACCGCCGGTCACAATGCCGATCACGATGGCGAGGCGGCTTAAGCGTCCGCCGTATTCGCGGGCTTTTTCCAGCTCATTCGCACCGAGCAGGTTTCCGATCAGAACACCGGCACCGCCGCTCACACCGCGGATCAGGCAGGAGAGGAGGCTCTTGGCAATCGTCGTAATCGAGTTTGCGGCAACCGCATCGCTTCCCATATGGCCCATGATGACGGAATACAGAACGTAAGCAATTCCCCAGACAAGCGCGGCTGCCAGAACCGGGAGCGTGTAGCGCCAGAAATCGGCGGAGAGCATTTTTCCGGCCGAAGAGAAGAGACGTTTCCAGAGAATCCGCACGTGGTCCGGTTTCTTTGTCTCGATGTAGGCCCAGATCAGTTCCAGAACGCGGGCCGCTACCGTTGCATACGCCGCGCCGCGGATGCCGAGTGCCGGAGCGCCGAAGAGACCGTAGATCAGGACGGCATTTAAAATAATGTTCAGCACAACCGCCGTGGAACTGATGCGGGAGCTGACGGCGGCGTGGCCGGTGTTTTTCAGCAGAATCAGGTAAACCTGTGAGACACCGCAGAGCACGTAGGAGAGTGCAACGGCGCGCAGATACTGGCTTCCGCTTGCAACGAGGGCTGCATCGTTCGTAAAGATCCGCATCAGCAGATCCGGGCAGAGACCGGCGAGAATCGTGAACAGACCGGAGAACAGCAGGTTTGCACGCAGCGCAATCGGAATGACTTTCTCAATCGAAGCCGCATCCCGTTTGCCCCAGTACTGCGCCGCCATAATACCGGCACCCGCCGCAATACCCGTGATAAAAAGGTTCAGAACAAACTGCACCTGCCCGGCCAGCGAAACCGCCGACAGCGAGGTCTGGTCAATCCATCCCAGCATGATTGCGTCCGTCGCGCTGACGAGAGCCAGCATAAAGTTCTGAATCGCAATCGGGAGGACGAGGAGCTTTAATTTCTGGTAAAACTCATCCTTGAAATTCATTCGTGTTTTCATAAAATTCCCCCAAAATAGTAAGTGATATTAGATGGTATTCGGCTGTATTATAACGGAAAGAAAATGGGAAAACAATGGCTAAAACAAGCTATTTTCTGGTCATTTTTGACATTCCCTGTATAATATAGAAGAAAAAGAACTTTTCCGGTGCCCGTGTCCGGTACGCCGGAAAGCGGAGAAGAAGTTTGATCAGAAAATCAGGTTTCCTTCAGCAGAAACTCCAGGATTTCTGCTATCAGAATAAATATGCCGGCAGCGGCTGTCTTTATAAAATCCAGAAATCCATGCAGGAGCTGGAGAAGCTTTTGAAAAAGAAAGACAAGAAACGGAAGTAGGTTCGGCTGCCATTGGAGCCGTCGTCGAAACAAACGGAAATATACGAAAAAATTGTGAAATTTAATAGAATTATAAGACCTGTTTTCGCTGTTTTTAACAAAAGTAAAGAAACAGTGAAAAAAAGGTTGCTTTTTTCGGCAGAATCCTTTATAATCTTATTTGTGTTCAGCGAGTGGATCATCCGATGAAACACAGAAAAACAAAAGTAAGCGCCTTTAGCTCAGTTGGTAGAGCAGTAGACTCTTAATCTATTTGTCCAGGGTTCGAGTCCCTGAAGGCGCATCGAAAGCACTGTTTTTGCAGACCTGAGAGCTGCGGGGATGGTGTTTTTCTTGTTTTACGCACAAAAAAACGACAGCGGAGAGATCTTAAAAAAATAGATCTTTTCACTGTCGGTTTTGCATTCCAGGTAAAAAATGTCAATAGTTCTTCAGCTCGCTCGCCGAATCAATAATAATCTGGCAGCCCGGCTGAACATTTTTCAGAATCGTAATCATCTGGTCTTCCGGAACGGAAATGCATCCGCCGGGAAATTCCAGGCTTTCGGCGTTGTCTTCGTCGTGACGAACTGATTGTAGTATCTGGAATTTACATCATCGCCCCAGTAATACGTATCATCCACCTGGGTATAGGAAAGTTCCGTTCCGGGATTCGGGAGAATGCCGAAGGCATACGTAAAGCTGAACTGTCCGCGCGGTGTTTTGCGGTTCCATTCGGTAGTTTCGCCTACACCGCCGTATCCGACATAGCCGCTTGTACAAAGATCCTCGTTCCAGGTGCCGTCCGCATCTTTCGTTACCATGGCCACTGTCGCACTGGTGCCGCCAGAACTTTTCTTTTCATTTTCAAATCCCCCTTACATGCAGAAATGTTTTTTAACAGAAACCGTGCCTCCATCTTACAGATCGGGTTTCCGATTGAGGAAAACTTCTCCTCATATTCCGTCATTACATTTCCTTTTGAGAGAACCACATCGTGGTGCAGATCGTATGTGAATGCAGTGAGTTCCCATCCCTCTGCATTTTTCATCTCCTCAAGAGAGAAGTCAAACAGATCTTTATTATCGGTTTTGAATTCCAGTGTTCCGTCCTTCTTTAAAATCTTCTCGTACCGTGCAAGAAACTCATGCGACGTCAGTCTCCGCTTCGCATGGCGGTCCTTCGGCCACGGATCGGAGAAGTTAAGGTAAATGCGGTCCACTTCGCCTTCTGCGAATACTTCCGGAAGCTGGCGCGCATCCATGCGGATAAAGAACAGGTTTTTGATTTCCGTCTCCAGTTTTTCCCGTTTCTGTACTGCGCGGAGCAGTACGCTGTCGTACATTTCAATGCCGACGTAGTTGATTTCCGGATGCAGAACCGCCATATCCATCAAAAAGCGTCCTTTTCCCATTCCAACCTCAATATGAATCGGATTTTCATTTCCAAAAACCTCAGCCCACCGTCCCCGGCAGCTCTCCGGTTCCTGCACAACGAACGGACAGGAAGCAATCACATCTTTTGATCCTCTGATATTTCTAAGGCGCATATGCGTAAAATTCCTTTCTTAAGTGATAAATATTAGAATAAAAGCCAATCATATCTAGTATATCATAGCTCCCGAAAAAGCAAAACAGAAAAATCCCGTTTTCAAATTTTCGAAGTTTTCAAAATACTGTATACAATATCAACCTGCACATAGCATTTCTTATCAGCAATATGACAATCGGATTGGATCCATATCGAAATCATATGAGGGGCCATCTTTTGGCTATTGATATTGGAAGAAAAAATATGACCCATTGTCTATTTTTAATCAAAAAGTCGATCGAAATCCCACTTTTTTTTACGATTTCAATATGTCAACTTTGGAAAAAAAGGTGTAGAATACTAACAGCAAAGATGCAGGAGTTTCTCCTGTACTTTTTGCCCTGTATATCAAAATTGGTCAGTGGACCAGGTTTGATTGTTATGCAAATATCATAAGGAGGGAAAGCGATGCTATGGAATCTGTAATTAACAAACTTGCAGAGATCGAAACGGCTGCTACTAAGATTATGCAGGCTGCCGAGAATCAGAAGAAGCTCCAGGATGAGCAGCAGGAAGAGCGGATTGCAAAATTCGATGCAGATCTGGAAGCGGAAACGGCAAAGCGGATTGAAGAGATCACAACAAAACTTCATTCTACTACAGATGCGGATCAGAAAAAGCAGCGGGACTCTGCCGCCGAACTTCTATCTTCACTGGACGCTTATTACGAACAGAATCACGGAACACTGTCCACGCAGATTTACGAAAACATTATAAGGAAGTGAAACGATGAGCGGTCTATTATCCTACAGCGGCCTTACCACAAAGATAAGAGCCATGCAGAGCCATCTTTTAAACGACCAGAATTTTCGGGAAATCGTGGAATTGGAGAGTGTACCGCAGGCAGTTTCTTACCTCAAGCAGCATAAAGGCTATGAGGATCTGTTTGAGGGCTACAACGAAGCTGACCTTCACCGAGGTCAGATCGAGAAAATGCTGCGCCTGACGGTATACCGGGATTTTTCCAAGCTGTACCGTTTTGCAAATGTGGAGCAGAGAAAGTTCCTTGCGCTCTACTTTAAACGATACGAAGTGTCCGTTATCAAAGAATGCCTGAACACGGTATTTGATCACCGTGATGTGGTATTGAACCTGTCCATATTCGACGAGTTCTTTAACAAGCATTCCCAGCTGGACATCAATCTTCTGGCGTCCTCCAGGACGATCGAAGAACTGATTGCGAACCTGAAAGGGACAGAATATTATGCCCCGTTGTCGCAGCTCGCGGATATCGAGCGTCCGACCCTGTTCGACTATGAGATGACCCTGGATCTGTATTACTTTGCACAGATGTGGAAAGACAGATCAAAAGTAGTGACAAAGCGGGATCTGGAAGAGCTGACCGCTGCATGGGGAAGCAAGTTTGACATGCTGAACCTTCAGTGGATCTACCGTTCCAAACGCTATTATCACATGACCAGCGCACAAATCTACGCCCTGCTGATTCCGGTTCATCACCGGCTGAAAAAGGATGTGGTAAAGGCACTGGTAGAAGCCGAGAATATGAGTGCATTTTCCCAGCTGCTGGAACAAACCTATTATGCGAAACGGTATGATTCCTTCAAGGTCGATACGCTGGAATCCATGTATGCAGCCATTATGAAGCACATACTTTCCAGTGAATCCAGACAGGATCCTTATTCCGTTGCCACAATATACTCATACCTCTATCACAAAGAGCACGAGGTAAACCGGCTTATTATTGCACTCGAGTGCGTACGTTACCGTATCAGCGCTGACGAGGCAATGCAGCATATCGCAAAAACTTAATACACGGGGAGGTGTACTCATTGATTGTCAAGATGAAATTTTTGAGCATCACCGGGCCGAAAGCCGACATTGACCGTGTGGTCAACACTTATCTCTCAAAATATGAGATACATCTGGAAAACGCTCTGACGGAGCTGTCTACGATGCAGAATATCACACCGTATATCCAGATCAACCCATACAAAGAGACCTTAAAACAGGCGGAAGATTTTACAGCACTTCTGCCGGAAGAGAAGCGTACCACCACGAAAAGACTTTCCCTGGAAGATGCCATCAACTGTGTCCATGGTTTGGATCACACCCTTGGCCAGTTGAACCAGGAGCGTACAGAACTGGAAGCAAAAAAGAAAGACTTGATGGAAAAAGCACAGAAAATCGAGCCGTTCCAGGATCTGCACTGCAATCTTTCCTCCATTCTGGATTTCCACTTTATTAAATTCAGATTTGGAAAGATCACAAAAGAGTATTACAACAAATTTGAGAGCTACTGCTATGAGAACAGCGATACGGTATTCTACCGCTGCCATTCCGATGAGCAGTATGTATGGGGCATTTACTTCTGCCCAAGAGATCAGGTCACGAAAGTGGACGCCGTATTCTCATCCCTGCACTTCGAAAGAATCTACGTTCCGGACGAGTACAGCGGAACGCCGGAGGATGCTTACGCAGCACTTCAGGCAGAAATCAAAAAGACAGACGATGCACTCAGCGAGTGCTCACGGAAACTGGCAAAATGCCTTTCGGATTCCGCAGAGGATCTGGTTGCAGCAAAAGAGCAGTTAGAGCAGCTCTCCGGCAACTTTGATGTCCGTCGCCTGGCAGCCTGCACGAAATCCAAGAAGGAAACCTTCTATATTCTGTGCGGCTGGATGTCGGAAAAAGATGCCGATTCCTTCCAGAAGGACATCGAAAATGACACAAATCTCTTCTGCTTCATCGAGGATGATGCAAACAACGTTCTGCGTCAGCCGCCGACAAAGCTGAAAAATCCGAAAATCTTCCGTCCGTTTGAGATGTACGTGAAGATGTACGGATTGCCAAATTACAATGAAATTGACCCTACGATTATCGTAGGACTCACCTATGCCTTTATTTTCGGAATCATGTTTGCCGATGTAGGACAGGGATTGTGTCTGCTGATTGGCGGCGCACTGCTGTACCACTACAAGAAGATGGATCTGGCAGCGATCATGAGTACCTGCGCGGTATTCTCTGTGATCTTCGGATTCTTGTTCGGCAGCTTCTTCGGATTTGAGAATGTCATACCGGCCCTCTGGCTGCATCCGAAGGAAGCGATGACAACGCTTCCGTTCATCGGTTCGATGAACACCGTATTTGTCGCAGCGGTTGCATTTGGTATGTTCATGATTCTGACAGGAATGGTTCTGCATATGATCAATGCAGCAAGAAACCATAAGCTCGGCGAGCTTCTGTTCAGCCAGAACTCCCTGGCAGGCTTCATTTTCTACGGAGCCCTTGCCGTTACACTCGTTCTCCTGTTCAGCGGCCATAAAGCTCCGGCTGTCGGCGTGATGGTAGTCATGTTCGGTATTCCGCTTCTTGCGATCTTCTTAAAAGAGCCACTGGAGCGTATGGTAGAGAAGAAGGGCAATGCATTTCCGGAGACCGGAAAGGGAATGTTCTTTGTACAGGCATTCTTCGAACTCTTCGATGTGCTTTTGAGCTACTTCTCCAACACAATTTCCTTTGTCCGTGTCGGCGCATATGCAGTCAGCCATGCGGCTATGATGGAGGTTGTCCTGATGCTCGGCGGAGCAACAGGCGGCGGCAGCATCAGCTGGCCGGTTATTGTTCTCGGAAATGTCTTCGTTGCCTGCCTTGAGGCACTGCTGGTAGCGATCCAGGTACTGCGTCTGGAGTATTACGAGATGTTCAGCCGGTTCTATGAAGGAGACGGAAAACCGTTTGTTCCGTTTTTGAAAAAAGGCGAGAAATAAAAGAGGATTCAGAGCCATGCAAAATGGAAGCGAATATGGCGGGAAGCTGTATCGGGAAAAAGTGAAAATGGCTCCGGATCGCAGCAAAGAGTAAATTTAATGAATTAACTTCAGGAGGAAAACTATTATGAACTCAGCATTTGTACAGGTACTTACTGCAATCGCAATGGTATTAACCATCGTTGTTCCTATGACTTATTACTTCAAAGGTGAGCACAACAAAAACTCGTTACAAAAAACTCTCTGGCAGCCAATGTAAGCGGCTTCTTCGGCCTTCTGCTGATCGCAACCGTTGTTTCCTTCGCAGGCGCAACAACTGCATCTGCTGCAACAGAAGCAGGCGCTGGTCTTGCAACCGGTCTTGGTTACATCGGTGCAGCTCTTGTTACAGGTCTTTCCGGTATTGGTTCCGGTATCGCCGTTGCATCTTCCGCAAGCGCAGCTCTTGGAGCAATCAGCGAAGACGGCAGCATCTTTGGTAAATCCATGATCTTCGTAGCTATGGCCGAAGGTATCGCTCTGTATGGTCTGATCATCTCCTTCATGATTCTTGGTAAACTTTGATTCCAAAACCGGAAGGTATTGATCTTCACCTTAAGTTGGAGGAATCATAAATGAAAATGTTCTTGATCAGTGATAACGTAGACACTCAGACGGGCATGCGCCTGGCCGGAGTGGAAGGCGTTGTCGTTCATGAGCGCGAGGAGCTTTATGATACACTGCAGAAAACACTGGCAGACAAAGAGATCGGAATTATTCTCCTTACAGAAAAGTTCGGGAAGGAATTCCCGGACATTCTGGAGGATGTCCGCCTCAACCATAAGCTTCCGCTGCTCATTGAAATTCCGGACCGTCACGGTACCGGAAGAGCGCCGGACTTTATCACTTCCTTTGTAAATGAATCTATTGGATTAAAACTGTAAGAATGCCCTGGAGGTGACACACATTGACTACTGAGGAAAAACTTCAGAATTTTTATAATCATTCCCTGGACAGTGCAAACCGTGAAGCAGAACGTGTGATCGGCGATCACCAGAAAGCTCTGGATAAGATCTTCGAGGAGCATAAAGCAACCGCAAGACGTCAGGCAGAAGAAGAAGTTGCTGCCGAGACCGAGAAAGCAAAACGTGATGTCAATAAGACACTGTCTGCGGATCAGCTTCATATCAGACGGAAGCTGTCCCGTAAAAATCTGGAATTAAAAGAAAAACTGTTTAAAGAAGTTCGTGAAAAACTTACCGCTTATAAAAAGGATCCATCCTATGAGGAGTATCTGGAGCGCAAAATCCGCGAAGCCGTTACGTTTGCCGGAAATGACAAACTGACCTTATATCTGGATCCGTCAGACGAAGCTCATAAGGCTTCCCTGGAGCAGAAACTCTCCGTAACCCTTACCATTTCGGCCATGCCGTTCCTTGGCGGCGTGCGCGCGGTCATTCCGGAGAAAAATATTCTGATCGATAATTCCTTCGAGACCCTTCTGAACGAAGAGCGGGAGAATTTCATCTTTCACGGAGGTGTAGAGCATGAATAAAACCGGAGTTATCTATGGAATCAACGGTCCGGTCGTATATCTGAAAGGAAACACCGGATTTAAAATGTCCGAGATGGTTTACGTTGGTAAAGAACGTCTGGTCGGCGAGGTTATTGCCCTGACAAAGGATACCACTACAGTACAGGTTTTCGAGGAAACCACAGGACTGAAACCAGGCGAAACAGTTACCGCATCCGGAGATGCCCTCTCTGTTACACTGGGACCTGGAATCCTGAACAACATTTTTGACGGTATTGAGCGTCCGCTGTCCGAGATTGCAAAGCAGTCCGGTAAATACATCAGCCGCGGCCTTACCGTAGATTCTCTGGATACAGAGAAAAAATGGGATGTCCATGTAACTGTTTCGGAAGGCGAAGAGCTGATGGGCGGCGCAATCATTGCAGAGACACAGGAGACTCGTTCCATCGTACACAAATCGATGGTTCCGCCGGATGTCAACGGCACGGTTATCTGGGCCGCCAAAGACGGAAAGTACACCATCCTTGACCCGATTGTAAAACTGAAGCTGGAGGACGGCACCGAAAAAGAGATCACACTGGCACAGAAATGGCCGATCCGTGTACCGCGTCCAACCCTGAAAAGATATCCGGCATCCGTTCCGCTGATCACAGGACAGCGTATCCTGGATACGATGTTCCCGATCGCAAAAGGCGGCACAGCAGCCATCCCTGGCGGATTCGGTACCGGAAAAACCATGACCCAGCACCAGATCGCAAAATGGTCTGATGCCGATATCATCATCTATATCGGATGTGGAGAGCGTGGAAACGAGATGACACAGGTTCTGGAGGAGTTCCAGGAACTGATCGACCCGAAGAGCGGCAACCCGCTGATGGACCGTACTACCCTGATCGCCAACACATCCAACATGCCTGTTGCAGCCCGTGAGGCATCTCTGTATTCCGGACTGACACTGGCTGAGTATTACCGCGATATGGGCTATGATGTAGCAATCATGGCAGACTCCACATCCCGTTGGGCAGAGGCACTCCGTGAGCTGTCCGGCCGTCTGGAGGAAATGCCTGCCGAGGAAGGTTTCCCGGCATATCTGGCATCCCGTCTGTCCGCTTTCTATGAGCGTGCCGGCATGATGCAGACCCTTTGCGGCGCAGAGGGAAGCGTATCCATCATCGGAGCTGTATCTCCGCAGGGTGGTGACTTCTCCGAGCCTGTTACCATGAACACCAAACGTTTCGTCCGCTGCTTCTGGGGACTGGACAAATCTCTGGCTTACGCCCGTCATTTCCCGGCGATCCACTGGCTGACCAGCTACAGTGAATACCTGCAGGATCTGTCGCCGTGGTACAAAGATCACGTAAACAAAAACTTTGTAGATATGCGGAACCAGTTAATGGGAATCCTGAACTCCGAGAGCTCCCTGATGGAAATTGTAAAACTGATCGGTAGCGATGTTCTTCCGGATGACCAGAAGCTGACCCTGGAAATCGCCAGAGTTATTCGACTGGGCTTCCTGCAGCAGAACGCATTCCATCCAGATGACACCTGCGTATCCTTGGAAAAACAGTACAAGATGATGGAAGTTATTCTTTATCTGTACAAGAAATCCAAAGCGCTCGTGACGATGGGCATGCCAATGTCCGTACTGAAAGAGGACAAGATCTTCGACCGCGTCGTTTCTATTAAATACGATGTACCGAATGACCGTCTGGATCTGTTTGACACATACAAAAAAGATATCGACACCTTCTACGATAAGGTACTCGAGAAGAATGGTTAAGGAGGGAATTCATCATGGCAATTGAATATTTAGGCCTTAGTGAGGTCAATGGCCCTCTGGTTGTTCTGGAAGGTGTAAAAAATGCTTCCTACGAGGAAATCGTAGAATTTACCGTAGACGGCAATGAGAAAAAACTGGGACGTATCGTTGCCGTATACGAAGACAAAGCCGTTATTCAGGTATTTGAGGGAACTTCGAGCATGTCTCTTACCAATACCCATACCCGTCTGACCGGACATCCGATGGAGATCGGACTTTCCGAGGAAATTCTGGGACGTACCTTCGACGGTATCGGAAAACCGATCGACCGCATGGGACCGATTGACGCAGAGGTAAGAAGAAACGTCAACGGCCTGCCGCTGAACCCGGTTACCCGTAAATACCCAAGAAACTATATCCATACCGGTATTTCTGCAATCGACGGTCTGACCACCCTGATTCGTGGCCAGAAGCTGCCGATCTTCTCCGGAAACGGACTTCCGCACGACCAGCTGGCAGCACAGATCGTACAGCAGGCATCCCTTGGAGATTCTGATGAGAAGTTTGCAATCGTATTTGCCGCTATGGGTGTTAAATACGACGTAGCAGAGTTCTTCCGCCGGACCTTCGAGGAAAGTGGTGTATCTGACCACGTTGTTATGTTCCTGAACCTGGCAAACGACCCGGTTGTAGAGCGTCTGATCACCCCGAAGGTAGCACTGACAGCTGCCGAGTACCTTGCATTCGAGAAAGGCATGCATATCCTGGTTATCCTGACCGATATCACATCCTTCTGCGAGGCTATGCGTGAGGTTTCCTCCTCCCGTGGAGAGATTCCTTCCCGTAAAGGTTATCCTGGATACCTGTACAGTGAGCTGGCTACGCTGTATGAGCGCGCCGGAATCGTACAGGGCGTAGAGGGATCCGTAACACAGATTCCGATCCTGACCATGCCAAACGATGATATCACGCACCCGATCCCTGACCTGACCGGTTACATCACAGAGGGTCAGATCGTACTGGACCGCCAGCTTCACGGTCAGTCTATTTACCCGCCAATCAGCGTACTGCCGAGTCTGTCCCGTCTGATGAAGGACGGTATCGGTGAAGGCTATACAAGAGCGGATCATCAGGACGTAGCGAACCAGCTGTTCTCCTGCTATGCAAAGGTAGGAGATGCGCGTTCCCTGGCATCCGTTATCGGTGAGGATGAGCTTTCTCCGATCGATAAACAGTACCTGGTATTCGGTAATGAATTCGAGCATGAATTCATCGGCCAGGGAATGGATGAAAACCGTTCCATGGAAGATACGCTGAACAAGGCATGGGAGCTTCTTGGACTGCTTCCGAGAGAAGAGCTCGACCGTGTCAACACCAAGGTTCTGGATCAGTATTATCATCCGACCACCATTGATGCAGTAGCAAAAGCAAAGGCAGAAGCCGATGCCATGAATGAGTAAGCGAGAGGAGTGAGATCGGAATGGACCCGAATACCTTTCCTACCAAGGGAAACCTGATTCTTGCAAAGAACTCTCTGAAACTTGCCCACATGGGTTACGAGCTGATGGACAAGAAGCGGAATATTCTGATCCGCGAGCTCATGGGCCTGATCGATGAGGCAAAAGACATTCAGCGTCAGATCGATGTGACATTCCGCGAGGCTTATGCGGCACTGCAGATTGCGAACATGGAAATCGGTATCACCAACGTACAGACCGTGTCCTATACCGTTCCGGTGGAGGAATCCATCCGGATCAAGACAAGGAGTATCATGGGCGTGGAAATTCCGCTGGTAGAGGCTGATCCGTCCGGACAGGCCCCGACGTATGCTTACTACAGCACGAAGGAGTCCCTGGATCAGGCAAGACAGGCCTTTGAAAAACGTAAAAGACCTGACCTTAAACCTTTCCATGATTGAGAACTCGGCGTACCGCCTTGCTGCGGCAATCAAGAAAACACAGAAGCGTGCCAACGCGCTGAAGAACATCACGATTCCGCATTACACCCAGCTGTCCAAGGATATCGCGGACGCACTGGAGGAGAAGGAGCGCGAGGAGTTCACACGACTGAAGGTCATCAAACAGAGAAAGAACAAGGCAAGCTGATAAGGCTTTCCCGGAATAGAGATGAAAAACCCGCTTGGGCCGCGAAGAGATTTGCGGTGCCGGGCGGGTTTTTATGTGTCATGCAAAAAATATGTTTTTGGCTGCACTTTTTGTGCAAAAATTTTATAAAAATTTTCTATCTTTTTAAAACGGTCTTTGCTATAATACGTAAGGCGATTGTAAAGAAAAGTTAAGATTTTGTAAGCTGTAATGCTTTTTGGAGGTAGGAAGATGAAACACAAGAAACAGAAAAAACGAAAAAGCAGGGCGCATTCTGCTGGCTGTGTTTGCAGTGGTGATCGGAACGCTTGGCGTGCTGCTGTTTACGTCCGAGCGCTGGATGCGGAAAACATGGCCGAATCTGAGCATGGAAGAGCTTGTTTACCAGTTAAAGGCCCCGATTGCCGGAACCAGCCATGATCTTCTGATGAGTTATATCTGCTCAAGTGCGCTGATCGCAGCGGCAGCACTCATCCTTCTGATTCTGGTCAGCATTTTTCTTCGAGAAAAACGCAAAGCCCATGTGGCGTTCGGGATGATCTGTATCGCGGCAGGAGCCGCCAGCATCGTCTATTCCATCAATGACGTGTGGGCAGCACTGGACGTAAAAGATTATCTGAAAAATCAGAGCACGTACAATACCGTGGTAGAAGACAACTACGTAGATCCGGACCGCGTGAATATCACGTTCCCGGAACAGAAACGAAATCTGATCTATCTCTATCTGGAATCCATGGAGAGCACCTACGCAGACAAAGCCTCCGGCGGAGCATTCGATAAAAACTATATCCCAGAGCTGACCCAGCTTGCCGCAGACAACATCAGTTTTTCCAATTCGGAGCTGCTCGGCGGCGGCCAGCCTACCGTAAACGCAACCTGGACCATTGCCGGAATTTTCGCACAGACCTCCGGTCTGCCTCTCAGCATCGGAATCCAGCGAAATGAGATGGCATATCAGACCAGCTTCTTCCCGGAAATCAATACCCTGGGTGATGTCCTGGCGGATGAAGGCTACAAGCAGTATTTCTTCATCGGTTCAATCGGACAGTTCGGCGGCCGGGAAGAGTACTTTAAAGAGCACGGCGACTACGAAGTAGACGATTACAACTGGGCTATGGAAAAAGGCCTGATTCCGGAAGGATATTACGAATGGTGGGGCTATGAGGATGAAAAACTCTTTTCCTTTGCCAAAGACCGCCTGACCGAAATCGCAGCAGAGGGAGAGCCGTTCAACTTCACCATGCTGACCGCAGACACCCATTTTGAGGATGGATATCCGTGTGAGCTCTGCGATGAAGAAAACGACGGTGACAACCAGTACGGAATGGTTCTGCACTGCTCCAGCAAGCAGGTCACCGAGTTCGTTTCCTGGATTCAGCAGCAGGATTTCTACGAGAACACAACGATCGTAATTTCTGGCGACCATCTGACGATGGATTCCGATTTCTGTGAGAACGTTGATCCGGACTACACCAGAACCGTATACAACGTGATCATCAACTCTCCGATCCAGCCGCAGCAGGAGAAAAACAGAAGTTTCACCACCATGGACATGTTCCCGACCACCATCGCAAGTCTCGGAGCTACCATTGAGGGTGACCGCCTCGGTCTTGGAACGAACCTGTTTTCAGGTGAACAGACGCTTGCAGAGAAGCTGACCTTCGACCAGCTCAATGATGATCTCTCCCAGAAATCCAAATTCTTCGAAAAAATGGAAGAGCAGGTAACCTCCATTTGGACCAAAACCGATGAGGGCTGGAAGTTCTATATCGAAGACGAAGACCGATGGGCCAAAAGCGAATGGGTTTCCCTGAACCCGCACCGCTATGCAAACGACACCGAGCAGAGATATTACATTGACGCAAACGGCTACGCCGTAAAAGGATGGAAACTGATCGACGGAAAATGGTATTACTTCTCCACACAGGGCAGCTACCGCCTCCTCGAAGGACCGTGCGACGAACCGTTTGAGGTGGATGAATCGCAGTATTCTTAAAAAATAAAAAAGAGAAGGATTTTCGGCAGCAAAAAGCCGGGAATCCTTCTTTTTTTAATGCAGAATTGTGCCGCTCCGCCTTTTGGCGGAATTTTCTGCATTTTTTGGTACAAAACGTATAAAGATTGTGAAATAAATAATTATCAATTGAATCATCTTACAAAACATGGTAAAATATGGCTATCAATCGGCGGACAAAGCGGAAAAAAGAAAGGGGATTTTAAAACAATGGGTTACAAATCAGACATTGAAATTGCACAGGAATGTACCATGCAGCCGATCACAGCGATCGCAGAAAAAGCAGGTATTGATGACAAATATCTGGAGCAGTACGGAAAGTACAAAGCAAAAATTGATTACAACCTGTTAAAAGACACCAATGCTGAGGATGGAAAACTGATCCTCGTTACAGCCATCAACCCGACACCGGCAGGAGAAGGAAAAACAACAACTTCTGTAGGTCTGGTAGACGGACTTTCCAGAATCGGTAAAAAAGCAATGGTTGCACTTCGCGAGCCATCTCTTGGACCGGTCTTCGGTGTAAAAGGCGGAGCAGCAGGCGGCGGATACGCACAGGTTGTTCCAATGGAAGATATCAACCTTCACTTCACCGGTGACTTCCATGCAATCGGTGCAGCAAACAACCTGCTGGCAGCTATGATCGACAACCACATTTTCCAGGGCAACGCTCTGAATATCGATCCGAGAAAGATCACCTGGAAACGATGCGTAGATATGAATGACCGTCAGCTTCGAAGCGTTGTAGACGGACTTGGCGGAAGAACAAACGGAATGCCGAGAGAAGACGGCTATGACATCACCGTAGCATCTGAGGTTATGGCAGTTCTGTGTCTGGCAAGCGACATCACAGATCTGAAAGAAAGACTTTCCAAGATCATCATCGGATATACCTACGGAAAAGTATCCGAGCAGAAACCGGTAACCGCAGGTGACCTGCACGCAGAAGGCGCTATGGCAGCACTCTTAAAAGATGCTCTGAAACCAAACCTGGTACAGACTCTGGAAGGAACTCCGGCTATCGTTCACGGCGGACCATTCGCAAACATCGCACACGGCTGCAACTCTGTAACAGCAACCAAAATGTGCCTGAAATTAGCAGATTACACTATCACAGAGGCAGGCTTCGGTGCTGACCTTGGTGCTGAGAAATTCCTCGACATCAAATGCCGTATGGCAGGCCTGAAACCGAATGCAGTTGTAGTCGTAGCAACTGTTCGTGCCCTGAAATACAACGGCGGCGTTCCGAAAGCAGAACTGAACGGCGAGAACCTGGAAGCACTGGAGAAAGGTATGCCGAACCTTCTGAAACACGTAAGCAACATCACAAACGTATACAAACTGCCATGTGTCGTTGCCATCAACGCATTCCCGACCGATACCGAAGCAGAGCTGAAGCTGGTTGAGGAGAAATGCAAAGAGCTCGGTGTCAACGTTGTTCTGTCCGAGGTATGGGCAAAAGGCGGCGAGGGCGGCGTAGCCCTGGCAGAAGAAGTTGTCCGTCTTTGCGAGCAGCCGAACGATTTCACCTATGCATACGATCTGGAAGGCTCCATCGAAGAGAAACTGAACGCCATCGTTCAGAAGATCTACGGCGGAAGCAGAGTTGTCCTGACCGCAAATGCACAGAAACAGGCAAAACAGTTAGAGGCTCTCGGATTTGGCAACTGCCCGATCTGTATGGCAAAAACCCAGTACAGCCTGACCGATGATCAGACCAAACTCGGCGCACCGACCGGATTCGAAGTTACCGTACGTAACCTGAAAATCTCCGCAGGTGCAGGCTTCATCGTAGCCCTGACCGGTGACATCATGACCATGCCAGGTCTGCCGAAAGTTCCGGCAGCAGAGCGTATCGATGTAGACGCTACTGGAAAGATTACAGGACTGTTCTAATAACACAGGATATTGTCTTGAAAAGACAGAATAGAGCATGAAATAAAACACAGAAAAAAGAGACATTCCTTCGTGAATGTCTCTTTTTTACGTTTTTATTGCAAAATATTACAAAAGATAATATAATTTCTAATGATAACATGGAGAGAAAAGCAGATATAATATAGTAAGGGAGTTACTTACCAATGACATCGAAGAAAAAATTGAGAAGTCTTCTGGGCGGTACACTTTTTATGGTGCTGATGCTCAGCGTACATCCGACGACTGTTTCCGCGAGTGCTGTGGGGAGCAGCACGGTGATGGACCAGTCTGTGGAGACAGAGGATCAGCAGAGCGGGATACAGAGTGAAACGCAGACACAGGCTTCACAGGACAGCGTTGCTGCTGTGCGGGCCAGTCAGAATGGCTGGGTTAAGGCAGGCGACGGCGGCTGGTATTTTTATGAGAACGGACAGCTGAAAACAGGATGGCTTTATCGGAATGGAAACTGGTACTGGCTGGATCCGGACCGGAACGGCCGCATGGCAGAAAACAGCTGGTTCACATACGATAATAATTTTTATTATGCCAAGGGAGACGGAGCAATCTATAAAAATGGTTTTCAGGAAGTAGATGGAAACCTCTATTATTTCCAGAGCTGGGGCGGCATTCAGAAAAATGTGTATCTCAGCATCAGCGGAAAAATGTACTATGTACAGGAAAATGGTATCGTTGCCCGTGGAATAGTCAGAACAATGAATGGACATGGTGATCTCTGCGCATTTGATGATACTACGGGAGCGCAGATCACACAAAAAGGCTGGCTGAAAAAAGGCACATCATATTATTGGGTAAGAGAAGACGGCGTCCTGCAGACCGGCTGGCTGCTGTACGATGATAACTGGTACTGGTTTGATGATAATGGTGTCATGATGACATCCGGCTGGAAAGAAATCAACAACAATCTGTATTACTTCCGGAGCTGGGGCGGCATTTATAAAAACGGTTTCCAGAGCATCGGAGGAAACGAGTATTATTTCCAGAGCTGGGGTGGTGTATATCGAAACACCTTCTTTACCGTAAAAGGGAAAACCTACATAGCGCAGAATGACGGATCGATCTATCATGCCAGCCAGACCGGCTGGGTTCAGCTGGGAGATCAGACTTACTGGATTAATCAGGATGGTTCTGTTCAGACCGGCTGGCTGAAGCTGGAAGGCAAATGGTACTGGCTGAAAGCGGACGGCACACGTGCTGCATCTGAATGGATCACGTATGACAACAACCGATACTATTTTGACGGTGACGGTGTGATGTACACCGGAATGAAAGAGGTTGACGGAACAAGATATTATTTCCACAGCTGGGGCGGCGTTTACCATAACGAATCTTTTACCTGGCAGGGAAAGAAATACTGGGCAAAGGATGACGGAACCTTCTATACAGGTGTCTGCGATATCAATGGAAAGAAATACTATTTTCTGGAAGACGGCGAGCAGATTACAAAAGAGGGCTGGTATCTGACCAACGGAACGTATTACTGGATCAACAAGGATACGTCGCTTCAGACCGGCTGGGTGAAATATGACAACAACTGGTACTGGATGAAAGAAGACGGTACGATGGCATCGTCTGAATGGATCACCTACGACAAAAACCGCTACTATTTCCGAAGCTGGGGCGGCATGTACACCGGAATTCATACCATCGGCGGAACAAAATACGCATTCCAGAGCTGGGGCGGTCTGTACCATGATCAGACATTTACCATCGGCGGTAAAACATACTATGCCAATTCAGATGGAACATTTGCCACCGGCTGGGTGCAGAACGGCGGAAAAACATATTATTTCGATGAGGACGGCACAAGCCATACGGGCTGGCTGCTTCTGGACGGAACGTATTACTGGATCAACGCCAATGGAACCAGAAGAGATGACGAGCTGTTTCAGTACGACGGAAACTATTATTATGTAGACAAAAACGGCGTTATGGCGACAAGCGGCTGGGTATACTGGGATTATAACTATTATTATCCGAGAAGCTGGGGCGGCATGTACAAGAATGCGTTTATTACCTATGATAATAACCTCTATTACCTTGGATCTGACTCGAAAATGGCAATCGGCTGGCAGTCGATTGGCGGAAATACATACTATTTCCGAAGCTGGGGCGGCATGATAACCGGAAAACAGGTGATCGACGGAAAAACGTATGTGTTCGATGAGGACGGCAAGCTGGTACAGAGTCCGGACGGATTTGAACCGTCCGCGCAGATCGGTGTCCGCACCGTACGGAACTTTCTGAAAAATGCACTGCTTCCGCTTGGAAATACCCTGTATATCTGGGGAGGCGGCCACACAGACGCAGAGGCAGAGAGTTACGGCGTCAATGCGCAGTGGAAACAATTCTTCAATACACAGAATTCCACCTACAACTATTCCGATCATCTGTATGAGTACGGAAAAGGTCTTGACTGTTCCGGCTATGTCGGATGGACCGCACATCAGGTGACGAAAGAGTATGCAACGACAACCTCCACTGGAATGCCGGCCTACTTTGCAAGAAAAGGCTGGGGAACCTGCGTGACAGGCGATACATCCCAGAAATTTACGCCGGGTGATGTGGTCAGCAAGAGCGGTCATGTCTGGATTGTCATTGGCCAGTGCTCGGACGGCAGCGTGGTTGTCATTCATGCGACACCGCCGTATATTCAGCTTGGCGGAACCGTTTCTTCAACAGGAAGCATTAACAGTGAAGCTATTGAGCTGGCAAATGAATACATGAAAATGTATTATCCGGTTGCGTATGAGCGGTATGGTGTAAAAGTTCTTGACCGGTCCTATCTGACCGGTGTGAATCATTTCACCTGGAGCAGCAGTATCTTAAGTGACAGTGAAGGCTACCGCAGGAAGAAACCGGCAGAAATCCTGAACGATCTGTTCCAGTAAAATATCTTCTATAAAAAATAAGAGAGAATACAAAAAAACTTTGTAGTTCGTGTATTCTCTCTTTCTTTTTGCGCTGGAATTGTCTATACTAGAAGGTGCGTGAAAGACGCAGATCAGAAATACAAAAGAAAAAATCTGGAAAATAAAAATACAAGGGGAGTAAACATGCGAAAGAGCTGGAAATGGGCGCTCTGTCTTGGCGTAGTGTCGTTGCTGCTGCTGGGCGGCTGCGGAAAAGAAAAGACGGAACCAGTGGATCTGGTGCTGGTAACCGACGGCAGTGAGGTAGCTTCCGATGCCGTGTATCAGTCAGCATGGAACGGTCTTGCGCAGTATGGAGACGAGAGCGGTCTGAAATATGAAGCAAGTGTTCCGGCAGGACGGACAACAGAGGACTATGAAAACACCATCAAAGAGGCGGCGCAGAAGGGAGCATCCGTTATCGTCTGTGCCGGAACGAGCATGAGCCGCGCCGTTTACGATGCACAGCGCGACTGGAAGGATGTCCGTTTTCTGCTGCTGGAGGCAGAACCGGTCAGTGAGAGCGGCCGCAGCCGTCTCCGCGGAAATACAGAAAGCCTGGAAATTGATGTATCAGAGGCCGGCTACCTGGCAGGATATGCGGCAGTACAGGCCGGCTACACGCACCTGGGCTATATCGGACAGAAAAACGAAGAGAACGGAACAAAGTACGGGACAGGTTATGCACTCGGTGCAGAGGCGGCCGCTGCGGATCTGGGCCTTGGAGAAAACAGCATCACGCTGGATTATACGTATCGGAAAAGCAGCAGCGTATCACCGTCGTATTTGGAAAAAATCAAAAGCTGGTATGGTGAGGGCGGACAGATTCTCTTCTCGGACGGTGCATCGTATCAGAATGTACTTGGCGCAGCAGCATCTGCGGCAGGCGGAGCACTGATCGCAAACGGCGGCGTGGAGGAGTACGCCAATGCCGTGTTGAAAGTACGTCTGGACTATGGAACTGCAGTTTACAATGCGTTAAAAGAAATGAAACAAAAGGATTTTGAAGGCGGGAAAATTGTAACGCGCGGCGTGACCGATCAGGAAATCAGTCTGGAATGGAATCAGGATGCGGTGCCGTACTTTACAGAGGATCAGTACCGGGCACTCTGTGCGAAATTCTCCGCAGAGGACTTTTCAATCCCTGACGGCGATGCGCTTTCCTCGCCGGATCAATACAAATTGAGTTGTGTGAGTGTACAGAAGGTAAAATAACATGTATCGTTACTGTTCACGAATTGTTTACAAAAAGTCGGGATATTTTTCCTTGCATCCATTTGTGAATTGTGATATTATGTAAAAGAATTGGGAAAAATATTTCAAAATTGTTACAGAATAATTGAATTTCTAAGAAACAGGGAAATCTGAAACAAAGAAACCTACATACAACGAATCAATTTGGGAGTGAAAGAATGAGAAAAAAATTTCTTGCCTTAAGTTTAGCAGTGATCGTAAGTGCAGCTCAGGTAATGACAGTAAGCGCCTCGAAACAGGAGCAGTTACAGCAGCAGCAGGCAGCACAGGCCGAGACCAGCGCACAGCTTGACAACGCAAAAGCAGAAATCGACGATCTGGAAACTAAAAAGAATCAGATTACCGGCGAGATTGATGACCTGGACGCACAGCTTGTCGTAACCATGGCATCCGTTGAAAATCTGAAAAATGAAATTGCAGAGAAACAGACTGAGATTGAAGATACTCAGAAAAAATTAAGTGACGCACAGGCAGAAGAGGACGAGCAGTACGAGCAGATGAAAAAACGTATCAAATTCCTCTATGAAAGCGGCGGAGACAACGGCTGGGCAGCACTGATTCTGGAAGGAAAAGATTTAAGCAGCATCCTGAACCAGGCTGAGTACACCCAGAAATTATACAAATACGACAGAGAGTGCCTGCAGGAGTACATGGATCTGGTACAGCAGGTAACGGATTACAGCAATCAGCTCGCAGACGAGAAAGCAGACCTGGAAGCCAGCGAGGCAGAGCAGGAAGCACAGCAGCAGTCCCTCGAGGAAATGCTCGAGCAGAAGAAAGCCGTTTCCGATGACTACGAGAACCAGATTGCAGACCTGAATGACATGGCTGCACAGTACAACGCAGTCCTGGCAGAACAGAACGCAAAGATCCAGCAGATTCAGGAAGAGATTGCAGCCGAAGAAGCAGCGAAAGCCGCTGAGGAAGCAAGAAAAGCAGAAGAGGCACGTCAGGCAGCAGAAGCAGCCGAGGCAGCGCGCCAGGCAGAAGCTGCAAGACAGGCAGAAGCAGCCGCAAGCAGTGCTGCAAATAATGCAACAACGGCAGACAACACACCGTCCAGCACAGGAAGCTCCACCACGACAACAACACCGTCTAACGGAGGAAGCTCTTACGATGATTCTTCGTCCAGCGATACCAGCAGCTCGGATGATTCCAGCAGCTCCAGCAGCACCGGAAGCGCAACCGGAAGTGCCATCGTATCCTATGCAACACAGTTTATTGGAAATCCATACGTATGGGGCGGCACAAGCCTTACCAACGGAGCTGACTGCTCTGGTTTTATCATGAGCGTTTACGCACACTTCGGATACGACCTTCCGCATTCCTCCAGTGCACTGCGTGGTGTAGGACGCGGTGTATCTTATGCAGAGGCTCAGCCGGGCGATATTATCTGCTACAGCGGCCACGTAGCCATCTACATCGGCGGCGGTGCAATCGTACACGCAAGCAATGAGCGCGACGGTATCAAGATCAGCAGCAACGCAGCGTATACCACGATTCTTGCGGTAAGACGTGTGGTTTAAAAAAGAATTACATAGTAAGAATTTTCAGATCCCGGGAGAGAAAAATCCCGGGATCTTTTGCGTTTTGCTTAAAATTGAGTGCATTCGCGTTAAAACTGTGATATACTAAAGCACATCGGAGATACAAGGGCGTATTGACCAACAGAAGGTCAGTATGCCCTTTTGCTTGTTAGGAAGAAGGGAGAATCGTTATGAAACTGGAAAATTATTTTCGTCGTTTCGGTATTCGGAACGGATCTGGTGCGGAAAGTAGCGTCAGTGCTGTCCATCTGCATTATTGCCGGTCTGCTGATCGTCTACGTCCCGAACATCATCGCCGGAGCCGGAAAGATCGGCGATACTGTAAACACCATGAAAACCGCAGACCTCCCATTCGGCAAAGCCCTGTACGCCGCATTCCTCTACGGAACCTTCCAGCTTGCCAATGTCGCAGTCTTCGTCCAGCATGCCAAATCCTTCGAAAAACCGCAGGATGCCGGAAAGAGCATGGCAGTCGGTGCCGTATTAAATGCCCTTCTGATGATCATGGTCGTCCTCGGAATCATGACCGTATACCAGAACCCGGAAATGATCCAGCAGAGCGTCCCGACATTATTTATGGTTCAGCAGGGCGTCGGCAGTAAATTCATGACACCGCTGATTTCCGTACTGATCATCCTCGGTGCCGTATCCACAGCCGTCAACATGGTTGCCGCCATGGTCAAACGAATCCACGCCGGTCTCGCTGAACGAAGCAGCAGAACAGAAACCGCAGGCAAAATCAGCCGCACCCAGATCCTTGCCGCGCTTGTCTGCTGCATCGCGGACTTCCTTATCGCACAGTTTGGTCTGCTGACGCTGATCCAGAAGGCGTACAGCATCCTGGCATACCTGGCAATCCCGGTCATCTTGGTGCCGTACGTGGTGCACATGGCGGTGACGCGGTTTGATACGAAAAAATAGAAAAGAACAATAAAAAATTTGTAACAAAAATTTACACCGCAGAAAGAGAGATTTGCTTCTGGAGAATGGAAGTATTTCGCAGACAGCAGAAAAAAGAAGATTCATGCAGAGCAGACGTGAGTCATAAAGAAATGACATGCGTCTGCCTTTTTTCTGTGCGTCTGGCAGAGTATGTGTCGGTGACAAAGCAGAAAACAGGAACTCTTCTTTGGGACTCGATTGTGCCGTCAAAATATGGTATACTGCAAAAAGGATCAAAAAGCGGATATTGATATTTCACGGGAGGGGAAGAAGATGAAAAATGCACCGGCTTATGTGAAGGTTTACAGCAGACTGAAAAACGAGATCAATAAGGGAACATATCCTGTCGGGGGATTTCTGCCGAAGGAGTGTGAACTGGAGAAAATCTATCAGGTCAGCCGTACTACGGTACGGAATGCAGTAAAGATGCTGGTGCAGGAGGGTACTGGTTGAGGTTCGCCAGGGTTCTGGAACGAGGGTGCTGAATCATAAGGCAATTCAGAATTATAACAAGGTCACATCGGTCACGGAATCCCTGATGAAAAAAACGGATATCGGGTAACGACGTCAGATATGATGATCGACATCATTTCGGCGGACAAACAGCTCGCCGATGAACTGGAAATTCCGGAGGGAACCAGCGTGGCGAGGATTCAGCGGCTGCAGCTTGCGGATGAAGAGCCTGTTACGCTGATGGAAAATTATATCGAATATGCGAAAGTCCCTGGCATCGAGGCGTATGAGAATCAGTTTGTAGCGCTGTATCAGTTTCTGGAGGAGAAATTCGGCTTGCAGATTGATGAGACACGAGACAGAATTTCAGCGAAATCCGCGACCTTTATGGAAGCCCAGGTTCTGAAAACGGAGCCGAAGGATGCGCTTCTTGTGGTGCACAGAGTCACCTACTGGCAGAACCGGCCGGTGAGCATTGACCACGTGCGGATCATCGGAAGCAAGTACGAGGTGGAGATTTCGGGAAAAGGACGGAGTAAATGAGCGATGAGACAGAAGAACAGAAGAAACTGATGCGGCAGATTGATATCAGCTGTGTACAGGCATTTCATACAATGGATGAAATTGATGCGATGGTGGAGCTGGCAAAGAAATATCGTCTGGCTGCTGTGTTTACCTTGCCGGCGTTCAGCGCCCATGTGGCAGAACGGCTGCAGGACACCAGAGAAATCCATGCGGGAGGCGTGGTAAGCTTTCCGGGCGGCGGAGATACGACCGGACAGAAGAAGTGGCAGGCAAAAGAACTGTGGGAGGCTGGCTGCCGGGAAATCGACATGGTGATGAATCTTACGGCATTCAGAAGCCACGAATTTTCTTATGTAAAAGAAGAACTTCTGGCCATCCGGGAGCAGGTGCCTTCGGCGATTTTTAAGGTGATCATCGAGGCACCGCAGCTGACGGAGCAGGAAATCTGCCAGGCAGTGGATCTGTGTGTGGAAGGCCGTGCGGATTATGTAAAGACGAGCACCGGATGGTATCCCGGCTGTCCTTCCACCGTGGAGCAGGTTCGAATCATGAGCCGTGAAGCCGCCGGTCGCATTCAGATCAAGGCCGCCGGTGGAATCCGCAGTCTGGAAACTATACAGGAAATGCAGAAAGCCGGCTGTAGCCGTTTCGGTATGGGAATGCGGTCGGTACAGAATTTGATAAAAAGTATCTATAAGTAATCTATTGTGCAAAAGCTATAAAAAAGTCACGGAATATTCTACGATATTCCGTGACTTTTCTGTTGAATTAGTAACCTATTAGTGATATATTCGAATCATAGGAATCGATAAATCATTAACAATCTGAAAGGAGAGCAAAAGATATGAAAGGTTATGCAATGCTGAAAATCGGTGAATCCGGATGGATCGAGAAAGAACGCCCGAAATGCGGGCCGATGGATGCCATTTGCCGTCCACTGGCAGTTGCCATCTGCACATCAGATGTCCACACTTTATGGGAAGGGGCCATCGGTGACCGTCATAACATGATTCTGGGCCATGAGTGCTGTGCAGAGGTTGTGGAAGTCGGAGAGCTCGTAAAAGATTTCAAACCGGGAGACCGGGTTCTTGTGCCGGCCATCACTCCGGACTGGAATTCTCTGGAAGCACAGGCTGGTTATTCCATGCACTCCGGCGGAATGCTGGCAGGCTGGAAATTCTCCAACTTCAAAGATGGTGTCTTTTCTGAATTCTTTCATGTAAATGATGCCGATGGAAACCTTGCGCTGCTTCCGAAAAACATCAATGTTGTCGACGCGTGCATGCTTTCCGATATGGTGCCGACCGGATTCCACGGCGTAGAGCTTGCCGATGTACAGTTTGGTGATACAGTTCTTGTCATCGGAATCGGACCAGTTGGTCTGATGTCGGTAGCCGGAACGAATATGCGCGGCGCATCGAGAATCATTGCTGTCGGAACGAGACCGGTCTGCGTAGAAGCGGCAAAAAAATACGGCGCAACGGATTTTGTCAGCTACAAGAACGGACCGATTTTCCAGCAGGTACTTGATATGACAGATGGAAAAGGTGTTGATAAAGTAGTCATCGCCGGCGGTGGTGTAGAAACCTTTGCAGAAGCAGTAAAATGCCTGAAACCGGGCGGAAAGATCGGAAATGTAAACTATCTTGGATCCGGTGACAACATTGATATTCCGCGTGTAGAGTGGGGCGTTGGAATGGGTCACAAACAGATTAACGGAGGCCTGATGCCTGGCGGAAGACTCCGCATGGAAAAACTGGGAGCTCTTGTTTCGGCAGGCAAGCTGGATGTCAGCCCGCTGTCCACACATGTGTTTGATGGATGGGATCATCTGGAAGAAGCACTGTTCCTCATGAGAGATAAACCGAAGGATTTAATCAAACCAGTCGTTAAATTGGCTGACTGATGATTTGAAAATTTGACTGAAAAAGGAAACGTATGAAAATATTGATCGTATCCGGCTTTTTGGGCGCGGGAAAAACAACATTTATCAAACGGCTGGCCAGGAACGTCGATCAGCGGTTTGCCATACTGGAAAATGAATATGGAGCCGCAGGAATCGACGGCGCACGTCTTGGCCAGAACCGGCAAGGAACGCAGAAAAATGTATGGGAAATGACAGAGCAGTGCATCTGCTGCATCGGGAAAAAGGATTTTGCAGCATCCGTGCTGACCATTGCCAATGTGGTAGACCCGGAATACCTGATCGTAGAACCGACAGGCGTCGGAAGTCTCGCCCGGATTATAGAAAATCTGCGTCAGATCGAGTACGAGAGAATTCAGCTTCTCTCGCCGGTCACTATTGTGGATGTTTACAGTTACCGCCGCTATATGGCGGAATATCCCGAGCTGTATCAGGATCAGATCCGAAGCGCGGATACGATCATTGTTTCCAAAACAGAAGCATGCCAGGCGGAAGAAAAACAGCGCATCCAGAAATTTCTGCAGGAAATTAACCCGCAGGCAAAAATCATCACGGATTATGCATCCACGATGACACGGGAAGATTACCAGAGCCTGCTGCTGGGCGGCCGATATGAGAAAGAAGTACAGGATACGCAGAGCGGCGAAAAGATGCCGGAGACCTTCTCCTTCGAAAATATCCGAATGGAGGCACCGGAAACCCTGTGGTGTTTTCTGGAACAGATCATTCGCGGAGCGTTTGGAAATATCATCCGTGCAAAAGGACAGTTCGCAGCCGGAGACCAGTTTCTCCAATTTGATGTCGCCGATCACCGCTACAGCATCACCGGCACAGAACAGAAAAACGCCGGCCAGGCTGTGTTTATCGGAAACGATATGAACGAAAATGCGATCCGGCAGTATTTTAAGAAATGCGCCGGAAACCAGAAAATGAAATATGCTGCCCGTCATGTATCATAAAGTAAATAGGAAAAAGAGATTGCGGAGTCCTGCCAAAACAGGGTTTCGCAATTTTGGTTTTTACAGAAAGATTCAACTGAAAAACGAAGGATAGGCAAAAACGAAAAATTACGCTAAAATAAACATACAAGTATTTCAAATAAAACAAAAGAAAAATCAGGGGGGATCTGATATGGAGGAACAGAAAAGAAGACGGGAAAGAAAATCAGCGGCATACTGGTTGAGCAAAAGCTCGATTTTATATCCGATCTGTATCTTGTATGTGATGTATGTGAAACAGGTTGAGGTATATATTACAGAATGTTCCGTCCATATTTCGTCGGGGACAATGCTTTTTGCCTATGCGCTGTGCCTGATTTTGTGGCTGGCCTCACCCATTCGAAGCTACTGCGCAGATGGAACTGCAAATGAAGTTTTATTCTATACATTTCCGCCGAGCATACTGATGCTGTTTTTATTTGCCCAATATTCACTGAAAATTGTGTTGTTTCTTGCAGTGCTGGATGGGATATTTCTTGTTACGGTTTTAAGAGATTTACATAGAAAAAACGAAAATATTCTCCGAAAAAATTCTGGAGATTAAAAAGAAGTGACTTAAACGCATTTCTGTTTGTTTCAGTATGCGTGAGTATGGTACCGACTTGTATGATGATATATTGGAAGCTTGAGTCTCCGTCCGGAGTGGCAGAACTTTACGAACGAAAAAAGGACTATAATCTCGTCCAGAATCAGGAGAACATTTTTCAGGAAAATAAAGAATTTCTGCTGAGCTTAAAGGAGAGCGAATGGAGGCAAAAAACACTGGAAGAAAGAACAATTGCAGCGCAGAAGATGGTACGGCTTGAAACAGAACGACTTGGAATTCCCGAAATTCCGCTGTATGTGAAAGAGACAGGATCATCGAATTGCGTTGCATTATATAATAATGAAGAGAACGAAATATGGTATGCTCCAGAGCATTTAACATCTCAGACAGCAGAAGAATTTTTTACGGGAATTTGCGAAGAATGTTATCATGGAATGGAGTATTATCTGCTGGAGCGAATGGACTGGAATTCGGAAATGGCGAATACTGCTTATTTTGAAGAAATGAGGAAGTGGAAACTAAATGATAATCGCTACATATCTGGACGCGACGAGGGCGATTCGTTTGAAGCATATCAATCACAGCCGCTGGAAGCATCTGCCAAAAAGTATGCCAGTTCCGAAACAGAGGCACTGATTCATTTTATTGCTGTGTACGGCGATGAATAAAAATCTTTTAGGGGGGGAGGGAGAAAAGGAGCGTACGGGAAAAATAAAAAAAACTTAGCACTCACCTCTTGATAATGGAAGTTGATTTTTGTCCTGTCTTGTGTATCCCGGAAGTGCCTGTTTTACAGGCTTTCCGGGGCATCAGTCATTTTGTCTGGTATTGTAAAGCAGTGTCAGATTTGTCGTAAATGTCGTAAATTTGTAGGTCAAAAAATGATGAGAAATGGAGAGTGCTAATAAAATGAACGCAGGCAGCCAGAGAACGGGAAGAAGTGATCCTGAAACAGTTGGAAGAAAAGAACCATTACCGGATAAAGAGAAAAATCAGATTGCCTGGGTAAGAGCTGCTAATCAGCACAGAGCGATTGCGGAAGAGATTATTCTCAAGGAATTGATTTATGTATAAATGTTGCCAGTAAACAATCTAGCAGATAACTAATGAAAATAGAATATTGTGAGCGAAGTAAGGCGTGAGTCATAGAAATGTGGCTTGCGTCTTTTTTCTTTGCCTGAAAGGAAGTGATAAGTTACTGACATTTTTCAAAGACGCTGGTCTTGATGGAAAAGCAGGCTGGCAATTGTTCAAAGAGAAGGATTATCTTGGCAAATTGGATAACCAGAAAGAAGTTGAGAAATTACTGGAAAAGTATATTCTTCGGTTTGAGCGGGATCCGAAAGAAGAACCGGAACTGAGCCGTTTTCACTTATTTGATGCAAAAGGAAATGTGAAAGGTGTCCGGGATATGGAGATTGTAGATTACCTGGTGGAGAATGTTCAGTTTTTTGTGGTGGGAATCACACCGTATTATTATGAGCATGGTGTTTTCCTGGAAGACCATGATGGGGTAAGAATGAAATACCGTATCCAGAAGCTGATCTATCGTGACCAGGTACAGAGTGGAGTGATCAAAAGAATCTATAATCTGCTGATCGCACAGCCAAAAGTTCACCGAGAGGCATATGAACTAAATAAACAACCTGTGAGGTGGATCAACTTCAAAAATGGATATTATGATCCGGTTACGGGTGAAATGCTGGAACACAATCCGGATTATCTGACAATCAATCAGATTCCATTTCCCTATTATCCAGAGGATTGTGAGCAGGTGTTACAAGGTGGAGAAAATATCAAAAAGTATCTGGCATCGTCTCTTCCAAATAAAGAAGAACAGCAGACATTCTGGGAGTATTTTGGATACTGCATGACACAGGATACGCAGTTTCAGAAATTCCTTACACTGAAAGGAAATGGTGGAACCGGAAAGTCTGTGGCAGTATCACTGATCCAGTATGTGGTTGGAATCACCAATATGTCCAGCATTTCTTTACAGGATTTGAACAAACGATTCTATGCGACTGGAATGTACGGAAAGCTACTAAATGCCTGTGCGGATATTCCATGTAAAGCAATGGAGAACACAGATGTATTAAAGAAAGCAGTCGGTGAAGATACACTGATCTATGAGAAAAAGGGACAGGATGCAATCCATTTTCACTCTTATGCAAAGTTACTCTTTTCTACCAATGAAATGCCGCAGAATCTTGAGGATAAGTCGGATGCTTTTTATCGCAGACTACTGATTCTTGATATGAACCGGGTAGTAAAAAGTGGTGAAAAAGATCTGCATTTAAAGGAAAAGGTACAGTCAGAATCCGATTATGCGATTCATATGGCTATGATTGCACTGAAAGAATTGTATGAACAGGGAAAGTTCACGGAGAGCGAACACAGCAAAGAATGTGTAAGAGAAGTGCAACGGACGTCAGATAGTATCTGTGCTTTTATTGATGAGTCATTGGTGCGTGCCAAAGGAAAACGTCTGAAACGAAGTGAAGTGTTCCATATGTATGAGGAATACTGCAAAGAGAATGGCAGACAGGGGCATGGTAAATCCAACTTTTTCAGGAATATGACAGATAAAGGTTTCCTTCTGAAGCAGTACAATGGTGAGTTTTATTATCAGGATATTGCAGTTAAGGAAGAAGATTTTTGTCCTGTAGATCCAGAAGAAAGAATACCTTTTGAAGAAACAGATACAGATTATAAACAGTTACAGTTAAATATGAATCAGGGAATTAAGGGCATTTAGGGCAAAATAAGCAAAAAGAAATGTTACCGGAGCAGGAGAAATAACAAAGATAGCTGCCAGAGTACATAAAATTTTGCTTTTTTTACACTGACTGCCCTTTTTATGTATCAACATTTTAGCTGATACAAATATAGGTTTTTTCCGAATTTGGGAAAAAGTCAAAAATAAACATTAAGAAAGTATAACGGCATTCCGATATAACATCATGAGAAGCCTGTTCTATTATCTGAACCGGAGAAGCCAGAAGAAAAGCTATAATTGGGTAGAATTTCTAAATATGCTGGATAACAGCTATCCACTGGTAAGACCCCGGATATATGTCAATATATACGAATGATAATGTGAACGATTCGTTTCGCAAAGAGCCGGATGCGGGAAAGCCGCACGTCCGGAATTCTGTGAGGGGTGTACGACCGTAAGGGGTGCACCTACTCGACGTGCGTCCAGCTAAGGGTATATAGTCCGGTGGGTGGAAGCCCCATCAAATAAGCTGCTAACCACAGCGTTTGAAGCGAGTCTTGAGTCTGTTGCGGTAATGTTGCAGGCTAAGCGTAGACAGCAAGATAACAGGGATAGCTATTGAGCACCGAAATCCCAAAGTCACCAGAGAGTCGACATCGTGGTCTGGATGGAAGACAACATATGTATTTATCGTTATGGTGAGATTTTACATACCTCTGCGGTGTTGGTTGGAACTATTCATGTTATACAGGGAATATATATCAACTGGAGAGAACCTGCATTTTCTTCTGTAGTGTGTAAACAGAAAGTATGCCTGACAACCAAAGAAGGATGGCAAAAGAAATGCAGGTAGTCGGAGGTCCGAATAGTACCGATGAAGGTATGAACAAATAAATACCAGAGGGAAGTCGAGAGAGAACTGTTCCTCACAGTTCTGGCCTGCGAAACTATATCAAAGAGGAAACATTAGCTATACACAGAGATAGAGGTACTAATGGAAACGAATT
>ENA-OQNJ01000003-OQNJ01000003.1-human-gut-metagenome-genome-assembly--contig:-NODE-3-length-50782-cov-3.924529_pt1 | contig 50782 bp, 58 predicted proteins | sample MGYA00242630_ERZ504882 | MGnify/ENA primary metagenome ERZ504882 (study PRJEB26092, sample SAMD00036408) | human gut metagenome | host: Homo sapiens | study: EMG produced TPA metagenomics assembly of the... | reverse complement strand
CGGTCAGGTCAAACACATAACTTGGAAACCAATACTTTGCACAGCCGACTAAGACTGCCATTTCTATAACCACCATTGCGGATAATACCAAAGCGGCAATTAGAAATTTTCCAAAGAACATACTACCTTGACGAATGGGCAGCACCGACATTTTCTGCATACCGTTATCGGCATATTCCGTGTGGTACATCATACAAGCGCCGCAAATGGAAATGAGAATATTCAACATCGCCATCATCTGCCAGTTCGCAGACATCAGTATGTTAATCGGATTGCCTGCGAGTGCAGTCATTTCCTCTGCTTTTACCATCATATAGACAACCGGAAAAGCTGCTGCAAGAAAGCCACCTGCCAAAAAAGCAGGAAGATAGCCTGTGCGCTTCAGCTTTTTGGATTCTATTAAGAGACTCATACCGTACCTCCTCTCCTGCGATTATCTTCATCAATCATAGCAAGGAAAGTATCTTCCAGATTATCCGTTGGAAATCCGGCGGCACGAGCGCTTGTTTTCAATTCTTCCTTTGTTCCTTCAAACAGCAGATGACCGTGATTCAGAATACCAATATCGTCAGCCATAAGTTCTACTTCAGGAAGCAAGTGAGAAGAAACCAATACCGTGCAGTCATATTTCTGCGGCAGGGAACGAATCAGGGTGCGTATCTCGTGAATACCCACCGGATCGAGTCCATTGGTCGGCTCGTCGAGAATCAGGATCGGCGGTCTGCCGATCAAAGCGCCTGCCAAACCTAAACGCTGCTTCATACCAAGAGAATATTTCTTTGCCAGTCTTTTTCTAAATTCAGTTAAGCCGACAAGCTCCAGAGCGTCATCGACACTGCTTTTTGGAAGCCCAAGAATTTTCCGTATAATTTCAAGGTTTTCCTCTCCGCTCAGATTCCCGTAAAAGGCGGGTGCTTCTATAAATGAGCCAACTTCCTTCAAAATGGGAACTCGGTCTGAAGGGTATGTTTTTCCGTCAATATGAAAGCTTCCTTCTGTCGGCTGCGTCAAACCGAGAAACATTTTCATCGTTGTGGATTTTCCCGCTCCGTTCGGACCTAAAAATCCATAAACACTTCCTTTGCGAATATGGAGATTCAGATGGGATACTGCCGTGAAATCGCCGTAGGTTTTCGTCAGATTTTGAGTTTCGATTATATTCATATTGTGAAATCTCCTTTCCTTTGTTGTCTTTAGTATAAAGGCGCAACCTTGTGTCAACCTTCTCTCTATCTTACATTTACCTTACATTTGAACTGCACTGCGAAAATGCAGGAATGATATGCTATAATAATGAAAAAGGAGAATTGCATTATGGACTATGATTACTTAAAATCTAAAAAAATCCTCATCGTAGATGATGAGGCTGATCTGCGTGAAATGGTAACATCTATTTTAGAGCAGGACGGTTTCAAAACAATCAAGACTGCTGGAACAGTAGCCGAAGCTCTGAAAATATGCAGGGATTGGGAGCCTGATCTTGCCATTCTCGATGTAATGCTGCCCGATGGGAACGGCTTTTCTCTGTTTGAACAAATGCGGACTTTTACCGAAGTCCCAGTTCTCTTTTTAACTGCCCGTGGAGAAGATGAGGACAAGCTGAAAGGATTGGGACTTGGTGCAGATGATTATATGGTAAAGCCGTTCCTGCCAAAAGAATTATCCCTGCGTATCGGAATCATTCTGCGGCGGTACTACAAAGGCGAAGATCCTATCGTCCAACTTGCCGGAAGCCAAATTGACTTTGACCGTGCCGAAGTGATAAAAGAAAATAAACATTTCCCGCTGACTGCAAAAGAACACGATATACTGCTGGCGCTCTACCGCAATGCGGGAAGAATTGTAACCATCGATCAGCTCTGCGAAGCTGCGTGGGGAGATAATCCATACGGATATGAAAACTCGCTGATGGCGCATATCCGCAGAATCCGAGAAAAAATTGAAGCTAACCCGTCAAAGCCGGTATCCCTCATTACGGTAAAAGGCTTAGGCTACAAGTTAGTATTAACGGGGAAATGATATGAAAGATATTACGAAACTCATTCGGCGGTTTGTAGGCATATTGCTGTTAAGCACAGTCTTGGTCATCGTCCTTAACATTATTATTCTTGCTGCTATTTCCGCAAGTCAAACGGCAAATGGCAGACCGTGGACGACTGCAAAAGAAACTGCTGAAGCTTTACAGAAAACAGAAACGGGATATATCTTATCCGGCGATATGACGGAGCGGTTAAGCGGGGAGAATGCGTGGGCAATCTATATAGATAATGACACATTAGAGGTAAAATGGCACACGGAAAATCTGCCGGATACCGTTCCTCTGCACTATACGATCTCCGACATTGCAAGTCTGACACGAGGATATATTGATGGATACCCGACCTATACGGGAGAATGCGAAAATGGATTGGTCGTTGTCGGCTATCCGAAAGACCGATATTGGAAACATATGTCTCCGAGTTGGGATTATGATTTCATCAAAAACGCCCCGTATACTGTCCTGATTGTAATCGGTGTGAATGTTTTTTTGATTTTCCTGATTTATATGATCGCCAATTCCAAGCTGCTGAAATCCGTTAAACCGATTACAAACGGCATACAGGCGCTACCTTCAGGTGAGCCTGTTTATGTCAAGGAAAAAGGACTTTTATCCGACCTTGCCGCTAAAATCAATCAAACATCGGATATTCTCCAAAAACAGAAGCGAAAACCTGCAAAGAAAGGAAACAGCAAGAGCAAACTGGATTTCCGGAGTCTCTCACGATATTCGCACACCACTTTCTATGGTAATGGGATATGCCGGACAGATTGAGGACAATGAAAGCCTGCCGGAAAGCGAAAGGAAAAAGGCACGGATTATCCGTCAGCAAAGTACAAAAATGAAAAATCTCATCAATGACCTGAATCTTGCCTCGAAGTTAGAATATAATATGCAGCCGATCCATCCAGAGCCTGTCAATCTCGTAGCAATCGCAAGACAAAGCGTTGTTGACTTTATCAATTTAGATATGGAAGAAAAGTATCCGATAGAATGGAATACAGATGAAGCATTGACTGCCTGTGTCATAAATGGAGATAAAGAGTTGTTGCGGCGGGCAATCGGAAATCTGATTACAAATTCTCAAACGCACAATCCTGATGGCTGTACGATTTCAGTATGCGTCCGAAAAAGCGATACAGAATATAAAATCGTCGTAGAAGATAACGGCGTCGGCGTTACCGATGAAAAGTTAGAGAAACTCAGGACTACGCCCCACTATATGATGAGTGACAGCGGGACAACCGAGCCACGGCACGGCTTAGGGCTTTTGATTGTCGGACAGATCGTTTCCGCCCATAATGGTACAGTGTCTTTCGATCACGGCAAACAAGGTGGATTTGCCGTTACAATTTCTTTCCCTATTCCAAAGGATAGTCATACTCAATAAATGTTAAAAACCGTAGAGCTTCAATGAAAGCCCTACGGTTTTTTACTTCAGCAGATTGATTTCATCTTGCAAGTTCTTCAAAAATGTGCCTGCGTGAGCGCCGTCCATCTGCGTGTGATGGAACTGGAAAGAGAGAGACAGGTAATACCGAAGCCATTTCTTTTTGTATCTGCCCCAAATAATAAAGGGATTGTTGAAAATGCCGCTGTTCATACCAACAGCTCCGTCGATTTCCGTATCTATGATGGCGGAAGTGCCGATGACCATACTGTTTTCGGATAAGTCCCTGTCCTGACACCTTGCGGCGACCTGTGTCGTATATTTCAGATACTCCTCGTTGAATTGATTTAACTCGGCTTTATAGGAAAGGTCGCAGGAGCTGACTTCGCCCTCTTTGTTTTTCACGATGGTATTGACTGCTATGGTGTCATACTGTATGAGCTTATCGCCAACCGGAAGGATGTAAAATTCCTTTACCCCTGCGGCAGCTCTGCCGATACAGTAATCGAGCAACATATTAAATTTCAGATTTCTTTTCCTGCTGACCTTGATCAGATTGGTCACATCAAAGGTCTTGAAAAAAGTGACCATTGGATTGGGCGCTTTCATCCAAAGCGCATACGCCGCAGCCCTTGTCGTATTTTTGGGCTCGACTTCTTTTGGCATACTAACCTCCGATTACTCCGCTTTCCGGATCGGGTGGCGCACGACCGTTTTCAGTCTGCTCACATCACATTTTCTCGGATCGCTCAGATAGATTTCGTGATGGTATCTTGTATCCGTAATATCCAGTTCGTACCCATTTGCTTTCATATAGTCGTGCATTAAATCAACGGTGGCTGGCTCAGCGTCATACGAGCCGATGTGCATACACTGAACGCATAACCCCTCGTCATAGGGGAAAAACTCAACTTTAGAAAAATCCTGCTTTTTCTTTTTTGTTGCTTCCTGAACTGCCCACTCAAAATCTTCCTTCGTTACGAAATCTGGCAGTCGGATCATAGAGATAAAGTGCATATCTTCTTTTCTGGCGTAATCAAGTCCCTGTGTGTTTTCTTGCCACCAAAGCCCTTCAAGGGGCGGCACGACATACTCAAAGAAGCCCTCGATCTTATGAGTTCCCTTGTAGCTCATCTTTATGGTAAAGGCAATTCCATATAACAAGCCGATGGAGCTTTTATATTCCCCGTTTTCCTCATTGGGATTGCCTTTTCCCCGGACTGCGATGTAGTTCATTTTCGGAATCTCTATAATACCGGGCTTGTTCTTCGGCATATAAAATTCTTTATATTCTTTCTTGTAGTCAAAAGCCATTTCATTCGCTCCTTTTCAAGCTCGACAACTTAGGATTTATAGATATTTCTTTTGATTTTTTTAGCTGCATTGATTGCTACCTTCTTTATCCAATTATTCTCAGAATTACAGTACATTTCAATATCTGATAATACTTCAGGATTTCCGCATTTTCCTAATGCCTGTAAAGCGTGACCTCTTACTTCTTCGTCATTTAAGAGACTGACCAAACAGTTTAATGATAAATCCGACTTATATTCTCCCAAAGAAAGCACTAACATTTGCCGTCCAGTACCATATTTTTTTGCTTGATGACAACTCGATCAGCTCTTTTTCTATTGTCATACTGTGTATAATATTGATTGAATTTGCAATCGCCCAACGGTAATAATTATTCTTTGCACTTTTAAACTCTGTTAACAACTTCGGTATTGCTTCTGTAAATCCCTTTACCCCTAAACAACGTACAACAAATTCTTTATCTCTTTCATCAGATAAGTAGTCGAGCAATTCTAACAAATAAGGAATAAGTTTTCTATCTTTATGAGATATATTAAACAAATCATTGATATTGTTTATGGCATATCCATGCTGTTGCAGTTCATTCATTATTCTTAATTTAGTTTCTTCTGTCATTTCCTCATCACCACAAATTCCAATTTGATACTCTATGTATTCTATCCTTTCAAATTCTCCAAAGCCACCGGATTGTTTTCGAGGATCGCTCCAACAGTCGGGCAGTTTTCTAATTTCGGACAGTCGCCGCAAGTGGAAACGCCTTTATTTAACGCACACTTCCGAATCCCACACAGACTATCGCAAAATACCGTTTTCGCTCCGTTCATACGGCAGCCCTCGCAGTTAATATGTTCCGGCAGAATGGGGGCGTTGTTTAACTCTGCCCACAGTTTCGCCGTTTTCTCCCGCAAAACCTGATCGTCATTGATGGTTGCTGTGTATGCGTCGCATTTTTCGCAGTCCAATCCGCAGTATCCGATCATATCTTTCATAGGTTATACGCCTCCTGTCTTTTATTCTTCATCATCAATTTCACGCTCAAAGATCGAATACTTCCAGTCATCAGTTCCGGAAATCAAACGCCAGCCCTGTTTTCCATATTCATTGAGCTTCTCAATATACCGATCCAGCTTAATATGAACATTAAATGACGGCTCTGCGCTTAAATCAACTGTCATATACTCATACTTCTTCATAACAAACCGCCTTCCTATATATAAGTCTTTATGAAAAATTTTTCATTATATCCGCAACAAACTGTGTCTGCTGCTTTCTCAAATACGATTTCACAAAAGGCTTCAGCAGCCATTTCTTCGCTTTCACTTGTTCCGTAAAATCTATCTCTGTTTCATCGCCTTTGGCAGTGAAAATGCCAGTCCAATGACCTGTCATATTGCTGTTTTCCATATCAAATTCCCATCGTCTGTATGGCTTAACAAGCGTCACGGTAAAGGTCGTAGGGTAGCCGTTTTTGGTATATTCGATAAATTGCTTGTCGCTTATCGCTTCTGTTTTACTCAAGTCGCTTCTCCAAGCAGCGTAATTCTCCGTATTCAACACCAGCTCCCACACTTTTTGAAGTTCGCCGGGGATCAGCGCTTTTATATTTGAAACCGCCATTTTTGCTCTCTCCTTAAATCAGTCGTATTTCTCAATATGCACGGTGGCAATCGCCGACTGATTTGGCTCTCCGGTAACAAGGTCTTGCGGCGCAGGCACGAGCAGCATAAATCCGTCCTTGCCATATCTTAATTCATACCCTTGTGCATACGCTTCTTCCACAGAGATGTGCTGTACCTGTCCGATGACCATAGCCGTAATACCTGCACCGCTTAAATCCTGTATATCTTTCAGGGTACATTCCATCGTGAGAAACGCTTCATTGATTACAGGTGCGTGAATGGTTTTGGCGTTGGAAACAGTAAAGCCTCCTGCTGCAAATTCGTCATCGTCCCATTCATTCTGATGAATGGTATTTACCAACCTGTCATAACAGCTTATCGGGAGAAAATTAATGCAAAAGCATTTTTCTCTTTGGATATTGGCATAGGTGTGGGTATGCTGATACAGGTTGCCCATCACAGCGAAAAAAGCGGTCTTATCTCCGTGAAAGCAGCTCCACGAATGAAAGCACACATTCGGTTTCCCGTTCTCTTTCCAAGTCGTGACAGCAAAGAGAACGGTCGGTATTCCTGCTGTTACTTCAAAGTGAGAGAACAGCTCAAATTCTTCCGGATAGGCTGGCTTAAAATACTGGGGAAAATCCTTTTCAATCTCGATCTTCGATCATTATGCCTTTCTCTAACCTGAGTAGATTACGACTCATTTGGGATAAAGTATAAGGAATAGCCATCTATATTGATTGGTAGTGTTGGAATCTCTGAGCCATCATAGTATTCCGTAGGAGCTACGGTAGCATAGCCGGTCACTCCATCAATGATAATCTCATAGTCCGTTCCCTTCGGCGTTTTCTGCATTACCTCATAAGTGCCGTTATATGTCTTGCCGTTTGTGGTATCCGTTATCGTGATTTCTCCATCTTTAGCAGTCAAAGTCATATCCACGATTTCAGCGTCAGGATACAGCTCGTCAGCTTCTCCTACGGCAACCACGAGTTCATCCTGATATTGGGCAGCTTCCGTATCATTGCTCATAACCGTTCTCATTTTCCACTCATAATCTTCCATCTTCACGACATCAGCATTGCAAGCAGAGAGAGCGAATACGATGAATGACATCAAAAACACAGATAAAATCTTTTTCATTTCATACCGCCTCCATTTACCGTCACAGCTTCTCTACATCTTCCACATAGATGGAGACTTCGCCGCACTTGGGACAGATTGCTACCTTCGGCTTGCCGATTCTGCCGCCGAACAGCTTATTTTCGTCCGATGACATTACAATTCCGTATCCTGCGCCTTCTACCTTGATGGCGCAGTTTTCTTTCATTTCCGTTCCACATCTGAGACACTTTCTCATAAATAAATCCTCCGTTTCTTTTTATGGATTTCCGGCGGTAAAACCGCCCCGTTATGTTCTCAGCCTAAAGGTTTTCGGCGCAAAGCGGTATACCAAAATGCTGGCGACAATACTGTAAAGCACACAGAAAACAATCGTCATTATTCCAAATATCATAATCGGCATACGCAGCCGCATAAGAGCAAAACAGACGACATAGGTTACTGACAAAACAATCCGATATGTGCCGCTTTTCAGCTCCGTCCCTGCATTGTAAGGCTGGAGCAGATAGTAAATCGTCAGGTAATGAATCGAGTAAAAACAGGCTCATACACAGGATGGAAACAACCAGCACTACATAGTTCAGCGGATTGTCCGTCCCTCCGGTGGCAAACAGGATCAGCGCCAGTCCGATACCGATCACGAGCGCCGGAACAGCGTTGATTTTCATAATCTCACGCAGGCGAATCTGAAACAGCCGCAGGATAAAGCTTGGCTGCTTATAAAACGAATAGGTCAGCAGGCTGTGATCGCAGTTCATAAAAAGCGCCTGTGTAAAGTTCGTGCCACGGTTGATAGCGTACATTATAAATACAAAGTACGGAAGCCAAGTCATCACGATTTCGTTAATGACGGTTTTTTACTTCGGGCAGCAGATAGACGCCTGCCAGCACGGCGGCGACAAGGAAAGCGCACACATAGGAAATCTTCTTTGTCGAGTTCCAGAGTATCTTTTTATGCCTTTTGATAAACAGCTCATTCAGATACTCGAAGCCCTTGCGGTTGCTGCTAATGGAAGTATCTGCGGATATTTTCTTTTCATTTGCCTGTTTGATAAGCTTTGTCTGTGCCGTGCTGTCCATCTGATTGGTCAATCCGGCTAATAATTCCTTGTTGATTGCGTAATAATCACGGAAGGTAGTGAGCCTTGTGATACTTGCCATACCAAGGGGAATACACGCTAAAAATATAACCATTGGTACGACCGCAGGCAAAGCAAAACCAAAGGCGGGCGGAGCATAGGCTGCGGCTAAAAGCAGGGCGATACAGCACCACACATATTTGGACAGCTTATTTTCGTTGTAGCCAAATCCCCTTTTCTCATAATCCCACAGGGTAACAGCCGCCGCAAACAGCTTCATACCCGCTATGCAAAGGGGCAGGAGCAGACAAAACCACAAAGGTACGCCTCTGTCCATACCGAACAGAATCGTAAAGGGCAAAAAGCCCACAACGACCTTCAGGATGGAGTAGAAATAGTTTACAAGCGTATATTCTCGTGCGTCCATTTTCATCAGGATCATCGCATAATATTTATCCTTTGTCGGATTGAAAAGGTGTGTGTTTACAAAGCTGCCGATTACCGTGAGAATCAGCAGGATATGCAGGAACACCTCATTCTCCGGCAGTCCGTTATAAAGGATACCGATACCGCATACCATCGTGATAAAGTAAAGGAACTTGCCGAGGAATACAGAAACGATTTCCCACAGCACGGACAAAATGTTTGCAAAGATTTTCAGCCCCTTTACCTGATACAGCGTTGCCGGAAGCAGCCGCTTTACGAGCGGTATCTGCTTTAAGGAAAACAGGACACCGTTGACACGGTATGTATTTTTCAGGGAAAAAGATATTTTAAGCGTCTTATTCATTTCCTTCCTCCCTGAGTGCCGCAATGATTTTATCCTTAAATTCCCTGCTGTCCAGATCGGTTTTCTCCACGACCTCCAGTTCGCCGTGATTAAGCAGCACAATCTCATCGCAGAGGTCAAGCGCCAAATCCATAATATGAGTGGAGAAAATGGTAATGCGGTCTTGTTTCAGTGAACGGAGCAGTTGTTTCATTTCTTCCGCCACAACCACATCAAGGGATGTCAAAGGCTCGTCGAGCAGCAGGATATTCGGCTGAGCGATGATATTGATGAGCATTTGCATTTTGTTTTTCATACCGTGGGAGTAGTCCTTGAGCAGTTTATCCCTGTCCTCCGGCTCAATACTCATATAATCGAAATACTCGTCAATGCTTTTCGGATTTTTGATAGACTTCTCGTTGATGTCCATAAAGAATTTCAAAAACTCCCTGCCTGTAAGAAACTCCGGCACGGTCGGGGTAGAGAGTACATATCCGATGTCCTCTGCGGACACCTCACGGCGGACGCCGTTTTCATCTTCTATATAGAAATTGCCGCTGTCCGCCTTCAAATCCCTGTTCAAACAGTTAAACAGCGTTGTTTTTCCAGCGCCGTTTCTGCCGAGCAGCCCATAAATTTTCCCTTCATCAAAAGTAAAATCAATATCTCTGAGAACTTCCTTTTTCTCAAAGCTCTTTGACAAGTGTTCAATCACAAATTTCATAATATCCTCCGTCACATCTTATGCTGGTAATATGCCATCAAAATAAAGTCAAGGATTGTTTTCAGCAGGAAAGCGCCTACAAGAGTAAGAACAGTCCATATGGGTGCGTCGAAAAAAATACATACCCAAGCACCTGCCATCAGCAGCCAGTGCAGTATCTCTCCGGATATTGCCTGCGCTTTGCTGCGAATGAGCTGATTGCGCTCATCTTTTTCTTCAATCTCATTGATTTTCATCAAATCGGGATTTTTTGCGCCCCACAGAGCGACGCACCATTTCGCAATCCCATAGCCGAACAATCCGGCACCTATGCCGATCATTGCGCCGCTTTGCGAATCGCTCAAACAGTCCTGTAAAAGAAACCTTGCGCTCAGAGCCAAAGCAATGCCGACTATGCCGATTACAAGATATATTCCGGTTTTCTTCTTCATTGCTTTCCCTCCTCGTAAATGAAAATATCTTCAATGCTCATATTAAAATACCGTGCAAGCTTAAACGCCAATGTAATTGAAGGATTGTATCGTCCGTTTTCCAACGAGCCGATGGTCTGCCGGGATACTTCCAGTGCGGCAGCCAGTTCTTCCTGCTTGATTCCCCGTTCTTTCCGAATTTCCTCTAAACGGTTTTTCACGGTGCGCCTCCTTTCTATGGAAAGCCAGCTTTCCATATCTCTATTATAGCTAAAAGGGGCGCAAATGTCAAGTACACTTTCCATTCAGAGATGAACGTTTTTTCATTCCTCCCATTTTCACATCTATTGAGCAGCTAAATTTATCACTTGCACATTGCTTTGCCGAGCATAATTTACCGTATACGCAGTCCCGCCTTTCTCCTGTGTTAAATAGGCTATGCAGACGCTGCTGCCATTTACCAAATGGCGGTTTCTTTTGAACATACAGCCCTGAAAATAGTCGTGAGAAGTATATACCACCTTGTCCGCTTGACTTTTGATCTCCTCATAAACCGCTATATCATCTTTGCTCCAGCCTTTCGTTTGCGTGATACACGGCAGTAACTAAAATCAGCTTGATATGCGGATACTGCTTTTTTCAAAGATAATACGCATTGTGCAGCCAGCGTGTCAAAGCCCAATGCTCCGCCTGCGCCAAAGTACATATATCCTTCTTCTATCAGTCGAAGCAAGGTGTTTTTTAACCGCTGAGAGAGTTCCGGTATGCTCTCCGGCGGTATTTTTCTATGTCCGGTAAAGCAAGCCGTTTTTCCCCTCATTAAAGTTCACCAGCCAGTTCAAAGCCTAAAAGCACAAAAAATCTAATTATAATACTCATAGTATATCAAAGTCAACAATAAATATCAATAGTCTGTGGAACTACGGAAACAATATTTATAGACTATGAATGGAGGCTGGAACTATGAGTGAAATTGCAAAAACAATCGGACAGCGTGTCCGCAATTATAGAATTGAAAAGGGATTGAGCCAAGAGAAGCTTGCTGAGTTATCCGGTTGCCACCCTACTTATATCGGGCAAGTGGAACGAGGGGAAAAGAACGCTACTCTTGAAAGTATTGAAAAGATTGCTTCAGCTATGAATATCTCGCTTGCTCAGCTTTTTGAGAAGATAGGCGAAAGCAGCACCGACAGCTATCCTATGAAATGTTACGAGCTGGTCGCAGCAAAAAGTAAATCCGAGCAAGAACATTTATATAAGATGTTAGTTGAAATGGATAAATATAAAAATCAATAAAAGCGGGAAAAAATACGGTGTTACCCCAAATGGGTAGCACCGTATTTTTGTTTCATCATAAACTATTTCCATAATCAAAATATTCTAAAAACTACAATTTTTTATGTATTGGAATTTATACCGTTTTTTACGGAAACCCCATAACGGAGCGTTTTGTAAATCGTCACACCAATCTCAAACAGAGTAATAACAACAATAAACGCAAGCAGTCCATTGGATACCATATCAGCGTTCCAGTAAGTGAAAAAGTTTGCGCTTGAATCTGCATTAGCACCCAACGCCTGTTCAATCTCAAGTACAAAATTCGGATTCCAGATAGGTAAAACTTTCAGCACAATGGCGCTTAACACAATCTGAATTACCCCACACAAAATATTGCTGATCATTACCAGCTTACAATAAACGCCGATGATCAGACGCAAAATCTCATCTATAAGACCAATCAGCAGACTGATTACAAAGACAGGCAGAACAATTCCCCATTGTTCCAAATTGAAAACGGGTACGGTTGTTATGGCTTCGCCTTCCGTAAAAATCGCAGCAAAGAAATGAGGGGCAAAAATTAGCAATACACTGAAAATAACGATAAACACAATGCCCACAATACTATCTCCACGACTTATAATTGCTTTTTTATCCGGTACAGGCTCCAAAATCTTTGGCGTCCATCTGGAGGATGGCGTTTTTCGTTCTTCAGATAGGCTTTCTACTGACCATTTCTCTGCCTTCTTCATTTCGATCTGAATCTTTTTCCGCTCCATAATGGCGAAAGTCAAGGTTACTGCACCGAAAGCGGATATGCAGGACAGCATAGCGTCGGTAATTCCAACGATCAATCCGTCCACAATAGCTCGAATAATAACAGAGGCGGCGTTCTGCGAAGTGATTGCGGGCATTTCTCCTATCGCATTTATCAGCGAAATAATCAAAATTGGTACGGCAGCGCATATTAAGACAACTTTTACAAACCACAAATAAGTGTCAAAATATTCAGGTCCAATCAAATACTTCTGCTCGTTTTGATATTGCTTTGCAAATTCAGCCGGATCGCCAAGTTCAGTCAGCACTTCTTCCATAGAGCCTCTATCCGCATACATATCACTGATCAGTTCTTCCAACTCCATACGAACTTCCTCTCGTTGTGCTTTGGGAAGCCGATGAATCACTTGATAAATATATCGATCCATATAATCTTTCTCATTCGGTGTCATTCTTCTTCCTCCTCTAATAACCTTTCGATTCCGGCAGACAGATTATTCCAATATATTTTCATCTGTTCATAGACCTGTGTTCCATACTCTGTTCGTTGATAATACTTTCTTGGCTTTGTGCCACTGGTTTCCCACTTGCTTTCTAAAAGTTGCTGACTCTCCAGACGCCGAAGTAGAGGATAAAGGGTATTGGGATCAATGGCAACGCCTTTTTCTTCCAAGCTCTGCACCAAAGCATAACCGTATTTCGGCTCATTCATCTGACTGAGTACACTAATTGTCAATGTCCCTCTGCGAAGTTCCAGAAGCAAAGTAGATAATAAATCTTTTTCTTCTCCCATCAGCGTTACCTCCTGATGTCATTATACTGTATGTCATACTGTATTGTCAATATAAAAATGAAGCGTAATCGAAAATATATGTTCATTTCAGATTCAGTTCATTTGTATGTAATCAAGCCGCCTGCATTTAAGCAAGCGGCTCGTTTTTACCTTCCGATCAATAGGCAGGCGCACCGTAGCCGAGTATCTCATAATACCCAACCGGATAGCTGTTCTGACGAACAGAATCCCCGGAGTTGCCCTCGACCGTGTAAACTCTGCCGTTTTCCACCTTTTGGACGATACCCGTATGGTCGGATAATCCGTCCTGACCGCTTTCGTCCGCCCAATCGAAGAAGATAATCATTCCGGGTGTAGGCTCTGCGCTGTTATCCAGCCATTGCCCTCTGTCCTTAAACCATTGTACGCCGTTGACGCAGCCTGCGTATTTCGGAATCACGCCAGCGTCAATATACCCGCACTCGTTGGCGCACCACGAAACGAAGCAAGCGCACCACTCGACACGGGAATTAAAACCGTACCAAGACCAGTATGGCTCTCCGCCCATATTTCCAATCTGAGAGAGGGCGACAGTTACAATCTGATCGTCCGTTCCCATAATCCCGTAAAGCACCTGCGACCACAGCGAATTGTTTTCATCGGCAAGCAGCTCTGCGAGATATTCTTTCTGTTCCTCGTTAAATCCATACTGCGCCGCCATCTCATCGGCGGTTTTATGGCTGACCGTGATATACAGATAGGTTTGCGTGACCGTGCTTTCCGTCTCCACGATATTTCCGTGACCGTCATCGGTTTCAGTAATGACCGTCTCCGTTTTGGTGTCGGTGCTGGAGCTTATTTCGTTCATCTCCCAAAAGATGTCCGTGAGAAGCTGCTTTTTCGATTCGTCCATCGTCGCAACCTCTTGGGGATTATCCGGATCGGTGTTGACTTTGACGGAATACACCGCAAGCACCTCTTTCCAAACGGCACGGCTGCCGTTCATTTCAAGGACATCATAAGATACCGAGTTTTTTTCGTCCTGCAATTTGGTATCGTATTCGGTATTGATTTCCTGCACAACGGTCTGCATACTCATACCCGTGCCGGAATCCTCGCCTGAGAAAAAGATACCGAACACCGAGCCGAGAAGCATACCAATCAGGCAAATCACGATAATGACCAAAACCGCTATCCAGCCGCCTGCGGCGATTGCAGCAATCAATGCCTTTGTTCCGGCGATAATCGCCTTGACCGCAAGCGCTATCGCTCTTGCGATTGCTTTCGCCGTGACAACGGCGGCACGAGCCGCTGCCCGTGCCGCCTGAACTGCCCTTTGAGAAGCCTTGACCGTAGCCTGTGCCGTTTTCTGCGCCGCCTTTGCGGTACGCTGCGCTGTCTTGACGGTCGTTTTAGCGGTGCGCTCTGCGGTTTTTACCGTTTTCTGCGCTGTTTTCGCCGAGCCTTTCCCAACCGTCTTAATCGTCTTTTTCCCTGCGGAACGGGCAGACTCTTTTACTGCTTTCTTCGGCTGTTCCACCGCCTTGATACCCTGACCGACGCCTTTTCGTGGAGCTGCCGCCTGCGCCTGTTTTTGAAGTGACTGCGCCGCCCGCTTTTCCTTGAATTTCTGAATACCGTCCTTTGCCTTGACGATATTCTGCTTTGTTGCCTGAACGCCCTTGCGCCCCTGCTTGTCAAATTGGTGTACGGCTTCGTGGGAAACTCGGTCGATACCGCTTTCCAAACGGTTGGAAGCGTATTCCTCCGCACTGCTTTCAGGGACATCAACGGAGTGTTCCGCTTTTTCTTTAGTCTGGATAAAGGTGGATTTCATACGCTCGGCGGCAACCGCCGATTTGTCAATCGTTTTGATCGTGCCTTTCGCTATATCCCTTGTCTTAATATCCGGCATAGAAAACCTCCTTTCCAAGCGCCCGTGGACGCTTTGAAGTAAAAAAACGAGGGGGCAAGGTATCAACACCTTGCCCCTCAAAGTACGAGGGCTGAAAAGCCGCTTAAATCAAGGACTTTTTACCCTCTATTTTTCGATTCTGTGCGCTTTTTCCTTGCGTACTCTGCCTGCTGCCTTTTGTATGCGATACCGGCGCATTTCTCACAATACTTTTTCCTGTTGCCACGCTTGATAATCGGAGCGCCGCAGGAAACGCACCTGTCAGGGTGCGTTCCAAGTATCTCCGCTTCCAGCGCCGGATCTGCCGGAAGCACGGCATTGCGGAAATACCTGCACAAGAGCGAGTAGGATATACTCTGTACGCAGACGCAGCCTTCCCCCTCATCAAGAAGCAGGCAGTTTCCGTCATCATAATTGGCGCACAGTTTTTTAATCAGGGCATTAGCTCGGTATCTCTGCCGCCCCGTCATTTGCGGGAGCATTTGCACCACTGCTTTCTGTCACTTTTTTCGCCACAACGACAATCCTTCCGTTCGTGCGGGAGTATTCACAGGTGGAAAGCGTGATCAGCTTGTCGCCGTACTCCGCCGAAACGCCCGTGTCGTAAAGGGAAAGCCCCTTACATTTTTCAATATAAGCGTCAAACTCCTCCGGCGACTGAGCGTCCGTAAAGCGGTAATATTTGAAGGCTTCAGGGCTGTCGGTGTAGACAACGGTTTTGAAAACCGCAAGGATTTCATACTCATTTTTCTCTGTCAGGGTGTTAAAGGCAATCGTTTTATGTCCCCGCCAGAAATCCTCGTCCTTGAATTTTTCAAAGTCGGCGAACATCGAGCCGTTGTTCATATGATGACCGTAGATCACTAAATTGTCCGAAGGCTTTAGGACATCACAATCCTCCTGCACATACGGGCAGCCGTAAGAACTGTATTCTTTATCAAATCCACGCTTTAGATAGTAGTTCGGGTTATCCACCGTCTGCATAACGGGATAATTGATGTTCGTATCCTCCACGCAAATCCAACCGACCAAATCATTGTTTTGACGGTACAACTCGGTAAGCTCCGGCAGTATCGTCTTATCTTCCGAATAGATGATCGGCTCGGCAGGCTCGGTTTCGCTGTCCTCTACGAGCTGTACGAGGGAATCGTACATCTGTTCCTGATGTTCCGCCTCCCTGTAATGGTCAATAATGAAATAACTGCTGACGCCGAGCAGGACGGTAAACGCCGTCATCAACGCAATACAAATCTTTTTTCTCATTGCCATATCCTTTCTGAAACAAGGGGCGGGAGCTTATGCGCTCTCGCCCGGTTTGGTTGTCATCAGCTTATACAGCTTCGTATTTTTCGGGAATTTATTTGCGAACGGCACAAGGGAACTGCCCACCTTGATAAGCCCGTGTCCGGCTTCCACATTCGTAATATACGACATCTGAAGGTCGGAGATATTTAAGAGCTTCGCCAGCTCCAGCCTGTCCGTGGAAGCCTGATTGAGCATAATGATAAACTCAGAGTTTGCGAGCATTGTCCTTGCCGTATGGCTCTGCAAAAGGTCGTCCACATTCTGCGTAATACCCGTCGCATAAGCACCGTATTTACGCACACGCTTCCAAAGGGTAAAAACGGAAGTTAGCGGAATACTCGTGCTGGAACAGCAGATAAATCTCATCAATAAAGATGAAGGTATTTCTGCCTTTCGCCCTGTTCTGCGTAATGCGGTTTAAGATAGAGTCGAGAACGACCAGCATACCGATAGGCATAAGCTGTTTGCCGAGGTCTAAAACTGTCATAGCAGATCAGACGGTTATTGGTATCCACATTCGTATGCTTCGCAAAGGTGTTCAAGCTGCCGCTTGTAAACAGCTCGATGGCAAGGGCGATTTCCTTCGCCTCCGGCTCGTCCTGTTTCAGAAGCTCCGCCCTGAATCCTGCAAGGTCGGCACTTCGCCCTGATAGTTATTCTGCTGATAGGTGCGGTACACGCTGGCGGTGCAGCGGTCGATAATGGACTTCTGCTTTGCGCCGAGGTTGCTGCCGCCGATGAGCTGCTCGCACAGGGACATAATAAACTCCGACTTCAAAATAACCGGATTCGCCCCGTCGCCGTACTCCTTCGTCATATCCATAGCGTTGATGTGATTTTGCGAAGTGGCGGAAATATGGATTACCTCGCCGCCGAGCGCCTTAACAAGCTGTGAATATTCTCGCTCCGGATCAATGATGATAACATCTGATTCCGAAGAAAGGATTACATTCTCGATTTCTCCCTTTGCAGCAAAGGACTTGCCGCCGCCGGATACGCCGAGGATAAAGGAATTACCGTTCAAAAGCTGTTTGCGGTCGGCAATAATCATATTCTTGCTGATAACATTCTGCCCGTAGTAGATACCGTTCTCGTGAAAAATATCCTGCACCCGAAACGGGATAAACACGGCGAGACTTTCGGTTGTGAGGGTACGGAAGGTATCAATCTTCCGCACGCCAAACGGCATAACCGTATTCAGCCCGTCCACCTGCTGGAATTTCAACACGCCGAACTGACAAAGGTGCTTTCTCGCCGTGGTAAGCAGCGCTTCCGTGTCGTTATCAAGCTGTTCTTTGGAATCCGCCGTATGCACAAAGGTAATCACGGCGAACATCATTCTCTGATCTCTCGTCGTTAAAATCATCGAGAAATTCCTTCATTTCCTTTTTCTGCTGTTCCATATCATAGGGAACGGTCGCCGAAAAGTTATTATTGGAGTTCTGCCGCCTCTGCCAGTTGGTAATATTCGTTTCCACACCAAGCAGACGATTTTCCGCTTCCCGTACCGCTTCATCAGTCGGCACGGGTACAACATCAATCGACATCATCAGATTGCGGTTGAGATCGGTCAGCTCCGCCACCATACTGTCCTTGATATAGGATGCGTACTCACGCAAAAAAAGGACTCTCCCATAACGGTCGCCCATTTTGAAGTAGTCCTTTTCAAATTCCATTGAATCAGGGCAGATATAGTCCTTGAAGCTGTGTCCCTTTTTGCGGGTTTCCTTTATATCAAAGTGGAAAGAGGATTCCTCGCCCACACGGTAAAAGTCGTGGAAGATACGCAGCCTTTCATCGGTTTCCAGCTCCACGCACTGGCTGCCGAGCCTGCCGAAGTGAGCGATCAAGTCAGCGCCCACACGGGCAAAATAATTCCTTGCGTCCTCAATATTCTTCTTGTTGACGGAAATCGTCATATACTTATCCTGCACGATGGCGTTTGCGCCTGTCGCTTTCTCCAAAAGGATTTTATTATACTCCTCACGGTATTCATCAAGGCTGTCGCCTTTCATCGGGATAAGAATGTTGTTCTCAAAGTCCAGCCGATTTAAACGGCGGTTGTTGATTGTGATTTTTGTCGTTGCTCCGGAGTCGAGGGAATTGAGCAGCTCCGAGTATTCAAGGAACATCGCTTCCTTGTCCTCACGGCTGGCAACGGCATAGTTAATATCGGAAAATTTATAGGTCTTGGAAAACTTGTCTTTTCCAGTCTGAAAGATACCGTCGTCATAAATGGCGGTAATGGGGATCACATCCTGAACGCCCTTCGGCACAACAAACTTTTCTTTTTCCTGTTTGCGGAGATTGGTAAGTGTTTTAATCATTCGATTTCATAGCCTCCTTTGCTTTTGCTTCGATACTCGGCTTGAACAGCTCGTAGTAGGTATTCGTTGAACGGAAAGTGAGCTTTTTCGGCATTAAGAACTCCGATTTAATCCACGCATAAATGAATTTCTCTGCGGTCATTCCGTTATATTTAACAAAACCAAGAGCCGCAAAGGGGGCGGCTCCCAAAATGCACATCCACGATACGGTTTCCGTGCCGACATAGGGCTTGAGCAGGAAATAGATACCTACCGCCACTACGCAGGCACAGGCAGAAAAAATGAACTGCCGCAGTGACAGTCCAAAAAACATCGCTTCTGTGTAATTCCTGATTTCTCTGTTGATTTTGACTTCCATTTAGGAACTCCTTTCTTTTCGTTTTTTTGCCTGCCGGATTTCATCGGCGCAGACGCACTCGTCCGCAAGACAGATAACTTTGCCTTTTCGCCGCCCTCCGTAATACAGGCAGTATCTGCAATCGCAGTCCTCAAGGGTGTAGCCCTTGAATTTGTTGTATATTCGTTTCATTCTGTTCTCCTTACAGTCCCATCATCTCACGGATAATCCGGTCACTCATTCGCACTGCACCGACCAAGACAAGCATATTAAAGAGCAGCTCGCCAATATATGACCAAACCTGCGTGACTGCCGCCGCATTGGGATCGACCACAGGCGGGGAAGAAGCGAACAGGGAGAAGATAATGCAGGCTAAAACGATCACTGCACCTTCAAGACACACGGCGCAGTAGCTTTTGATAAACGATTTACCTACATTCTGACTCGGCTCTCCCGCAAAAGTAGAAAGCGGAATCGGGGCAAGCGCCGTATACATATATAACTTAAAAAATCTCCCGTACACCGTCATAATGAGCAGGAATGACATAACCGTAATGAACAAGCCGCCAATGAGCGTAACCGCCCAAAGCGGAATTGACTCGAAAAAGCCGCAGCTTTCTATGGTGTCAATCATTTCCTGCGGCAGAGTGGTCTGCTGTGCGGAAGTAAAGCCTGCGGCGGTCATAATCGTGCCGATTGTACCCTGTACGATATTGAACAGGGCAAGCATTAGCTCCATACCGTAAGTGATACCCGCCTTTGCAAGCGCAAATCGGATAAAGAGCTTGACAGCGTGTTCCGGTTTCTTGACATCGCTGAAGCTGCCGCAGGTGCGTACCATACCAACCACAAAAAACAGCACCAAAAGCGCAAGCCCTATCGCCTGCACTGCGCCGTTGATATTGACAATGACCGCCCATATCCCGCCGCCTTTGAAGTTCTGCGGCGTAGTCGTAATAAGCTGCCATATCTCAGCGAGTTTTTCATTCCAAGTTTCGAGGGCGTTCTGGAGATTCTGAACTACCCAGTTATCACTCAATTTCGTAGCACCTCCTTAAAAAGAAAAATGGGGCGTTCCTGAAAAACAATCCAGAAACGCCCCTGAGCGTCGTTTGCGTAAGGGTTAGCCCGTAATCAGAGTGAGGATTTCTTTCGCAAAAACGATAATGATACCGCCCGCCAGCGTCAGAAATCCGTTCGCACGCTGCGAGGGATCGTGGGATTTCAGGGAAAGTCCTACCTGAACGATACCAAAACCGAGCAGGATCAGACCAATCGCACGGATAAAGCCGAAGATGAAATCGGACAGGTTGTTGACAACGGTAAGCGGATCGCCTGCGGCGAAAGCCGTTGTAGACATTGCAAAAATAGCAGTCAGGCTTAAAACCGCCGCACAGTAATAGCGAAAGCCTTTCTTTACCTTTCCGGTCATCGGCAGTTTGCGGGTTTCTTTCTTCTGAGTCTTATGAAAAATATTCATTCTGTTTTCCTCCAATCAATTTGTTAAGTTTTCAAAGTCCTCATCGGACAACAGCTCGTAAGTCGTTTCCGAAAGCTCCATTTCGGGAACGCTGTCGAGATCAACATATAGAGTTTCAATCGTCGCCACATTTTTTGTGACTTCGCCGTGCTGATACACGCCACCTTTCCCGTCTGCGGTATATGCCACATTCGGGTGTTTCAAAATGTCGTACTTCAAATCCATTACCGGAAGCTCGCCACGGATAAACAAAATAGCGTAGCGGTTGTCAAGCATTCTCACTTCATCAGGGGTAAGCAGCTCACGACCGGAAATCTGATAATTGGTCGAGTAGTTTCCGCTCCGCCCCTCGCTTTTCCCGTAGGTGTTCGTATCAATCGTTTCCTTGCCTAAAAGCTCGGACACATACTTGTGCGTACTCTGCTCATTGCCGCCGAGATAGAGAAATTCATCGCAGTTGCCTACGATGGATTCCCATTGCTTTTCAAAAAGGGCTTTGAGCTGTGCCAGATTTTGCAGGATAATAGATACCGACACGCCTCTTGAACGCATAACAGATAGTATCTTGTCAAAATCGTCGGGCAGCGAAACATTCGCAAATTCGTCCATCAAAAAATGGACGGGTATCGGCAGGCTGCCGCCGTGGATATGGTCGGCGGAGTAAAAAAGCTGCTGGAAAAGCTGTGTATAAAGGATACTGACGAGGAAATTAAAGCTCGAATCATTATCCGGTATCAGCGCAAACAGCGCCGTTTTCTTCTCGCCCATTGAAGCAAGGTCAAGCTCATCGGCGGAAGTCAGCGCCGCTAAGCTTTCAAGATTGAATTTCTCCAATCTTGCGGCAAGGGTAATTTGAATGGATTTGAGCGTCTTTGCCGAACCGGAATGGTAGGAACGATAGTATTTCAGGGCAATATGGTCGGGATTATCCATTTCCAAATCGGCAAACAGGTTGTCGAGGGGAGAAGGGCGGTTGTCCTCCTCGTCCTCAATCGCCGCCGCCCTGAGCATTTCCATTACCATAGCAAAACTTCTGTTCCTCCTCCGGCGCTTCGTAGTGCAGATAAAAAACCAAGGGCGAGTAAAAGCATACTCGCCGCAGTATCCCAAAAACGGATCGTTGGATTGAGAGCCTTTCGGGGTGGTACTCTTAAAAACGGTTGGTCACAAGGCGCTGTATATCGTTGTCGTTCCTGAGATAGACAAACGGGTTGTAACAATGGCTTTTCTCCATTGAAATCAAGTCCAGCACCTTGATCTCATAGCCTGCTTTTTCAAGCAGATTGCCGACATCACGCAGAATTTCCCCTTTTGGATCTAAAATTACCTGAGAAGAATTGCTTGTCTGCATTAAGTTCGGCTTACAATAGAATCTCGTCTTGCCTGCGCCGGAGCCGCCGCACACCAGAGTATTGAGATTGCGGCGGTGCTTTTTCGCATTGAGTCCGATCCGGACATTCTGCGTCATCAGCTTATTTTCCGAGGGCGGGCTTTGACGGTACTTTTTGTCAATGGCTTTTGCGCTGCCCCACTTCGCAGAGCCGTGTTCCTCACGCCTTCGGTAATTCCTCCGTGTAGACAGATAAATCCCAATCCCCATTCCGTAGAGCAAAAGCAAAACGAGGACAGTTTTTAAGCTGTCCCCGCAAAGCTCGATATGGAACGGATCATTGAACACCGTCAAAAGGCTCGGCAGTATATCCGGCAGACCGCCCTTGACGGACGGCGCTATCAATAAGCCGAGCCACACAACGGGAAGAATCCCAATGACCGCAAGGATAATCGCAGACTGCCTGCTGCTATCTCGATTCACGGCAGGATTCCTTTTCTACCACTTTGAACTTGCGTCTTGGGGCGTGACCGATTTTAATAATCAGATCGTCTACGGCGTCGGTGGACTTGCCCTCTTTTTTGAGGTCGGTCTTTTTATCGTTCAGGGAACGGATTACAACGCCGTGTTCATAATCGTCCAAAGCGATATGGTAGAGTTCTTCTTTCATCGCAGCTACCTCCGGTTATCTCTCCTGTTCCTTTGAGCGCTCCGCCCGCTGGCGGTACAGCTCGTCGGAAACACGGGCGGTAATTTCCTTAAACGCCTTCTGCGTCTTGCCGAGTTCAGCTTTAATTTCTTTCGGCTCTTTGTTTTTCAGTTCGTCGGGGATACGGTCAATCGCAAAATTCTGCGTATCCACGCCGTATTTCTTGCAGAGCATATACCCAATGCACACCGCCTGAAATCCCATATCCCTGCGGCTGTATACCTCGCTGTTCATAGAAAGCTCGGCGTGACCGAGTTCCTGAGCGACGCACTGGCAGAGGGCTACGCTGTCGCCGATGTCCCGCTTCACATAAAGCGTCTGATCTTCATTTTTATAGAAAGCGCCCATATCGGGATAAGGCAGCTCATTGGTGCTTTCAATATTGATTGGGGCGCTGTCGAGCATAACCGCCACCAACTTTCTCGGATCACGGTTAGCGGTCGGGGCGGCAGGGCGCTTGCCGTTGGTCTGTGAAACATCCAGCACTCTTTTCAAATTGAAATCAATGCCGATTGTCCCGTCCTTCTTGGTGTACTCGTAGGGATCAAGGATAATAAAGGTCTTGGAGCCTTTATTGACCTTTACACCGTCCGCCGTCCAATCGCCAAATTCCTTGATTTGACTTGCCTGCGGGAATTGCTTATACATCAGCAACGCATTGTTCGCTGTGTACCTGTCCATACGGCTCTGCACATCAAGGTAGGCTTTGAATTTTTCCGGCGACTGCACCACTTCCGAAGCGGTATTGTCGAGCAGTTGATAAATGGCTTCTTTCTCCGCCTTTTTCTTGGCGGCGTATTCCTCCGGCGAAAGTCTCGGCGGTCTTGCGCCGCTGCTTTGCTTATTCTTAAAATCGTTGGTCATATCTTTTTACCTCTCTTTTGATAGATTTGATTTTTGCGGGTGCGGGACGCTAATCTGCCCCAACGCCTGTGCTGTGCGGTTTTCTTCTTTGGAAGCGGTCGGCTCGCTGCGCTCTGTTCCTTTTTCTGCTTTCGCCGCCGCCCTATATCTGCTGAGATTTTCTTTTACAGACGATTTCACACGGGAAACTCTGAGCTTATCCGCCGTATCCATCGCCTTTTGCTCCAAAGACGCAAATCCTTTCTGCGCTTTTTCAAATAAACGGGACAACCTTGATAATACGCCTTTATCACTCTTGGAATGTTCCGCTTCCTTTGCGGCTTTTCCCATAAACAGCAGCCCCATATTTTTCAAATGCCCCTTTGCGCCCTGAAGCTCCGTCTGCATAGCGGACAGTTTTCTTGTATCCTGCGCCATATCCTTTGACAGTTTACCGAACATCGAGGACAGCTTATCCAGCGCTTCGGGGATTTTCATTGCCCTGACCGACTCAGCAATGGCGTCCCTGCCTTTTTCCCGGAACGCCCGCACAGCGTTTCCGGCTGACTGGATCAGATTATCCTTCATCTTTTTGACTGCGGAAAATCCCTGACGGATTTTGCTCTCCGTTTTTTCCACAAGGGTATGGCACTTGCTCCGCAGCGTGTTGTTGTGGATCAGATTGATTTCACGGCGCATATCCTGAAGCTCGCCGAGCATTCCTGTCAGCGTTTCTTCCATACCGCCGATATAACTTACCAGCGACTGCACCTCGTTTTTCTCTTTCATCAAGCCGTTTTTATCGAGCGTGTCTAAAAGTTCCACGATCTGCGGGTGTTCCTTTAGTTGATCCATTTCGCTCACCTCTCTTTCGACTTCTTGGATTTCTTCGGCTGCCTGTGAACGGTTTGCCGATTGGCTTCAGGGGTTTTCGGCTTCTCTTTGGAAGCCTCCGGCACAGTACGCTCTGCTTCCTTTTCCGCTTTGGCAGCCGCCTTGTATCGGTCGAGCTTTTCCTTGACCGAAGGCTTCTTATCCGCTGCCTTTGCGACACCCTTATCAGTGTGCGTACCTGTCGTTTCTAAGTCTCGCTCGGACAGAGGGCTTTTGTCCGTCTTTGCGACCGAGGGGTTTTGGTGGGAATTTCCCTCCTTCTGCATTGGCTTTCCCATCGCTTCCTCCACGATGATCTCGCCCCTTGATTTCGTAGGCACTTCATTGGCAACCGCTTCACGGTCTGCCACATCTTTTTCCGCTTCGGAAACAATGGAAGCCTTATCGACTTTACCAAGTTCAAAGCGGTCGGAAATACGCTGGATTTTCGCAGCGTCCTCCGCACGGGCGATAATATCGACCATCGCCGTATCGCTCTTGGTATTTTTATCACGCAGAACGCAGTAAAGGACGCCGTATCGTTTTGCCTGTTCGGTAAACTTCGGCAGGTCTTTCTGCTGGAACGAAAAGACCTTCAGTTCCTTGCCGGACTTAATCATATTGGTAAGCCGTGCTTTCCCCCGTGTCTTATTCGACTGGCTGATCTCCTGCTTCAGCACGGAAGCTAACAGAATAGCGATATTCTTCGCCGCCGAGCCTGTGAGCCGGACAGCCACTTCAAATCCTTCAAGCGACAGCCTGACGATTTGTTCTGCTGCGTCACCGCCGTTGTTCATAGTTTCGGGACTCCTTTCTTTGAGATTTTTCTTCCTCTGCTTTCACTTGCGAAAGGGTATCGGCAATTACGCCTGACCGCTTCGCAATCCCGTCGCAGAGCTTTACTTCTTTGCGAAGCTCTTTCAAGCGTTCGGAGATAGCTGAAATTTTCATCTTTGCCGCCGACAGCCGTTCATCTGATATATCTACCTTTCGTATTTCATTTCGGAGATGTGTTCTGTCGGCGGTAAGGGTTTTGATTTCGTCCTCAACCGACCGCTTATATGAAAAAAGCTGCTCGTCCGTACCGAGTCTGGTGCTTGCCGAGCAGCGTTACCTGTTTGGTGAGTTCGTCCATCTTCATCAGATCGTCTTTGAGAAGATAGTGAGCCTCGCCGTATTCTTGTTTGTTTCTGATTGTGTCTTCGGAAGGTAGCCGAGCCGATAGTCAGTAGTAGAGATACAAGCCATACAGACCGCCGACCTTTTGGATTTTGCTTCTCTTGTGGGCAGGCGGTACTGCCGGACAATATAGGTCTTTGGCTGGAACGGCTTAGAACACAATATTATCCCGATTAGCAATCAGCCTTTCAAGGATTTTCTCTTTGGTGTATTCCTCGCCGAGCCGGTAAGTCCGTATCGGCTTTTCGCTGCCCTTGGGTGTAACCGTCGCATACTTGCGGTTGGGACTGAAATTTGAGTGGTAGCCCATCACGCCCAGTTCATATTGGAACTGCCGCAGGTTGCGGCTCATCGCAATCGCCTCGTCAATCGCTTTTTTTGCGTTGTTGTATCGGGTAGGCATACCCGCCTCGTCCTTCATCGTAAGATAGGCGGGCGATCTGTGCAGCTCCGGCTTTTCTACAATGGACAGCTTATGTTCCAAGCAGATCTCATCGGCGATATGGCGGAAGTAGTACCAAGACTTTTCTTTGTCTTTCAGCCGCTTCCCATCGGCAAAGGAAACGGAGTTGATGACAAAATGGCAGTGGAGATGTTTCGTGTTCAGATGGGTAGTAACGACCACCTGAAACCGCTTGCCCCACATCTTTCTTGCAAACTCCATTCCGATCTGCTGCGCCTGTTCGGGCGTGACCTCGTTTTCCTTAAAGCTTAGATACCCGTGATACGCCTGAATCCCGTCCGTCTTGCCGAACTGTTCCTTGACGGTAATGAACTGGTCACGAGCCATCGCCACATTGCAGTTGATCCCGTCACAGAAAAACTCGTGTTCCGTTTTCTCCTCGTCCTTCGCATAGGCAAGCACATCTTTGAGCGCCTGATAATCTTCGGCAGAATATTCGGGGTTGGCGGTCTTTTCAGGATTGGTCGTATAGTCCAGTACCTGACCGAGCCGGACGCTTACCTTCCAAAGCTTTGTTACTGCCATTTCAATCCGCTTTTTTCAGGGCGCAGAAATTCACGCTCAATCGCCGCCTGAAACTTGTGCCACCTCAGCGCCTCGTTCTTCAGCATTTGCGAATCCACAAAGCCGAGGGCGTTCGCTTTAATGGCGAGCTGATTGATGTTGTTGCCGATAGCGGAAAGCTCCCGCATAGCGTCATAAAATCTCTCGTCCGGTTTTTCTCTCGGCTCATAGCCACGAAGCAGCAGTCGAATCAGCGCCGCTTCGGTCAGGCAGGCTTTCTTTGCTTTCTTCTGCAAGTCCTGTGCTTCCGCCTTTGAAAACCAAAACTGTTTTTTGACTGTTCGTTTCACAGTTCCTCGTCCTCCTTTCGGATATTTGGTGTGCGGCTGATTCGGTTGATCTGCATAAGACACATAATCATTACGCCGATAACGCCACCGAGCAGGAAGCCTATCATAAAGAATAGAAATTCGTGCATAGTCAAAATCCTTTCCTGTATTGGGGTATTAGGGGCAGCCCCTAACGAGCTTTTACTGTTTTTGCCCGATAGGAGTAAAAACAGTCTGCTTGCTAAGCTAACGCAGACCTGTCGGGCTGCCCCGTATTTTCCTGATATTTATCGTTCTTTGTCCGCCCTGTCGGGCTTGAACGGCTCGATCTCAATCCCGTGTGCGGTTTCGTGGAATCGCTCAGGATACCGAAAAAGCCATTTGTACTTCAGTAGTTGTTCGCTCGATAAGCTGCTGTATTTCTCATCGGCGACATTGGAACGGGCAATAAAAAAGTCGCCGTGAATGATGTCGGCGACCTCTCTTGAATCTCCAATCAAGAAGCATTTTTCTATTTTCCAACCGTCCTTACCGCCCATTTCGTCCGCCATCAAGCCCTCCATTCTCAGGCACGGATCAACACCGTCCAAAGAAGCACCGTAGATGGAATAGCCGCCCATACGGGACTGGAACGCTTTGTTGTCCGAGCTTACTTCGTAAGTCCGTTCAAACTCGCTGTACGGTTTTTTGAAGGTATCGGCGGTAAAAACGATATGTGCGGTAAGGTGCTGTCTGTTGTTTTCCGCTTCCCGAAAAAGAGATTTCAGGTCGCTGTAACTCATCTGTGTGCGCTTCGGCGGCTGATATACCGCCCGATTCATCGGTAGCTTTTCCTGCTTTCCGTCACGGTTGCAGACGATAGCGGCGTCATCTTCAAAGGGCATATACTCGTCTAAGCCGCCCCCGCCGACCAGTTCTTTCATCGCTTCATAGGTATTCGGTATCTCTTTCACAACCGGAGATTTACCGACCGGAACGAGCAGGACAGAAATTTTCTCCTGCTCGACAAGCGATAGAAAGCGGTCGCTGATCTGTGTCTTTTCCGGCGCAAAGTCAATCTGCTGAAAGCCGAAGCTGTCGCAAAAGTGGAAGTAGCTTTTTCCGTTGTTCCCGTCAATGATCTCCACCACATCGGATACGGACATTGACCGCCCTTTATATCCTGCGGGGTGTTCAAGGTTGAAAATCTCATAGAGTTTTTCCAGCGTGAAGCAGTTTACTTCTCCCTCGAACACCTTATCATAGAGGCTGCTGTCAATCTCCGAGCTGCCCTGAAATTTAGGCAGGCTCTCATAATTCATAAAGGCGACATTGTTGGTGTCACGCTTCATATTGATCTGATAAATTCGTACATTCAACGCTCATAGCTCCTTTCTTTGGATTTGTAGATTCCAAGCTGTATGCAGAGGTAATCGTTATAGTCCTTGCCTTTCTTCGGCGGCTCGTCAAAGACCTCATACTTGTTTCTGAGCAGTTCTTTTAAGGTGTTGGCACAGAGCCTTCCTGTTTTATCATTGTCCAAGTGCAAATGAATCGTCTTGATAAGTGGATTTTTCTCAAGAAAAACGGAAAGCGCAATCGGAATTTTGCTGTCTTTGTTCTCTTTTTTCGGCTGATACACGCCCGAAAGAGAGAGCAGATTTTCCGCTTTGTAGTCCTTACCCTGAGCTTTTAGCAAAGTAGCATAGGACAGCAAATCAATGGCAGCTTCAAACAAATGCACCGACTGGCAAGGCTCTTTTGCAAGCAGGCGAAAGGAATATTGCTTGTCGCTTCCGTATGCGTCTCCCTTAAAGGTGCTGCTTCCTAAACCACGGTAGGCGGCATACTTTGGCGTCCCTGTTTCGTCCTTCCCGACAAAAACCGCATTATGATAGCGCCCGTTGCTTTCAAAAATCACACCGTCCGCAATGCACTCCTGAATAATCTGATAGTCAATGCCACGATTAAAAAGGTACTGTATTACCCGTTTACTGTCTTGATATTTTTCCGGCAAACGCAGTACCTTTGGCTCAGTTTTTTCTTCTTTTTCGGTGGCGGCGTCCAATTTGCCAGTTCTTTTCCCGTAAGGATTTCCACTGCGTCCATAAAAGAATAGTCCCTGACTTTTATCAGATAGTCAAGCGCATTATAACCGCCGAAACCTTGCGACCACCAAAACCATTTGCCATTGGACATTTTCAGGCTGTCGTGGTCAACAGTGCGATATACATTTCTCGTCCCCTTGACTTCTTCAACATTATCCGGCTCCATCCTTCTTAGATAAGTTAAAAGGTCGATCTGCCGAGCCTGTTCGACCACTTCCGGCGGAATATATGGCATATCAGATCTTTCCTTTCCTGAGAAGCTCGGCGACTTTCTCAATGGAATCTTCCATATCCTCAACTTCGGCATTCATCAGCCATTCGTCCCAAGACAGCTCCAAGACATTTTTCGTTTTCATAAGGAAACTTACCATTTCAGGCGGAAGCTCCGTATTCTCCACATAGTCGTACAGCTCGCACATAAAGGCAAACTGCTTATCATTTGTGATGATTGTGACCTGCGGCTGACAGAGATACCGCTTCACATATCGGATCAATTCTCTTTCAAGCTGGCACTGCAACACCAGCATATCCGCACGAACGGTTTTTAATTTACACACCATTTTTCTCACCTGCTTTCTCTGTTTTTATCCCGTTTGAGTACATCGTTTGCCCTTGTTTCAATGGAATCCCGAATGGTATCCATATGCTCGACTTCTCTGTCCTTAAACTCCTTGTAGACATCATCAAGCGGGCAGGGGGATCGGAGCAACGCCTTTGCCTGTTTCGGAGAAAGCTCCAGTTCCTCCATACACATCACAATGTCCTCTCTCATCGTGTACTCGTAGGTATGATTCAGAATTTCCTCCGGCGGCTGTGAAAGCAGCCAGTCTTTGTACTTGTCCTGCTCCGCTTTCATCTTGTCGTAAAGCAGGGCGTTGTAGTCTGTTTCGCCCATAAGCGAACACCTCCTTAAACAAAAATATAGCCGCTTGATTTTTTGAAAACCTAAGCGGCTATGTAAGTTTTATTCTACTGTTTTTTTGATTTCCATTCCGTCCATCAGACCCCCGCATATAACAAATGCGGTATTCTTCCAAAACAACATTGTTTTCTGCAAGCAGGTACTGGATTAAAAGCTCACACTCTTCTTCGGTAAGAGCAGATGGCTTTTCCAAATCCAAGACAGCATTGAGTTTCTCGTTTTGATGTTTCAGCTTTGCCGACTTTTCCTTTGCAGCCTTCAATTTCTCATCACGGGAACGGGCTTTAGCGAGTACCTGAGACAGCATACTTTCAAGATCGCTTTCAAACAGTTTGATAGAACAGTTTTCTTCCATCGGGTTTTACCTCTTTTCTTTGTATGATGTCTCATATTATAAAGACAAATCACTGCCCGCACAAGGAAGCCACAGTTCTATTTTTACTGACACAGCAGTTCAGAGAACTTACTATGTAAAGGCGGTATGAGACTTCTCCCATACCGCAAAAGGATTATCGCTCATAGGCTCTTTCCTTTGAAACAGGTACGCTGTCGCCCTCATCCGGCGCACCGTCCACCAGCTCATTTTCCCGCTTGTCTACATTGAGCAAGCCGTTTAAGACATTGAGCCGATTTGTCTTTTCGGTCAGTTCTTCTTCCTTGTCAAACGGTTTTTCAACCTCTGCTTTCGCAGTAGCGAATTGCTGTTCGAGGGTCGAAAGCTCCCTGCTTTTTGCCTCCAGCCGTTCAGGAATTTTCTCAATGGCATTGTCGATTCGGGTAATATTGCCGACAGCGTCCGTACCTAAAGAAACGGAACGGGAAAGGCTGCCCTTGATTTTTACCTGATAGGCTTTCTCAAAGGTATCAAAGGAAATCTCCAAATCAAAGCCTCTGTACTTGCCGAGAGGGACGGGATCAGGCGAGGTCATCTCTTTGCAGGCGTCAATGATTTTCTGTCCGCCTTCCGCTTTTTCGGAATAAGAAACACCCTTAACCTCTATTCCTACGAAGGTATCGTCAAGAGGTTTCGGGTGTTCTTTTGCAAGAGATCTATCCTTTTCCAGCCCCGCAATCGTCTCTTTTATCCGGGCGATTGTTGTCGGGTAATATTTGATGATTTTGTCCTCCAGCTCATATTTTTCGGAAAGATAATTAGACTTCAAAAGGCGCAACTTCTGCACCTGAATATCCAAGTCCATTTTCTCCTTGATGTGCGGGTTATCTGCCGCAAGCATTTTGATCTCCGCATAGGAAAGAGCAGTAGCGTCCACATCTTCACAGGAACGCACGGGCGATTTGCTCGTCATAATCTGACTTGCGAACTTCTGCTTGCCCTCAACGAGCTGCCAGCAGTATGCGTCAAAAGTGCCTTCAGTAACATATCGGTACAGACCAACCTTTGGGTTTTCGTTGCCCTGCCGCACCGTTCTTCCGGCTCGCTGCTCCAGATCGGCAGGTCGCCACGGACAGTCAAGGTCGTGGGAAGCAATGATCTTGTTCTGCACATTCGTCCCCGCACCCATTTTCTGTGTACTGCCCATCAGGATTCGCACTTCGCCACGGCGTACCTTTTTGAACAGCTCCTGCTTCTTTGTTTCGGTATCCGCCTCGTGGATAAACTTAATTTCCGATTCGGGAATACCACGCTCGATCAGCTTCTGTCGTATGTCCGTGTAGACGGAAAATTCGCCTGCGCCCTTTGGAGTGGAGAGGTCGCAAAATAGAAGCTGCGTCAGCCTTTTATCGCTGTTTTCCTCCCATATACGGAACACCTCATTCACACAGGCGTTGACTTTACTGCCTTCTTCATCGGGCAGCATTGGATTCATCATTCGCTGGTCAAGGGCGAGCTTCCGCCCGTCGTTCGTAACTTTCAGCATATTATCTACGCTGGAATCCACATTGCCGCCCCTTATCTTTTCGGCTCGTTCGCCGAGAGAGGCGACCATTTCCTTCTGCACCTGCGACGGCTTCACGGCGATATTGTGATCCTCCACTTCCGGTACGGGAAGATTGAGCATATCCGCCGTTTTGATGTCCGCCACCTGTTTGAACATCGCCATCAGTTCGGGCAGGTTATTGAATTTCGCAAAGCGTGTTTTCGCTCGGTATCCTGTTCCTTCTGGTGTAAGCTCGACTGCCGTGACCGTCTCGCCGAACATCGACGCCCAAGCGTCAAAGTGCTGCAAATCGTGTTCTTGCAGCGTCCGGTACTGCAAATACCGCTGTATGGTATACAGTTCAACCATACTGTTTGAAATCGGCGTACCCGTCGCAAACACAACGCCACGCCCTCCGGTAATCTCATCAAGGTAACGGCATTTCATAAAAAGGTCGGAAGATTTCTGCGCCTCCGTCTGAGCGATACCGCCCACATTCCTCATTTTGGTGTAAAGATACAGATTCTTGTAATAATGACTTTCATCTATGAAAAGCCTGTCTATACCGAGTTCTTCAAAGGTTACGACATCATCCTTTCTTGATTGATCATTCAGCTTTTCCAGTTTCGTTTGCAGGGATTTTTTCGTCTTTTCAAGCTGCTTGACCGAAAAACGGTCGCCACGGTTTCGCTTTATATCCGCAATCCCTTCGATAATATCGTCAAGCTGCTGCTGTAAAACAGCCCTCTGCCGTTCAATCGAAATCGGGATTTTTTCAAACTGCGAGTGACCGATAATCACGGCGTCATAATCGCCCGTGGCAATCCTGCCGCAGAAGCGTTTTCGGTTTTTCATTTCAAAGTCTTTTTTGGTAGCGACCAAGATATTCGCCGCAGGATAGAGCTGCAAGAACTCCGCCGCCCACTGCTCCGTCAAATGATTCGGCACGACAAAAAGGGATTTATTGCAAAGTCCGAGCCGCTTGGATTCCATAGCGGCGGCAGTCATTTCAAAGGTCTTGCCTGCGCCCACGGCGTGTGCTAAAAGGGTGTTGCCGCCGTAAAGGATATGAGCGACCGCATTTTTCTGATGTTCCCGAAGCTCAATTTCGGGATTCATCCCACTGAAAATGATATGGCTCCCGTCATACTCACGGGGACGGATACTGTTGAACTTGTCGTTATACAGCCGCACCAGCTTTTCCCGTCTTGCGGGATCACGCCATACCCAATCCTGAAAGCCCTGCTTGATAAGCTCCTGCTTAGACTGGGCGATAGCCGTTTCCTTTTTATTGAGGACAGCTTTCTTTTTACCCTCATCATCTTCGATATAGTCAAAAACACGCACATCTTTCATATTGAGCGTATCTTCAATAATCTTGTAGGCGTTTACCCGCTTTGTGCCATAGGTATTATAGGCTTTCAGGTTCCCACGGTCATAGGATTTTCCCTCCACATTCCATTCGCCCGTCAGCTTTGAGTAATGGACTTTGATATTCCACTGTGCATATCTGGGCGTATCCAAAAACTCATACATAAACTGCTGTGCGATTTCTTCCGGCAGCCAAGTCGTGCCGAGCTGCACGAAAATCTCACTGGCAGTCAGGTCTTTCGGCTGTACCTTTTCCAGCGCTTCCACATTGATTTTGTAATCTTCGGGGTAGACCTCTGCGGATTTTTTCGCCCAAGCGAGCTTTTCCCGCACATTGCCGGAAAGATATTCGTCCGCCATCAGGTACTTTCGCTCGGTGCTGTTTCCGTAGCCGTACATCGGGTTTAGGAAGATAACGCCCTTTAATTCCTCATAGATTTCCTGCTCGGTTTTGCCCGTAAGGGAACACATATATTCCATATCCACTTGAGCCTTTTCGCCCATAGATACGGCAAGCGCTTCGCTGGCGGTATCCACCGAGGTAACAGGGGTGTGCGGTTTTATCGTCCGCTTCGTGAACATATCCGCCTTGCGTTCAAGCTCCCCATTCTCATCAAGCACCTCCAGTGCGGAAAGCAGGGCAAAGGAGCTGTCCTGCGAAAATGCGGATACATTCGCACGGGAATTGATCAGCCCGTACTTCTTGGAAAAGTTATCGTAAAGCGCATTTAGCTTCTGCTGTTCCTTTTCGACTTCATAATCGGGATAGTCTGCGGTCTGCATTTCAATCAGGCTGCGAACGCTGTCCCGTATGGCAATCATACCCTTGATCCGGTTTTCAGCCGTAGCGGAACACTCCACCGGAGTCATTCGGGAATTTTCACGGTAATAGATTTTATCGTCCACAACCGTATAGGAAAAGTTGCGGACTTCGGGATTGGCGGGAATGGAGTTATCTTCTTCGGTCAGTTCCTCGTCCACTTCGTAATCCGTGATCTCTGCGTGGATATTGGAAATGGCTTCGTCCAAAAGCTCGGCAAGGTCAGCGTTTTCATAAGGGATAACGGTATCTTCCTCGCCGAATCTGCCGGACACGGTTTTCCATTCGCCAAGTACCATTTCGGGATGATCGACAAAGTAGGCGTTCATCTTCACGCCGTTTTCATCGGTGTTCAGGTGTACCCATTCCGGCTCAAGGTCAATAAGTCTGTCTCGCTTCTGTAATATCAAAATATCCGAAACGACCTCTGTTCCGGCGTTTCCCTTAAAGGTGTTATTCGGCAGGCGAATAGCGCCGAGCAGGTCGGCTCGTTGTGCGATATATTTCCGCACGGCGGGATTTTCCTTATCCATTGTGCCTTTGCTCGTGATAAGCGCCATCACGCCGCCCGGTCTGAGCTTATCTAAGGATTTCGCAAAAAAGTAGTCGTGGATTAAAAAGTTATGCTTGTTATACCTCCTGTCATTCACTCGAATATCGCCGAAAGGCACATTTCCGATCACAGCGTCAAAAAAGCTGTCGGGGATATTTGCTTCCTCAAACGGCTGCGCCGCTATCGAGGTTTTCTGATAAAGCTGCTGTGCGATACCCGCCGAAATCTTATCAATCTCCACGCCGTAGATTTTGCTGTCCTGCATAGACTGGGGCAGCATACCGATAAAGTTGCCGATACCGCAGGAAGGCTCTAAGATATTGCCCTCCTTAAATCCCATCTGCTCCATTGCCTTGTAGATCGAGGAAATGACAACGGGCGGAGTATAGAAAGCGGTCAGGGTGCTTGCCCTTGCGCTTTCATACTCATCGGGAGAAAGGGCGGTATAAAGCTCGATAAACTCGTCCGCCCACGAGGAGTTGTTCTCGTCAAAGGCTTCGGGGATACCGCCCCAGCCGACATACTGCGAAAGGATTTCCTGTTCTTCGGGTGTTGCAAAGCGGTTGTCAAACTCACATTCCTTCAGCACCCTGATTGCCTCCATATTCCTGCGGAAGCGTTCTTTTTTGCCTGCCTCCGGCACTTCGTGAGAAGCAAGGTCAAAGGTGTGCCGTTCGGACAACGGGATTTCAGGGTGCAGATCAAAGGTCTGTACCCGTGAGCGCTTCGGCTGGCTGAAAGCAGGCGTGAATGGCTCGGCTTCATTTTGCTCAGGCTGCTTAGCAGATGTGTCCTGCTTTGCCCGTTCCACATAAAGCCATTCGGCAGCTTCCTTTTCGGAAACAGATTTCTTGACCTGCTCCAAGTAGTCGTTTGCCTGCCACTCGCTCTTAAACTCCTCGCTGACGCCTTCATCGTCGATATAGATCGCTTCCGTCAAATCGTCCCAAATGGCATAGCCATCATCGGTTTCAATGACGAAAAATCTTTCGTCGGGCGGAAGCGTATTTTCTCCTGCAATCTGCTCCGCTTGCCTGAGCATTTCATCTGCCCTGTCGTTTGCAAGATAGGGCGAATCAATGATTTCTACACCTTTCGGTTGTGGATCAAGCTCGCTGATAAAATTTTGCGGTATGGTGTTCCCATCTTTATCCTTATAGAAAACGACAGTAAAAGGAACACCGTAGTAATTTCTTCCTTTATATCCTTTTCCAACTGATAGGGGCTGGTGTATTCAACGCTTTCCCGCACCGTCCCGTCCGTGTGCAGATAGTCGATCCTGCCGACCGGCTTCGACTGCACCGGATCTTCCTTATTGGTCGATACGATGTTTCGGGTGCTGCGCTCTCCGTTTTCAAGGGAAGAAACAACTACATCAAAGCCACGGTCAAGAAGCATATTGACATAAGTTTCCAAGTGGTTTGCCGGAAAGCCGCACATCTGTATCCGCTGATTGCCGCCGATAGAACGGGAAGCAAGATTCAGCTCCAGCGCTTCGCTTACGGTCTGTGCGTCCGCACCGTAGGCTTCAAAGAAATCGCCCATCTGATACAGCACGAGGCTGTCGGGATTAGCACTCTTAATTTCGCTGTACTGACGATAAGTGTCCGTAAAGCTGCTGCGCTCGTTCTGCTGAACAAGCCGCATAAAGCTGTCCTTTTGCTCCAAACGGGGCTGCGGATTTTGCACAGAGCGATCCATCAACTCCACATTCCAGTCATCTACCCGTGTGATTTCAAAAGGCTTTCCGTCCAAATACACTCTGTCTCCGACTTTATAAGCGGCAGAAAACAACGCTTTTTGCTGTTCCCGTGCCGCCGCCTGCTCAATCCTTGACACTACATCATCGGGCAGTCCGTCCACATAGTAGCGGATTTCGCCCTCGCTGCTGATATGAGCAATCGTTTGGTAATCGCCGTTTTCCTCAACGGCTCTGTTCCAGACGGTAAGACCGTTTCCGAGATACCCCATACCAATGTCAAAGGCAGGCGCTTCAGCCGAATCAGCTTTTTCCTCCGGCTGAAGGTAATCGCCGAGTCCTTCGCTTCGGACAGCCTGAATATAATCGTCTTGCAGGATAGTGTCGGGCGTGATAACTGCCAAAACCTTGTTTTCCATATCCTCCTCAAAAGAGTAGGACGGGCTTAGATCACGGGGTGTAACATAAAACTTTTTAATATCCCCGTCGTAGCTCTGAACAGCCAGCTGGAACTTTCTTAAATCCCCAGCAGTAAAAATCTCTTGCGTTACCCAATACATCTCATTGCCGTTTACCAAATCGGTTTCCTTGAAACGCATATGGTGGGGAATGAGCTTTTCAAACTCGATAGAATTGAAACGAGGCTGCTGCTCTGCAACCGCCGCCTGATTCATTACCTTCAGGTGGTCATTCATCGGATTTTCCCGTACCCTGCGGTCAAACTCATCCCGTTCCAATTCCTTTTGGAACAACGGATACTGCATATCGTGAAGAACGACACGCTTATCATCAAAGGCAAGGATTTCATATTCGTCAGCGCCCATATACACTGTATCGCCGAGATGATAGGCATACTGCGCCTCCTGCTGCGGCTCGCTTTCAGCCGCCTGCACCGATTCCTGCTTGGGCGGAGCAGAGGAGAGGATTTCACGGTTTTTCTGTTCTTCGGCAAGTTCGGCTCGGCGTTCCTCCTGCTTTTCAAGCCACTGCGGGTAAATCTCTTTTTCCTTTGGATTGAGATAACGGTCGAGGCGTATCAGTTCGGCAATCCGCTTCTCTACCTGATTCCAATTCAGCCGGATATGCGGCTTATCGTCCCCAATGCCTTTTGAGATCAAAATGCCTTTCCCGTCGTGCTGCTCGTCAATGCCTGCGCCGACAATAACAGGATAAGCGCCGCCCCAACCGTATTCGTCTTTCAGAAAATCGGCGTTTTCCTTTGTGGACAAGCTTTTTTCAAACTGCTCATAGATACGGAACTTTCCCTCAGATATGCCGCTCCCACGGGTGAGAACAGCGTCAATGATCTCCTGAGAAAAAGAAAAAGCAGAGGTTTTTTTCCTCTGCCTGCATATCCAAAAAGTTCAGTTGTCCATCTACGGAAGGTAACGGCTTCATCGTATCCTGCAATTCGCCGAGCAGCCGCATTGCTTCAAAATGCTGTGCGATTACGCCCCAATCATAGAAGCTCTGCTTTGTGCGGGACAGATAGCTACCCTCCCAAAGCTGAAGCACATTCTGCCAAGTTTTGTACCCGACTCGCCGCCCGTCGCTCAAAATCAGTTCAGTATAATCGTTATTGAAAATACCCTTGATATATTCGGTACGGGCGGCGTTATCGGGATTGCTTTCATAGAAAGCACGAATTTCCTCTTTCGAGGCTTTCAGGTGGGGCGTTGTACCGAGGATTTCACGAATGGTATCGTCCCCGCCGAAAAACGGCAGGCTCTTGTCCTCGTTGCTTCGGTCGTAATAATCTAAGCGAAGATGATCTCCGCTTTCACGATCTCCTGCACTCTGTTCCTCAGATTGTTCATTCCCTGTACCCACTTCATCATATCCGCCGCTTTCAGGCTCTCGGTCAAGCCCTCCTGCGCCGCCATCTGCTTCATCAGGGTTTCTTCCAGCTTCATCGCTGTCTGCTCTGTTTCCGCCAAATGCTGTGTCAGGGTGCAGCTCGTTAGAAGATTGTAGTACCGGATTTTGTGGTGTTCCCTGAGAAATTTCCGTCTCATCTGAGCGTACCTGCCCAAAGTCACTTCCGGCTGCTTGGGCATTGTCAAGTCGGGAAGATTGTAATCGCCCTGCATTGTGTATGTCAGCTCGTTCATTTTCAAAGCTCCTTTCGCTTTTATTTTCAGCCTTATTGTATTCCGGTTTCTCTCTGTCCGCAATGATGCGATTTTGCCTTTCAAGGGCAAGGACGGTACGGGAGATTTCCCCAAGCCCCATCTCCGCAATATCGCTTGACGCAATACCGAGGGCGTTTAAGGCTTCCGGCGTATTGAAATTTGTAATGACAGAAAAATCCTCCGCTTCAAAAAACGGCTCGGTATCTATCCCAAGCCTTGTCATCATCATATATGCCACGCTGTTTGTTACCGCCTTCTTATACATAGCGGTAATCATATCCTCCGAAAGACCGTAGAGGAAGCTGTCATCTGCGGCATACATCAGATCGCCCAAATAGTCGGGGATATTATCCTCCACGGCGTTTTTAGCGGCGCTCAGCACAGCGTCCGCAAGGCTTTCCCTGTTTTCCAGCTCGCCGAAGGTGTTTTCAAGGGATTCGATCACATCGTCCGTATATTCCGGCTTCATCTCCCAAATCGGGACGGGGCGGGAGTAGCGGCTTGCGTGGGTATCGGAAATATCGAAGTAATGGGTTAAGCGCTGCCTGCTCCGGTCGGCGTCCTCAAATACGGCGATACCCTTTGCGCCACGGTTTACCCAACGCCCGAATTTGTCGTTCCAGCGCTCGATCTCCAGCACTGCCGTTGCGTCCGGTCTTTGGGCGTAGATGAGAAGCTGCTCGTCAAAGCGCAGACGATAGTTCCGGCAGGCGCAGCGCAAAAAGGCTTGCCAGTTCTGAACATCGGACACAACAGCGTGTGCGGTACGGCGGTACAGCTCGGAAATCAGGTCGTACTTTCGTGCCATCGGTTATGCACCTCCTATCTTTCATAGTCTTTCTGTTTCGGTCTTACGGGGATACCGTTTTTATCATAGCTTTTCGGATCGGCGGCAGGGGTATCCCAACCAAACATTGAACCTGCCTTCATCGCCTCTGCCTGACCTTTTGACAAGCCGAGCTTTTTGTTCATCTCATTCACAAGGGCGTTTGTTTCACTGGGCTTGCCGCCCTGAATATCCGTGCGGTAAAATCCGCTTTCGCCCTTTTTGACAATGCCGACGCAGTTTTCCGTCTGCACGAACACATAGCACTGCTCCGGCAGAGAAGAACGGAGCGGAATCACGGTATTGCCGTTTTGCTCCATCCGCTCGGCAAACTCGCAGATATGGTAGAGGTTGCTGCCAACCTCTAAATGATAGTCGTCAATATATCGGCAGGTGCGGTCAAGCTGTTCCCCGTCGCTTAAAGTGATCCTGATTTTATCTCCATCGGGGATTTTGAATTTTTCTTTGTAATCCGGCGTGATAAAGCGGATTCCACGGCTCGCCTTTTCCATATGGCGGTCAAGCCATTCCCGCACATAGCAGTAGCAGTAAAAATTGTAGTCCCCACGGGCAGGATTACACCGTATCAAGAAGCTGTGTTTTTCGGTATCGGCACGGAAACCGTACTCGGTCGTATAGTTGCCCTGAAAGGCGCTGACGGGATATTTCCCCGCATACTGCGCCATAGCCGTGCGGCTCTTTAACAGTCCGTATTCTTCGGAACGCAGGGCGTTGATAACCTCGTCCAGAGCGCTTTTGAACTCATCTGTTTTCAAATCCCGCCTGTGATCAAACCAAGAGGAAAAGAACTCTTTGCCGCCTGCGCCGAAATCGCCACGCAGATAACCGATACTTCCGGTCTGTCCCTCGATCTGCGTACTTTGCCTGTAAGTGTATTTTTGTTCGTCCGTATGAAGCGGTCGGATTTTCATTTTCTCACCTCGCTTGCTCCATTGCTGTTCTTTGTTTCGGTATATGAAAGCCGTAAACTGCGGCTATTTCATCTCCGAGCCGTTTTGTTACCCTTGTTATATCTGCCCTTGTCGCTTTGCCGTAATAGATTTTTTCCTGTAAGCGTTCAATCTGTTCCGGCGAGGCAGTATCCTTAAACACACGGTACAGATAGTGATTTGTCCCGTCGTGATGAACAGCGTCGGCACGAAGGTCGCCGTACCGATCTACATACCACTCGGTCATATCCGTATCAGAATAAAGGCAATCTTTAATATTGCCGGAATCAATCATCTTGTATCCCATCACTCTGCCGTTCCATCTGCCGATGTCGCCGATGACAATAATCGGCTGAGCAAGCTGGACATTAAGATTTTCCCGTTCATCGGAAAGATACTCGCCATTGGTTTCAACCATATATTCGTACAGCCCGTGTTCGTCATTCGGATTCCCGTCGATTTCATTGATTTCAAGGAAATCCTTATAGCTGTCACGCCAATCATCAGGGTTGAGATTCATATCGCTCCAGATAATATGCTTATCCACCGTTCTGTTCTGACTTTTGCTCATCATCTGCACCTCCCAAATAGGAAAAGAGCCTGTTTTTTGCGATCTGCTCCTGAAGCTCTGTAATAACCGTCATATCGGAAACGGATATATCGGGGATTTTCAAAATACTTTGCAGGCTCAGCGCCTTCAAATCCTTTTCGGTTTTACAGCCGGAATCATAGAGCTTCACCAGCACCTTTACTTTCTGCTGCAAAGCGGTGTTTGTGCTTTTCTTAACTGCCATTTTCTTTTACCTCCCATCTTAGCTTTTAGCGTAGTCGGAATAGACACGCTGCATTTTGTGCCTTGCCCTGCGTACTTCGGGGGAACAGCCGAGTTCAGGATATTTCGCCTGAATCTTCTGCCTTGTTCTTCGGATACTCTCAAAGCAGGGGATACCGTAAGCCTTGTAATTGCTCATCACATCTTCAAAGCTGAAATGGCTGATACCGTGGGTATCATAGATACACGCCTTGCTGATAAGCAGGTACAGCTTCATATCGTCATTTCGTGCTTCGGGGTGTTCCTTTAACACCGCAAGCACTCGGTTTTCAATCGTTTTCAGGTTTCTCATTATAAGCCTCCCAAAATAGAAGAAGGGGCGGAGTTTTTAAGCCCCGCCCCCGCAGAAGTTCTTACTTTTTCTTTCTGTTACGGATCTGCAAAAAGATAAAGCCGCCTACGATAAAGACGACCAAAGCAATTCCGATGATCGCTTTCAGTTCCATCAGTTACCCTCCTTTTTCTTCTTTTTCTTAAATCCGAGAATACCGCAGGCTGCTATGCCGGCTGCCGACACACCCGCAAGGACAAGCCAAAGACCGAGCTTGCTGTCATCTCCGGTTTTCGGCGTATCTCTCAGCTCGTTGTGCATTTCAACGACCGTGGTAGAGCCTGTCTGTACCGCAGCCTCCTTGTCGGCAGGCAGGATATACATAGCGGAAGCCGAATTGTTCACTTCGGAAATCTTGTACTCGCCGATCCGCAGTCCTTCAAGGAAAATCTCGCCGTTTTCGTCTGTTTCAAGGGTAACATCATAGCCGTTTGCTCCGGTAATGCGGAAAGCGAAGCCTTCCACCTTTCCGTCAGACGATGTTTTTACGATTTTCAGGTTTCCACGCATAGGCTCGTTTGCGAAGCCTTTGCCCTCCGTGTTTTCCACCTGATAGGTCTTACCGTCCGTGTCGATGAATACCTCGTACACACCCTCGTCACGGATATACGAATCCGGACTTGCCGATTCCAAAATGAAGTAGCGTCCGTAGAGCAGATCGTTCATTTCATACTGCCCGATTTCCTTTTCGGTCAGTGTGCCGATCAGCTCGTCCTCGCTGTCCAGCTCGCCGTTGTCGTTGGAGTCCTTATAGACCTCAAACACAGCGCCCGTCAGCTTCGTATCGGTATATTCAGCGTCCACTTTCGTAAGAGCGATATTGCCACGCACCAGCTTATTGACGATTTCAATCTCAACGACTTGCTCATTCTCTGAGATGTTCACATCATAGACCGTTTCGTTAAGGACGAATCCAGTAAGCGGCTTGATCTCACGGATATACCAGTTTCCGTAAGGCACATTCTCAAAGGAGAAGCTGCCATCGTCGCCGGATACAGCGGTCATCAGGGCGTTTTCTTCGGTAAATTCCACATCATCGCTCTTAAACAGACCAATGAGCGCACCGCCGAGTCCCTCGCCGTTCTCGTCCACCTTTTTGCCGGAAACCGAGCCGTAGATCAGCCTGTTTTCCATCGGCTCTCCGTCATTGACGGCAATTACAACCGTTGCGGCTTCCTGTCCCGCATACTCGAATACAACGGGATATTTTTCGCCGCTGAGCTGATAATGCTCATCAGTCGCCAGCTCTTTTACATAATAGCTGCCCAAAGGCAGGTCAGTCCCTACGGTCGCTCTGCCGTTTTCATCAAGCGTGATGATTTCAAGCAGACCGTCTTTCGGAATGGAAGTGCCGCTTGCGGACACAAGCTCCTCATCGGCGAACAAGCCGAAGCTGATATTTTTGATTTCTCCGTTATTGCCGATACCAAACAGTTCGTTTGTCTCCAGCGCTTTTTCAAGGCTTACCTCAACCTTCTGCCGTTCATTGACAAAGGAAGTCGCCGTTTCGGTTACAGCTACATTCTGTCCGGCGTAAATGAGTTCTACGGTATGGACTTCACTGCTCAGCACCATTCCATAGCCTGCCTTGACCTCTTTTATCTCATATTTTCCGAGGTAGAGTTCCTTGCTTTTTGCAAAGCCGGTTTCATCGGTCGTAACCGTATCGACCAGCTCGCCCTTGCTGTATCGGAGAGTTCCGTCAGGCGTTACCACATCTTCGGCGGCACGGATTTCATAAACGGTATCCGGCAGCCCCTGTGTTTCATAGACCGGCTGATAGATAACGGGAAGCTCCTGCCCGTTTTCATCTGTTCCGCCGCTTACCGAAACGCCGAAGAATACCTCGCCCGTTTTTTCAATGCTGATCGTGCCTTTCTGCGGCATATTGGTTTTTTCAACTTTTATCACTGTTACCCCGCTTTCCTCAGAAGAATTTTCTTCCGTGACATCAAAATAGACGGGCGTAGAATCAAGGACATATCCATAAGGACTCTGTACCTCAACGATAGAAAAGCCCTGACCGTATGGCAGTGTTTCCGGCGTTACGAGCGAGCCGTTAGCGTCGGTATAGAAAGTGTCAACGGTTGTCGGGGTAGGATAAGTAAACTCCATCGTGATAAGATTGCCGGACGGATCATAAATCTGGAATCCTGCGCCCGCATAGGGAATGGTCTTGCCCGTTTCTGCGTCTACCTTGACTACTTGGATATAGCTTTCAAAATTGCTGTTGTTAATCAGATAGCGGTAGGTCTGGGCGTCCTTTGCGATGAATACATCAAAATCGTCCATCAGCTCCCTGCCTTCCCAGCCGGATACCTGATGAACGGTATATGTGCCGTAAGGCATATCCTTTGTCTGTGCAAAGCCATTCTCATCGCAGATGAGCGTATCACGCTCGGATTCCTTTGCGTTCGCAAAAGAGCCTGCGGATTTGAGATACACTTCAAAAACTGCGCCTTCTTCGGGCGTTTCAATCTGTGTTTCGCCATCGTCCGTATGTTTGATAATGGCGATATTGCCCTTGATGACCTGTTCTGTTACATCATTTGCGGTCTGGTTATGCTCGATGGTATAAAGCTCCGGCTCTGCGCCGACCTTATGGACGGTCGGATCGAGCAAATAGCCTTCACTCGGCTCCAGTTCCTTGATCGTCCAGTCCGCACCGCAGATATATTCTTTTGTGGTAAACTGACCGTTTTCATCGGTATAGTATTCATCAATGAGCTGTTCGCCTTTGAAAATCCCGTATTTTGCGCCTGCAAGCGAGGCATTGCCCTGAGCCGTTCCCGTCTCAGCGTCGCTTTTTGTGACGGTAACGGTAAACTTCTTCAGGATATTTGTGAAATTGCGGGTAGTGACCTCATTCCACTTGACGGGTGCGGTCTGATCTGCGGGAATGACATAACGGATTGCGGTATCCACTTCCTCGATGGTGTACGGCGTTGTGCCGCTGATCAGCACATCTTCAAAGGTCGCCACACCGTTTTTATCCGTAACGGCATACTCGTCCACGGCAATGCCGGAGAGCGATGTGCCGTAAAGATGGAAGGTCACGCCTTCATTGAAGTTATCCTCCGAGGATTTGATAACCTCAATATCGCCACGCTTCAGCGTGTTGTTGAAGTTGACGGTCGCAACCTGTCCCGCAACTACGGTTACTCTGCGGGACTCCTGCGGCTCGTAGCGGTCATATTCCTGCTCGGTTACGGTATATACTCCGGGCATTAGGTTATCGACCTGAATCTGACCGCCGTTTTCTGTCTTAACGGTTTTATCAATGCCGTTGCCCTGAATACGGAAGGAAATACCGTCAACTTTTCCGTCCTCACTGGTTTTGACGATTTTCGCTGATCCATAGGAAACCTTTAACTTAAGGAATCCCTTAACCGGATCATTGACCGTCTGAGCATAGGTTACGGTATCCTGCACACCGCCGTTCGGCCCATAGATACCGTCCGTCCAAGTGATAACGCCCTTTCTCTGAGCTGTTTTCTCTGCGGTAATCGTCAGCCCATCGCTCGGCGCTTTTTCAGCAGTGATCGTCAGCTTGTTGCCGCTTACGGAGAACTGAACACCCGAATTATTGGACGAAAACTTATATCCGGAAAGGACATTGTTGCTGTCCGTCAGCGTAACCGTGTATTTAGAGCCATCCCATTTAAGCTCAATTTCCTGTGCGCTTCCCGGCGTTTTGGAAAGGAAGCTCGGCAGCTTGGAATGCTTCTGCACACTTGCAGCCATTGAATTGTAGTAGCTCATAATCTTGTCATAAATCGGGTGGCTGCGACTGATCTGATCCAGAACAGCGTCCCTGCCGCCTGTGCTGACCTTGTTAAAGTTTTCATCACGCTCGCCGATCACGGTTTCCCAAATGAGAAGCTGTGTAGCGACTGCGTGAGCCAGCTTATCGCCGCCCTCGTTCTGAGAACGCCACGAGGTTGAGATTGTTCCCGTATAGCCGTACTGGAAGATACGACCAATGAACAGCTTAATATCGTCAGGAGAAATGGTGCTGTTATAGGACGCAGGGTAGTTGTCCCAAAAATCCTCGCCCTTTTTGGTAAAGCTGTCTCCGGTCTGCTGCGGGACGCCGATCTCAATACAGTAGCAGATATTTCCGTTGTACGATCCCATCGCACGGACGGTTGTATAACGGGAAGTGCCTGTTTTCCAGCCGTTCATAAAGGTAAGGCTGCCGTGTCCCCATTCGGCGTTGTAATTCGAGTCCCCATCACGGGGATATGAGATAAGGTACACATCGTCCGTTTCCTCTGCGGCATAGGCAGTCGTACCAATCCCTACAAGGGAAGTCACGCACATCAGCGCTGCAAGAAACAGCGACATAATGCGCTTTGGTTTCTTAATTTTCATCTGAAATCCTCCTTGAAAAACGAAAAACCGCACCGTTTTTTTACGGTGCGTCCTCAAAATGGAATATTAAATTTAAGCATAGCCGATATAGATGTCGTAGATTCCGTCAGAGACTTCCTCCGCCCAAATCCATACGGCTGTGATTTCTTCGTCAGCCTTGTACCGATCCAAGCGGCTGTGAATATCCCTTTCAAGATATTTGCAGTGCGCTCCGGCTCGGATCGGATTATCCCAACAGTAAATTGCCTCGCTGTCTAACAGAAGTCCCACACACTGAGCGTAGCCTTTTACAAAGGAAATCCAGTAGTCAATGTCAAAGTCGGTTTCGGTTTTGCTCGGTGTTTCTTCCGTTTCAGGCGGCTCAAGCGTTTCGCTTTCTTTTGGAATATCCGGCTGCGATGTGGATACGGAATGTTCGGTCTTATCCGCTTTATCGGGCTGTTCGGCGGACTGTGCCGCCTGCCCGCTTTCAGAAACAGTCTGAGGCTGTTCGGAGCTGACCGTATCCGTTTCCGTCGTTTCTTCCTGCTTTTCCGGCTTTACTTCCTGCACGGCTTCAGGCGTTGTTTCAACCTCCTTGCTTTCCTTTCCCGCAGGTGTTTCGGATTCAGAGGTGCTTTGAACACTCTCCGAAAAAGAAAACGGCTGCGGCGTATCTTCATTCGGCGGGGCATTGTTGCAGCCTGCAAGCACAGTCAGCAAAAGAGCCAATAAAAAAACCAATCGTTTTTGTTTTCATTGCGTTTCACTCCTTTTCTGCCGCCATTGTAATGCGAAACAGCATTTCAGGCAAAGGTGTGAAACGAAGGTTAATCTTACATCATAGGGCATACCTCCTGTGCTTTGGAATGGTGCGTTTTTCTGAGATAGATTGAGTTAGGTGAGATAGCTGTAATCAGGAGAGATAGTTTTATTCTTTCGGATAGTGAGATAGTTTAGGGGTTGGAGTGTGAGGAAGGGGAAGAAGAAAAACACACTCCGCCTTACCTGCTGTCACGCTCGGCACGGTTACGCAAAAACTTGTTGTAATGCTCCAGCGCCTTGCAGACATACTCCTCCGTTTGGTTGATGGGGATATTTTTCGGGATCAGGCTTCGCACCCTATCCCCACGCAAAACAATCTTCTCACGCTGATTCGGCTTTTCCTCGCTCATAATCGCAGAAATCGCTTCTGTTGTCAGCTTGCCTTCCTCGAAAAACTTCCGCATACGGATTGCCTGATCGTGGGACGGGGTACAATCGTTCAAGTCGATTTCGTCCACCAAATCCCTCTGGCAATCCTCGTTCAGATAGGACAGCTCAACGGCGGGGCGCATTTTAATCCTGCCCTCGTCTACAAATTCAAGCAGTTCAGGAACAAGGTTGGTCAGGCGTACATAACGCTGGATTTGCGTTTGACTCTCGCCACTTTGAGACGCAAGTTCTTCCCTTGAATAATTTTGTCCCACTGGGACTAAATTTTCTTTTCTCGGTCTGCCTGCCTGTCTTTTCATAGCGTCAAGCCGCATTTTATATGCGTGAGCTTTCTCCGAGGGAAGTATCTGCGACCGTTGGAAGTTGCTTTCGACCATTAAAATCGTTGCTTCATCACGGTCAAGGTCTACCACCTCACATCTGAGCGTTTCAAATCCGGCAAGCTCACAAGCCTTTTTTCGCCTGTGTCCTGAAATAAGCTCGTATCTGCCGTCCCCCTTCTGCCTTACGGTAGCGGAGTAATCACGCCACGCTCTTTGATACCTTTCCACAAGCTGAAACATATCCTCATCTTCCCGCACCTTAAACGGGTGGTCGGGAAAATCGTCGATTTCCTCAAGCGGAATATCCCTGATTTTAGACAGCTTCGCTTCGTCCCTTTCCTCCTGAGAGGAAAACAGCTCATCGAGCGTGTTCGTGGGCAGCGTGAAGTCGCTCTTTCTGCCTGCCATCGGCTAACACCTCCTTTGTGAAACTGGCGTAAGCCTTAGACACCGGACTGTTTGGCTCGTAGGCGTAGATACTCGTCCCTTTAGAAGATACCTCTGCGGCTTTTACGGCTGCCGGAATCATTGATCTATATATCCTGATATGGCTGCCGAAATTTTCCCTGAGTGCTTCCACTGTGCTTTTCGCAAGATTTGTCCTTCCGTCCACAAGCGTCAGAAGAATACCGTCGATTTTCAAATCGGCGTTTGTGTGTTTCCTTACTTTCGCAATCGTCCCCAAAAGCTGCGTCATTCCCTTAGCGGGAAGATACTGCGCCTGAACAGGGATAATCACACTATCAGCCGCCGTTAGAGCGTTAAAGGTAATCATACCCAAGCTCGGCATACAGTCAATAAGGACATAATCGTACTTGTCTTTTACAAGGCTCAGGTAATTCTTCAGGACGCTCTCTCGGCTCATCGCTGTTACAAGCGTCATTTCCAATGACGATAGACTGAGATTGGCCGATACAAGGTCTACTTTCTCTTTATGTTGCAGGATACCGTCAAAGGGATTTTGCTCCTGCTCCGATATGATCGCCTGTAACTTCTCTGTCAGCGTTACGGAAAGACTGTCGGTATCCCTCCAGCCGAGGCAGGTCGTTAAATCGCCCTGCGGATCAGCGTCAATCAGAAGCACTTTTTTTCCTTGCATAGCAAGTCCGACGCCTAAATTAACCGTAGTCGTGGTCTTGCCCACACCGCCTTTTTGATTGCATACCGCAATCGTCTTGCAGTTTGACATCTCCGGCTTTACCTCCTTTCATAGATTTCACAGCCTGCCTCAATAAGAGGCGGCTATGTAAAGACCGCAGTATTTGTTCTCAACACCCCCTGCGGAAAGCGATTTGCTTTGTACGGGAAGCACTAAGGTTACAGTTTGCGAAACCGTATCATAGGAATCTCACCTCTGCCGGGTACTCCGCCAGCTCCGTAGAGAAGTATCATTATCATTCTGACTGTCATTGCCGTTTCAGTAGCAAGCTGAATTTCAGGTCGGGGATTCTCGCTCGTTCTCCGTATATCAATAGGAAAAGTCACGGCGTACCCACCTTCGGGCTATTCATCAGAACTAATGTCCTTAGCGCCTGTCTATTCAATTTTCAAGGTACTTTGAAGGGGGAAATCCCCTGCGGGAAAATAACCCCTTCACTCATTTGGACAAAGGGGGGCAAAATGCACACCCAAAATCACCCCTTTTCCGAAAAAAATTTGAAAAAAATTTTTTTGACCTTGAAAATTGCTCCTGAAACGACAAAAAGCCGCCCGCTTCTCCGTAGAGAAACAAGCGGCATAGTTGCGGTTTTATTTAGATGTACTGGACGGTAATCTTTTTCTTTCGTGCTTTTGTAAATTTGATAAGGACATCATCTACTGCGTCTGTATATCTGCCTTGCGCTATCAGATTATTTTTAAGGTCGATCAACGCCTGCAAAACTTGTCCGTACTCCTCGTCATCAAGATAGATATGAAATTGCCTGTCTTTCATCAAATCGTCTCCTTTATTTTATCTGTCCTTTTCTCCATTCAAAAAACCTCTGCCGGATAAACACTGTATCCTCATCTTCATTCGAGGTTATGAAAATATGTAAGCTGCGAAACGCTTTTTTTGATTTTCATAGCGAAGTCTATTTCGCTGTTTCCTAATGTATATGGGATTTTAATCAGTTTGATCTCCCGCTTCCGGCACAGATATGCTTTCAAGGTTTCTACATTCTCTGTCCGACTAACCGTTTCAATCGCTGCTTTTTCTTCAGGTAAATATATTTCAAGAGGTATGCCGATAATCTTATCCGTATCCATCTGTACCTTTATGTGCTTCTTCGCTGCATAATACATAACCGCCAGCTTTGGAAAAACCGTCAGATAGTCTTTTTCACACACCTTACAGCCTTTTCCCTCAATCGCTCTTTCTGAAATTTTTGCCTTCCACGAGTGTCCGAGCGAACACTTCCACCATACACTCTGCATTGAATTCCTTGATATTTTGTTTGGGAAAATATCTTTGTTCCTCTCGTAATCCCATTCCGAAAGAAGATGTGTATCCGTCGTTGCTAAATCATTATACCCTGTCATAACCGCCCGATCTGCACAGACAGGACATACCGTTCCTTTTACACGAGCATATACGACTGACTGCCATTCATACCCGCACTCTCTGCACTTCCACCAGACATTTCTGCGGGTACTTTTCGTTTATCATATCAGGAGTAAGGGGCAGATTCCGGTCTGACCATTCCTGTGCAAGCTGAGGATGTGTCGTAGCGAAATCATTAAATCCTTTCAGCAGAAGTTGACCGCTGCAATAAGGACACCCGCTTCCACCTGAACGAGTGGAAATAAGCGTGTTCCATTCGTGACCTTTGCTGCACCGCCACCATACCTTCCGATTTGCAAAGACCGTAACCATATCAGGCTTTAGTGGGTAATTTCTCTCAGACCACTCAGAAGCGATTTGGGGGCGCTGTGAGGCAAGGTCATTGAATCCTACTAAGATTTTATTATGGGAGCAATACGGACATCCTGTACCGTTTAACGCCCTGCTCTTAACCGTTGCTGTCCATTCGTGACCATATTTATCCTGCCAAATCACTTTCTTATGAGAGCCTGTCGTTACCATTGTCGGGTTCAGCGGATCATTCTTACTCGACCATTCATCAGCCAGTTCCGGCTTCAGCGTTGCCAAATCATTGACGCCCTCTATCACTCTTGCGCCTGAGCAGATTGGGCAGTTTTCGCCGTTTGAACGAGCTTTAACACTTGTCTGCCATTCGTGACCGCAAGCGCCTTTCCACCAAACGACTTTGTTTGAGCCGTATGTAATTCTATCCGGTGTAAGCGGCAGGTTTTTATCCGACCATTCCGCAACAAGTTCAGGGTGTACCTCTGATAAAATATTGCTCATACTCAATCCTCTCCTTCCTCTGCGATTAGCTTCATTATATTGAGAAAGCGTGGATTGGTATAGTTTGCGACGGGGAGAGTAAAAACTATGAGAAAATACAGAAGCCCCTGAGAAGCTATACCTTCTCAGGGGCTGTGTGAAATCAAAATTATGCGATTTTTTTGTTGCTGCACCGATTTTAGCACCGATTGGTGTAAAACTTGGTGTATTTGTGTAAAACTCCGAGGTTTTCGGAAAACTGAAGTACATCTCG
>ENA-OQNJ01000002-OQNJ01000002.1-human-gut-metagenome-genome-assembly--contig:-NODE-2-length-58646-cov-3.642714_pt1 | contig 58646 bp, 60 predicted proteins | sample MGYA00242630_ERZ504882 | MGnify/ENA primary metagenome ERZ504882 (study PRJEB26092, sample SAMD00036408) | human gut metagenome | host: Homo sapiens | study: EMG produced TPA metagenomics assembly of the... | reverse complement strand
TGGAAATAGCAGAATTTATGCTGACGGAAAATGGAGCTAAAGTAGAAACAGTGAACAATGGGTTAGAAGCTGTTCAGCATTTTGAAGCTTCCGAACCGGGAACATACGATGTTATTTTAATGGATGTTATGATGCCGGTGATGGATGGTCTTACTGCTGCAAGAACAATAAGAGCTCTGGATCGGCAGGATGCAAAAACAATTCCTATCATTGCTATGACTGCAAATGCATTCAGGGAAGATGCCGAAAGGTGTATGGAAGCAGGAATGAACGCACATCTTGCAAAGCCGTTGGATGATGAAAAAATTAAGCAGACCATAAGCGAAGAGTTGAGAAAGCAAAATGCCTGTCATGAATGATTATGAGGCAACCGCAGCAATCAGGAGCCTTCTAGGTGCATGGGATAAGCAGACAGGAAACATAGAGAGAGGATTTTGTTATGACAGAACAGAAACTGTATCAGTTTTGTGATACAATGGCTGCATCTGAATACCGCTCGCTGATCCGTCCATTTCTGGATATCTCTACACTTTCAGCAAGATTGAAGGCGGAAGAATGCATTTCCACAGAATACCGTATGTGTGATGGCAAGTTGGCACAGAATGCTTTTACTGTAAAAAAAGGGATGAGTCTGGAAATGTAACCCATGTTTGCAAAATACGTGAAGAGTTGAGACGTTTTTGTATTAAATTAAAATTAGATAAAAGGCATGTGAAATACGATGATGAAAAATAACTATATAAAACAAAAAGAAAAGATCAAAATCCGGTAAATCATTGGAAAATTTTTGAGGGACGGTTGGTATTCCTTCTGGCAATGGTGATTTTGGCTGTTGTTGCATATACTTTTATTTTACAACAAGCATATACCAAAACTGCTCTGAAAACAGAAATTGAACGAGATATTTCCAGTGCAGATGCGGTTCATAAGCTGGTAAATAACAGACTGGGACGAAAAGATTTTAATGAAATAAAAAGTAAAGCTGATGAGAATACAGAACTATTCAAGAATATGTCGACATATATGAATGAAATCAGAACGCTGAATTCTACGAGATATATTTACACAGCAACCAGAAATGAAGACGGTAGATTGATTTACGTTGTAGACGGACTGGATCCATCGGCTGGTGACGTCAGACATCCAGGAGATCCGATTGAAAAGGAGATGGTTCCTTATATAGAAAAAGCACTTTCTGGAAAAACAGTATATTCTCAGGATATTGTTTGATACAACATGGGGACCTATTTTTACAGCCTGTTATCCTGTGACAGCGGAAGATGAATCTAATGAAGTGATAGGTGCTTTCTGCATAGAAATGGATATGCAGAAAGCGTATGGAATGGTTGAGAAGACGAATAAGTTAAGTATTGTACTGGGATGCATTACAGCGTGTATTTTGGTAATATTATGTACCTGTGGATATTCTGTATATAAGAAGCAAAAAGAAAATGAGCAGAAACAGCAAAAACTGTTGCAGGAAGCTGCAAGACTGGCCGATTCAGCTAACAAAGCAAAATCAACATTTCTATTTAATATGTCTCATGATATTCGTACCCCTATGAATGCAATCATTGGATATGCAGAATTGGGAGAGAAACATTTAAAGGAGCCAACTATATTAGAGGATTACTTTGAAAAAATATTATTGTGCGGAAAGAAAATGCTGCATTTGATTGATAACATTCTTGAATTAGCACGAATCGAAAACAACCAAGCAACGCTGGATGAAACAATAACAGATGTTTCTAAAAACTTTGATTTATGTATTGATATGTTTAGAAAACCGATAGAAGAAAAACATCAAACACTGAAAGTCAATAAGAACATTCGATATCCATACCTGCATATGGATGATGCAAGATCATCTGAAATTACGATTAACATTTTGAGTAATGCTGTGAAATACACGGGTGAAGGCGGTAACATAAGCTGTACATTGAACCAATATCCCGGCGAAAAAGAAGGTTGGAGTGTATTAGAGCTTATCATAGCAGACAACGGAATCGGAATGTCAGAAGAATTCCAAAAACATATTTTTGAATCATTTTCACAGGAACGATCTTCGTCAGACAGCGGAATAGAAGGTAGCGGACTTGGCATGGGAATCGTGAAGAAACTGGTGGATTTAATGAATGGCAAGATCACAGTTCAGAGCAAACCGGGAGCAGGTTCTACTTTTACAATCACGCTTCCATTAAAAATAGCAAATGCGGAAGAAAGGAATCCGAAACATGCAGACGGTCAGTTGAATATCAAAAAACTGGAAGGAAAAAGGGTTCTTCTGGTAGAAGATAATGACTTGAACGCAGAAATTGCAACGGAACTTTTGACGGAAGAGGGAATCATGATAGAAAGAGCGGAGAACGGCGTTGCATGTATTGATATGTTTAACAAAGCAAAGCAAAATTACTACAGTCTGATTCTGATGGATATTCAGATGCCGATTATGAACGGATATGAAGCATCCAGGAGAATTCGAGAACTGAAAGACGGTAACAAATCGCAGATTCCAATTGTTGCAATGACAGCAAATGCGTTTGAAGAAGATAAGAAGATGGCTTTGGCAAGTGGCATGAATGATCATGTTGCAAAACCAATAGATATGAATGTATTATTGCCGACTATTATGAAATATATGTAAAGGAAGAAAGAAGGACACTGATTTTGTAGTCAGTGTTCTTCTTACATATCAGTCGACTAAAGAAAAACATTTTATCCAGTCCATTCTTTTTTGTCAGTTTTCTGCCGGCAAGTCAGAGAGCAGGACATTTCCGTTGACGGTACTTGCCTGAATGGTGAAGGCAGAAATACCGGAGCGGGTGAATGTTTTTGTGTAGGATTCCGTTCTTCCATTGGAGACGAGGCGGATTTTTCCGGTTGTCGTGGATGCATGAATGGACGCATCGGCAAGGTCGTGCGGGAGATGGAGTTTCACGGAACCGTTGACGGATTTTGCTGTCAGGGACTCGGAACAGGTTCCCTCGAAGAGGACTTTGCCGTTGACACCGTTTAAAGCTGCGCGGGAGCAGTCGCCGGTGATTTCAAGTCTGCCGTTTGTGGCGGAAACATCGAGGCTGTCTGTGCGCAGACGGGTCAGGACGATCTTTCCGTTCGCAGCCTGTATGCGGCAGCTGGATGCGGAAAGGGAATCGCCGGTGATTTTGCCGTTTGTGGCGGAAATTTCGAGCGTAGTAAGGGAGAGGGTATCAAGCCCGGTCGCGCCGTTCAAAGAGCGGAGCGTCAGCTTCTGTACGGTGGACGGCACCTGGAAGGAGAACACCTCTTTCTGGTGATTATTGCAGAAAAGATGTTTCCAGAATACGGAAGGGATGAGCTTTTTCTCTCGCAGACAGAACGTATTGCCCTCAATGCCTGCTTCGAAGCGGTCCGGATCGAAGTCGCCGGAAAAGTCAAACTCAACCGAAGCGGAAGTGCCCGGAGCAAAGTCGGCAGAAGCGTTCCGCAGGGAGATTTCCATAGCGGTGATGGCGGTGGAAGGGGCGTACGGGTAGTTCGGATGTGTTTCTTCAGAATTGGAGTGGGTTTTCTCCTGTGGCAGCACGTTTGCAACAGGCTGCTCCGTTGTGGCATATTCCTGACGGAAAAATTCGAGGACATCGTCGACATTGCCGAGTTCCGCACAGATTTCCTCATCGGAGAGACCCTGGCTGCGGGCGTCGGCGAAATGGGATTCGAAATCGTTTAAAATTTCCTCTGCGGCGGCAGAATCAAAGGATGCAAGGCCCTGTTTCAATGCATTCATATAAGTTTCATACGTTGTATTCATCATGATTTTCCTTTCTATCGTCAGATCGTTTCATCTGAAATCAGTCGGTTGATCTGCTGGGTGAAATCCAGCCATTCCTGTTTTTTCTCCTGCTGATAAGCTGTTCCTGCTTCAGTCAGATGGTAATATTTCCGGGCAGGGCCGGATGCGGATTCCTGTAGATACGTTTCCACGTAACCGGCTTCCTTGAGTCGTTTTAAAATCATATAGAGCGTTCCTGCGGCGATGGACATTTCGCGGGAAATGGCGTCTGTCAGCTCATAGCCGTATTTGTCCTCTTTTGTCAGCTGGGAGAGGACACAGAGCTCTAGGACGCCCTTTTTGAGTTGTGGATTCATATGAACACCTCCTTGTTGAGTAGATCATAACACACACTATATCATAATGCAATATAGCAAACCAAATTTTTATCCTGCCATGTGTTCGATTTTGTACATGGAAAAGCCTTGAAAAGAACCGCGGATTTCCGTATAATCAAGCAGAACCCTGAAATTTGACCGGAAAATACAGAAAAATAGAAAGATAGTAAGTTGGAAAGAAGAGGAAAAAATATGAGTGAAATGAATCAGAATAACAATGGCCCGGTAAAGGGCGCGATCCATTCGATCGAGAGCTTCGGATCCGTCGACGGACCTGGCGTACGCTACGTGATTTTCGTGAAGGGCTGCAACATGCGCTGCCAGTTCTGCCACAACCCGGATACCTGGACGATGAAAGATGCCGACTGGCAGACCGCAGATGAGGTGCTGAAAAAGGCGCTCCGCTACAAAAATTACTGGGGCGAAAAGGGCGGCATTACTGTAAGCGGCGGAGAACCGCTGCTGCAGATCGACTTCCTGATCGAGCTGTTCCGCAAGGCAAAAAAGAACGGCGTTCACACAACGCTGGATACCAGTGGAAATCCGTTCACAAGAGAGGAGCCGTATTTCAGCAAATTTAATGAGTTGATGAAATACACCGACCTGCTGCTGCTCGATATCAAGTTGATTGACGACAAGGCGCACAGAGAGCTGACCGGCTGCACCAACGAGAACATCCTCGACCTGGCGCGCTACCTTGACGAGATCGGCAAACCAGTCTGGATCCGCCACGTCCTCGTCCCGGAACGCAGCGACTACGACAAATATCTGATTCGCCTCGATGAGTTTTTACACAGCCTGCACAACGTACAGCGCGTAGAGGTTCTCCCATACCACACCCTCGGCGTATTCAAATGGGAAACCTTAGGAATCCCATACAAACTCGAAGGCATCAATCCGCCGACCAAAGAGCGCGTGGAAAACGCCAATAAACTGCTGCATACGGCGGAATATACGGGATATCTGAAATAAAAAGCAGAACAACAAGAAAAAAATGTGAAAAAGTAACAATTTTTATAAAAACTTTATAGTATTTCTGTTCAAAAACCAGAAGAAAAGGAGTATAATTTCTGTTATGGACGAGAGCATGGTTACAATGTGGCGGACATGACAGGGACGACAGCAAAAACACTACGAACCTTTTTGATTCGCCGCGGCAGTTGCTGCATCCACCAAAAATAAGAAGCAAAAAGAAAGAAGGATTTACAATGTTTGGTTCAAAAGAGGACATCGGAAGACAAGCTGAAAAAAATGGTAGGAAAAAGGAAAATGGGACAAATTAAGAAAACAGTATCTGGATTCGGACAAGACAACGCAGGTAGCGCTTGCAAAAGCCTGTGCAGCTTCGAGAAATGATGGTTCTGTTAATATTCTGACTTCTCTTCTGGAAGTAGACGATGTAGACGTAAAAATCGCGGCCGTTACGAGCCTTGGTGAGGTTGGAGACGATCACGTAACAGCACTGATCCGTCAGCTGGCCGTCAAGACACCGGCAGATCAGACGGAGCTGAAAGCAGCGATCACAAAAGCGCTGGAGAAGATTGTCGAAAGAGCATAAGAGCAGGATCAGTGAAAAAAAGGAAAGGCGAAGAAGTTTCTGTAAAAAGAAGCTCCTTCGTTTTTTTGTTGCAAGGCATATCAGAATCTGCTCCAGCGGATTGTTTTTGCCCGAACAGAAATCTTACAAAATCGTAATAATAATGCAGTTGTATCTATCCCGCAAAAAATGCTATAGTGAAAATAACACAGACACAAAAGCAGAACGCGGAGCGAAAAGCATCCGCAGAAAAAAGGGAGGAAACAAGATGGAATTTGTATTCGAACATGCAACCATGATTGCCGTGATCGCCGTTGTGGTGATCATTCTTGCCATTCTGGCGAGCGGTTATGTGAAGGCGCCGCCGGATACCGCATTTATTATTTCCGGTTTCCAAAAAGGCCAGCGGATCCTGATCGGTAAAGCCGGCATCAAGCTCCCATTCTTTGAGCGGCTGGACAAGCTGAGTCTGAAGCTGGTAGCGATTGATGTGAAGACGAGCGACGCCGTGCCGACCGCTGACTACATCAATATTCAGGTGGATGCAGCCGTCAACATCAAAGTCGGGGACGAACCGCAGAAGCTCCAGAAAGCATCCCAGAACTTCCTGAACCGCGACAGCGAATATATTGCCAAGGTTGCAAGAGAAGTCCTTGAAGGAAACATGCGTGAGATCGTTGGAAAGATGCGTCTGGAAGAGATGGTTTCCGACCGTCAGAAGTTTGCGGAGCTGGTCAAAGAAAATGCAGAACCGGACCTGGCTGCGATGGGACTTGACATCATCAGCTTCAACGTACAGAATTTCGTTGATTCCAATCAGGTCATTGAAAACCTCGGTATCGACAATATCGTAAAAATCAAGAAATCCGCGGCGATCGCCCGTGCCAATTCCGAGAAAGAAATCAAAATTGCCCAGGCGCGTGCAAATAAAGAGGCGAACGATGAGCGCGTTCTTGCCGAGACTGAGATCGCAAAGAAAAACAACGATCTGGCAATCAAGTCGGCAGAGCTGAAAAAAGAGTCCGATATCAAAAAGGCAGAGGCAGATGCAGCGTACAAGATTCAGGAAGAGCAGCAGAGAAAAGAGCTGGAAATCACTTCCGCGAATGCGAACATCGCCCGTCAGGAGCGCGAGGTTGAGCTCCGTGCCAGAGAAGTAGAAGTAACCGAGAAATCCCTCGAGGCAGAAGTCAAGAAGAAAGCCGAGGCCGAGCGTTACGCAAAACAGCAGCAGGCAGAGGCAGATTTGTACCGCCGTCAGAAAGACGCAGAGGCAGACCAGTTCGAAAAAATCCGCGAGGCGGAGGCAAAGAAAGCCCAGGCAGAAGCCCAGCGCTATGCGATGGAGCAGGAAGCACTCGGTATCAAGGCAAAAGGTGAGGCGGAAGCCGCATCCATCCGTGCCCAGGCACTTGCAGAGGCCGAAGGTATGGAGAAGAAAGCTGAGGCTTACCAGCGCTACAACAAAGCCGCAATGGCAGAGATGATGATCAAGGTTCTGCCGGAGATCGCCGGAAAGATCGCAGAGCCGCTCAGCCAGATCGACAAGATTACGATCATCGGCGGCGGAAGCGAAGACAACGGCATCGGCTCCGTAGCGGGCAATGTGCCGGTGGTGATGGCAAAGCTGTTTGAGTCGATGAAAGAGGCGACCGGTGTCGATCTCTCCGAAATCATGAGAGCCGATACATACGATGCAAAAGTAAACCGCAACATTCAGATCTCCAGCCCGGAAGAGCTCAAAGAGTATCTGAAAGCAGAAGCCGGAAAGGCAGCAGCGGATGCAGAAAGCCCGGAAAAAGCGGAAGCATCCGAACCGGTGCAGAAAGACGGCAGCGAGCAGTAAATCCAGAACGGATCATAAAAACAGAAAAAGAGGCAGGGATCCAGAAAAATTTCTTGAGGATCCTGCCTCTTTTGACGTATAGATCGGAAAAAGTTATTCGGCGCCTTTTTCCAGCATGCTCATGAACTCTTTTGCCGCCTGCGGGATCGGCAGATGGGAGCTGTGGGCAACGACAAGCTGGCGCGGCGGAAGCTCCTCCACGAGGTCGAGCTGGAAGGCCGCCGTCTCTTTTACAAGGCAGTAGTCCGGCACAAACGCGATGCCAAGGCCGATACTCGCCAGGTCGATCAGAAGATCGTTGCTGCCAAGCTCAATTTCCGGCACGAGGTCGAGCTGGAACCGCTGAAACTGGCTGTGCAGGAACTCACTCGTCGTACTCTTGCGGTCGAGCATCAGAATCGGGTACTGCAGCAGCTCTTTTAAGTGAACCGGCCTGTTTTCCAGTTCCGGGTAATATTCGCCGTTCGCGATGAAGATATCGTGGAACGAATGAATCGGAATCGTGTGAAGACGGCTGGAAAGATGCGAGTTTGGATAATTGGTCACGATGAAATCCACCTGGCCGGATTCCAGCAGATCGACACACTGGGTCGAAGTCTGGTTTGTCACCTTGATGTGGACATTCGGAAAGGAGCGGTGGAAACGGTTCAGGTACGGAACAAGGAAATAGCGGCAGATTGTGTCGCTCGCGCCGATGCGGAGCTGGCCGCCGCCAAGCGTTCCCGCTTCCATAATCTGTGCTTCACCGCGCGCAATCAGGTTGATCGCAGGCTCTACGTGGCGCAGCAGCGTTTCTCCCTCCGGCGTTAACTGCACGCGCTTTGTACTGCGGATAAAGAGCGTGATTCCAAGCTTTTTCTCCAGAACCTTGATCGACTGGCTGACCGCCGACTGCGAGATAAAAACGCAGCTTGGAGGCCTCGGAAAAACTGAGTGTGGTGGCAACGTAATAGAAAACCTTATATAACTCGTAATTAATATCCAAAATAAGCACCTCTTATAAAATATGATATCTTCACTCTAGCACACTTCCCCGAAAGAATGCAAGAAAAAATCTGCCGGAACCGTGAACGTTTTTCTCCTCGTTTTTCGAGTAAGAGAAAATTCACGGTTCCGGCAGATAAGAAAGGGGAATCAGCCAAGCACTTTGGCAATGGCGCCGTCCGGCGTGCGGATCTGGCGCGTTGCAGAGTATCCGTCGAGTTTCGGCATCTGAATATCCATCAGCACCAGATCGAACTGATCCGGCGCTGCGGTGCGGAGCGTCTCAACGGCAACATCGCCGTCGTCTGCAAGGCTGACGGAAAATCCGGCGTTCGAAAGGAGCTCCATCGCGATTTCCTGTACCATATGGCTGACGTTGATCGCCATGCCAAGTCCCGTACCCTGAATGCCGCTGACCGTAGAAGTCTCCTCGCGTGTAAACGATTCAAAGAGGTGCTCCTGGAATTCCCGGCTTATGCCGATGCCGTTGTCGCGGACGTGGAATTCGTAGAGCGCATACCCGTTTTTTATAGTACGGTTTCTGAATAATACGGACAATGATGGTGCTGCCGTTCTGTGTGAATTTCGTGGCATTGCTCAGCAGATTCAGCAGAATCTGGTTCAGGCGGAAAAAGGTGCTGGCCGGAGGTGGAAATCTTGTTCAGGTATTCCTGCACCTGGTCCGGCTGATTGACGTGGGCGGCAGCCAGAGCGGTAAAGCCGATGATCGCATTCATCCGAAAAAACAGATTTTGTTCCGGAATGAAAATGGGAAACAAAAGTTACTTTACATATAAAAGAGCAGAACAGGAAGAAATTTTGAAAAAAACTTGAAGAAAATTACAAATTATTGTGGAATATGTGGAAAAAATATGGTAGGATGGGGGAGAAGAGAAAAGTAGGTTTCAAAATGTTACTTAACGTTCAGTGAAAGTTCTATGGTTACAAAGAAAACAAAAAACAAGAGGAGAAGGAAAATGAAATTTTTACCAAAACCAAAAGAGGTAAAACTCCTGACGGGGGAACATGCACTCTGCTATGACGGCAGAATTGTACTGGATGGCAGACTGCTGGGAAATGGGGATACGTATGCGAAAGTGCTGCAGAAGGGAATCAAAAAGGAAACCGGAATGCAGTACGATATCGGATACGGCGTTCCGGGAAGAAAAGAGACCGGCGCGATTGTACTGGAACTGGATGAGACAAGGAAAAGCCAGCAGTATGTGCTGCAGGTGACAGAGGAGGAAATCCGCATCCAGGGCGGAGACGGAGCCGGCGTGCTCTACGGTGTGCAGACGCTGTGCCAGATGATGCACGAATACGGTGCACTGCTTCCTGCCGTGCGGATCGAGGATGAGCCGGATCTGCCGGTGCGCGGCTATTATCTCGATGAGACGAGAGGCCGTGTGCTGACACTTTCCATTTAAAACAGGTGGCAGACCGCATGGCGTACTACAAGCTGAACCAGCTGCAGCTCTATGTGGAGCACACGTATCTGTTCTCCGGACTTTCCGAGATGTGGCGCGATGAGACGCCGCTTACGGCAGAGGAAATCCGCGAGCTGGATGCGTACTGCGCAAAGCTTCATATCGAATTGGTGCCGTCGATCGCAACGTTCGGCCATCTGTACATGCTGCTCTCCACAAAGAGCTATGGCGACCTCTGTGAATTCCCAGACAGCTGGAAAGAGCCGTTTTCCTTCTGGGACCGGATGCAGCATCACACGGTGGATGTCTCCGGCGGCAGAGCGATCGAGCTGATCAAGGCCATGATCGAGGAGTACATGGCGCTTTTTGCCACGGATAAATTCAACATCTGCGCGGACGAAACGTTCGACCTTGGAAAAGGAAAATCGAAACCGCTGGCAGACGAGAAAGGCGTTCACCGCCTGTATATCGACTATGTAAAAGAGCTCTGCGAGTTTCTCGTGGCAAAAGGCAAAAAGCCGATGTTCTGGGGCGATATCATCTGCGCACAGCCGGAGCTGATCAAAGAGCTGCCAGAGGAAACCGTCTGCCTGACCTGGGGCTATGCAGCCGAGCAGAGAGAGCATGAGGCAAAAGTGATGGCGGAAGCTGGTGCAAGACAGTATCTCTGTCCTGGGGTCGGCGGCTGGAACCAGTGGATGAACCTGGTGGAGAACAGCTACAAAAATATCGCACGGATGTGCGGCTATGCGAGAAAATACCATGCGGAAGGTGTTCTGAACACAGACTGGGGTGACTGCGGCCACATCAATCAGCCGGACTTTTCCCTTCCTGGCATGATCTATGGAGCCGTCTTCTCCTGGGGAGACGATACCGACAGCTTTGAGGAGCTGAATGAACAGATTTCCCGTCTGGCCTACGGCGACCGGAGCGGAAAATTCGTTTCCTATATGGCAAAAACGGCAGAATGCTCCATCTTTGACTGGTGGGATGCCAACGTCGTTTACGAGGAAAAAGTGCTCGGTCATCCGAACAACCGGAATGCGCTGTTTGACGCGAGAATCCAGGATGAGGCGAAGCGTGCAGCTGCAAAGGAAACAATTGCGGCTCTGAAAAAAGAACTGAAAAAGACAGCCGGTGCTCTGGAAGAATCCTGCCGTCCAATGGTTCCGGTGCTGGAACTCACGATGGAAGCGATTGACATCTGGAATGAGACGGGCGCGAGAATGTGTGACATTGAGCTTGGAAAAGAAAAGGATGAGACAGCCTGCGCGGCACTTGCGGGACGGCTGGAAACCTGGTTTATGAAGTATAAAGCGTCCTGGAGAAGCATCAGCAAAGAAGGCGATCTGCACCACATTTCAGAGATTGTATTCTGGTATGCCGACATTCTGCGGGGAAGAAAACCGTACGAAAAATAGAAAAAATCCATTTGTGAACAAAGATGAACACAAATAGAAAATAAATGAACGATAAAAAGTAACAAAGAAAACGAAAATTTACATAAAAGTGAACAAAAACACTTGACTTTTGCGCAGAAATGGACGAAGATAGAAGTATCGGATCGAAAGATCAAAAATGTCCGTATGGCGTGACAAGAGAGAAAGAAAAAAATAATTTTCACAGAGGGAAACAATCATGAGTAAAATCATCGGAAACAATCTGCCGGATATGCCTTGGCAGGAAAAACCAGCAGGAGAGCACATGCCGGTATGGCGCTATGATCAGAACCCGATCATCGGCCGTTACGAGCAGAAACGTTCCAACAGTATCTTCAACAGCGCAGTCGTACCGTTCGAGGACGGATACGTAGGTGTATTCCGCTGCGACAGCCGTTCCATCAGCATGGACATCTTCGTTGGAAGAAGTAAAGACGGTATCCACTGGGAGATCGAGGATGAACCGATCAAATTTGAGGGCGCTGACGAGGAGATTCTGACAAGAGAGTACCGTTATGACCCGCGTGTCTGCAAAATCGACGACAAATACTATGTAACCTGGTGCAACGGCTATCACGGCCCGACCATCGGTGTTGCTTACACCTATGACTTCAAGAAATTCGTTCAGCTTGAGAACGCATTCCTTCCATTCAACCGTAACGGCGTGCTGTTCCCGAGAAAGATCAACGGCTACTACATGATGATGAGCCGTCCAAGCGACAACGGCCATACACCGTTCGGCGATATCTTTGTCAGCCAGAGTAAAGATATGGAATTCTGGGGAAGACACCGTCACATGATGAGCCCGGTCCGCGGCGATGAGTCTGCATGGCAGTGCACCAAGATCGGTGCCGGCCCGGTTCCGATCGAAACAGATGAGGGATGGCTGCTGATCTACCACGGCGTTATCACAACCTGCAACGGATACGTATATCGTATGGGATGCGCACTGCTTGATATCGACGAGCCGTGGAAAGTAAAATACAGAACGAAAGACTATATTATGGCTCCGATCACCCAGTACGAGTGCATGGGTGATGTTCCGAACGTAGTATTCCCGTGCGCAACCTTAAGCGATGCAGCAACCGGAAGAATCACTATCTACTACGGATGCGCAGATACTGTAACCGGTATGGCATTCACAACCGTAGATGAGCTGCTGAACTATGTGAAAGAGAATAGCCTTTGATTTATAAGATAACTTAAAAACGCGACAAGTCCGCCGGGCTTACGGGTGAAAGAAGCCTGCAGGTCCGGCGGACTTTCTTTTTAAAAAACTGACCCCATGGACAGCATAAGGAGGCACTATGAAATTTGTAAAACGAGCGTGTGAACGTAATCTGCCAGGAACTGGCAAGACTTTCGATTTCACAGAAAATTAAAATCACCGATATGCAGGTGAAAAATGGATGCTATATCACACCGGCAGAGGCCGATGCATCAAAAGAGCCGTGGACATCGTTTGATACGGTCAATGACCGCTGGTACGGACCGGACAAACATTACTGGTTCCGCACCACCATCACCATTCCGGAGAGCTTCGATGGAAAAAATCTCTGGATGAGAGTCCATGCAGGACTGGACGAATGGGATGACGGAAGAAACCCGCAGTTCCTGCTGTTTGCAAACGGCGAAGTGATCCAGGGTATGGATATCAACCACCGCGAAGTACTTGTAAGAGAAAATGCAAAGGCCGGTGAAAAAATCCAGTTTGACCTGCAGTCCTACACCGGAACGCTGCACAGCGAGTTCCGTCTGCTGGCAGACCTTGAGGAGCATGATGCGAAAATCGAGGAGATCTATTACGACCTCATCGTTCCGATGCAGGGCCTGAACCGTATGGACGAGGATAATAAAACGCGTCTGGATCTCGAAACCGCACTGACCAACACGATCAATCTGCTGGACCTGCGCAAGCCGTACAGTAAAGAGTTCTACGCTTCCATCGAAGAGGCAGAAAAATGCATCCAGGAAGAGATCTATGAAAAAATGGGCGGCTGGGACGAAGTTGTGGCAACGTGCATCGGCCACACCCACATTGATGTGGCATGGCTGTGGACGATTGACCAGGTTCGCCAGAAATCCTGCCGAAGCTTTGCAACGGTATTAAAACTGATGGATGAGTATCCGAACTATCATTTCATGTCAAGCCAGCCGAAGCTCTACAGCTTTGTAAAGGAAAGACACCCGGAAGTATACGAGAAAATCCGCCAGAGAGTCAAAGAAGGACGCTGGGAGCCGGAAGGCGGCATGTGGGTTGAGGCAGACTGCAACCTGACATCAGGAGAGTCCCTTGTGCGTCAGTTCCTGTTCGGAAAACGCTTCTTCAAAGAGGAGTTCGGTGTAGACAACAAAATTCTGTGGCTGCCGGACGTGTTCGGATACAGCGCTGCCATGCCGCAGATTCTGAAAAAATGCGGAATTGATTACTTCATGACGACAAAGCTGGCATGGAACGAGTTTAACAAAGTGCCGTACGATACCATGAACTGGGAAGGAATCGACGGAAGCAAAGTTTTCACGCATATGATCACAACGCTCGGCGTCGGCCAGCCGGAGACCAGCTTCTTTACGACATACAACGGCATGCTGCATCCGGATGCAATCATGGGCGGCTGGGACCGCTATCAGAATAAGGATATCAACAACGATATTCTGATCAGTTATGGCTACGGGGACGGCGGCGGCGGCCCGACCAGAACGATGCTTGAGACATCCAAACGAATGGAAAAAGGCATCAAGGGCGTGCCGAAAGTACGCCAGGCATTTGCGAGAACGTATTTCGACGAACTGCATGAGAAAGTAAAAGACAGCAAACGCCTCCCAACCTGGATCGGAGAGCTGTATTTCGAGTTCCACCGGGGAACGTATACTTCGATGGCACGCAACAAACGCGGAAACCGTAAGAGCGAGTATGCGATGATGGAATTAGAGCTTCTGTCCGTTCTGGCAGAAAAGGCCGGAAAAGCATATCCGACCGAAGAACTGAACCGCATGTGGGAGATGATCCTGACAAATCAGTTCCACGATATTCTGCCGGGTTCCTCCATCCATGAGGTATATGAGCAGACGAAGAAAGAGTATGCGGAAATTGCAGAAACATCTGCAAAACTGATCGGTGAGCGTCTGGATGCACTCTGTGCGAAGAAGGACGAGAGTGTGACCGTATGGAATACGCTGGGCCATAGAAGAAACGATATCGTAGAGCTGGGCACAAACAGCGCTGAGGCACTGACCGATGGAACGAACGTGTATCCGGTACAGCAGACGAAAGACGGAGCGGTTATTTACGCAGAAAATCTGCCGTCCAAGGGATATCAGGTACTGCGCCCGGTAAGCGGATCCGTTGTGAAAACACCGTTTGCCATAGCAGAAGCAGGAGAGGGATATACCCTTGAGACACCGTTTTACACCATTGCAATCGATGCAAACGGCGAATTTACTTCCCTGTTTGACAAAGAAAATGACCGTGAAGTACTTCAGATCGGAAAAACAGGAAATGAACTGCGGATCTATGAGGATAAACCGCTGCAGTACAGCGCATGGAATCTGGACATCTTCCATACCGAGAAATCCTGGAAGGTAGAGGGCGTGCGCCGCATGGAGTGGACAGAAAACGGTCCGGTCCGTGCAACCCTGGAGATCGAGCGCGAAGTGATGGATACCGTCATCCGCCAGCAGATCCACTTCTACGCAAAAGACCGCAGAATTGATTTCGAAACCTACGTTGACTGGAAATTTGCTGAGCATGTGCTCAAAGTACACTTCCCGGTTGACGTTCACAGCGATGAGGCAACGTACGATATCCAGTTTGGTAACGTGACAAGAAAACTGCACACCAACACAAGCTGGGATCAGGCAAAATTCGAGGTATGTGGCCACAAATGGGCCGATCTTTCCGAGGGAAGCTACGGTGTCAGCCTGATGAACGACTGCAAGTACGGCTATTCCATGAAGGATCGCGTGATGACACAGACCCTGATTAAATCCGGAACTGAGCCGAATCTGACGGCAGACCAGGAGGAGCATTCCTTTACGTACTCCTTGTATCCGCATGCAGGAACGTGGCGTGAGGCAGGTACGGTACAGGAAGCGCTGAATCTGAATGTGCCGGCAAAAGCTGTTTTTGGTGCGGCAGAAAAACGACCGCATGGAGTTCCTGTCTGCAGACAAACGCAACGTAGTGCTTGAGACCGTGAAGAAAGCAGAGGACGGAGACGGCATGATTGTGCGTCTGTACGAGGTGGAGAATGCGAGAACGAAAGTGACACTGCACTGCGCAGAATCCATTCTTTCTGCAGAGGAGACCAATCTGCTGGAGCAGCCGGCAGATGGCGCAATCGATGTGAAGGAGAACGAGATTTCGCTTACGATCAAACCGTACGAGATCCGTACGATCCGCATCCGCACAGAGAAATAACGTACAGAAACATAAAAAACGACACCGTATCCGAAAAACGGAAATACGGTGTCTTTTCAAAAAGCAAAATCAAAAAACGGATGCATCAGTCGCCGGTGGAAGCGCGGTACAGAACTTTGGATTCCAGATACGTGACTTCATGCGGCGTGTGCGGATATTTGATCCGGTAAAGAATCTGAAGCGCCAGGCGGGAGCCGAGCTCCTCATTGAAGACCTGAACGGTAGTCAGATTTTCTGCCAGAAGATCCTCGATATTGTTGTCAAAGCCGGATACGGCAACGTCCTCCGGCACGCGCAGTCCCCGCTTTTCAAGAAGCTGCATCAGAATACAGGCAACGTAGTCGCTGGCGCAGACAAAAGCGTCCGGCATGCGGGAAAGGGAGGAAAGGAAAGAATCGATTTCCTCGCGGTAGGAGTCAATCCCAAGCGGTGTGGTCAGGCAAAGAGAAGGATTCGGTGTTTTTCCGGCATCCATCAGTGCCTGGCAGAAGCCCTCATAGCGTTCGCGGTTGGACTGTGCGTAGCCGATATCACCCATGAAGCCCGGAAGAGTGCATCCTTTCTCGAGAAGATGGGCGGTAATATTGCGGACGCTGTTCCGGCTCTCCATCAGGAGAAGATCGCCGTTCAGTTCATCCGGGGATACGAGGGAGGAAGTGTCCAGGAACACTTTGGGAATCTGTGTCTCTGCGAGCAGACGCAGAAGACGTTCGTTGTACACGTTCAGAACAATGATGCCGTGGACGCTTCCGTTTGTAAGTGTGGGCGGGAGAAAATACGTTTTATCCGCCGAAGTCGGAAGATACGTGTAAACGAGATTGACATTGTGTGTTGAAAATACTTTTGCAATCTGGTGGATGATGGTCATCCAGAAAAGTGAGGTTTCCGGTCTGCAGACGGCAACTGCAATGTTGACCGGCGTGGTCTCCTCCGCGCTGGAAGGATATTGAAAATCTTCCGGGATGGCATAGCCAAGCTCCTGGGCTTTGGCGATGACCTTGGTGCGCAGGGAATCGGAGACACCTTCGTGTCCGCTGAACACCTTCCAGACGGTGGTCCGGGAGATGCCCAGGGAATTTGCAATTTCCTGTAAAGTGACTTTTTTCATAGTTTCAACCGATCCTGTTACAAATTTTAACTACTAACCGATATTATACGCTTAAAGTGTAATTTTTTCAACCTTTCCGTTGGAATACAGAAGGAGGAGATGTGCACGATCGGCACTCGGACAGGAAATCAGGTACGTACGGCTGGTAGTTTCAATGGTATATCCAAGATCTTTTACAGATTTATTCCAGTCGTTCGGTGCATACGCATCCAGCGTTTTCTGCAGTTCATCGAGGCTGCTGCTGTAGGAGCCGGTTGTCTCAAACAGAATATTTTCTGCGTAATACAGCTTGCGGAGCTCCCATTTGCGATACTCGTCCTCCGGAATGGTGCTGTCGCATGGAGCATCCTCGCGGTCCTCGGAGAAGAAGACGAAGGCCCAAAGCTCCGGATAATGAATATTGATGACGCCGGTCGGAGCCCATACCCAGTTGTCTTCCGGGAGAACATTTCCGTTTTCATCGGTGCGTTTTACGTAAGTGTTGTCCTTGACATCCACATTCCACTGCACACGGGAGAAGTTCATACGGTAAAATTCTCCGTTTTTCGGTGCACGGCGCTCTTTCTGGTATTCGTAGAGAGCGGAGAACGGAATCACAACCTCAACACTCCAGCCTTTGTTTTCAGCGGAAGGATCGTTGATTGAACCGTCCACATGGACAGCGGTGCGAAGGCCGTGCATATCGTAGCCATTGAGGCCGCTGCCGCCGTCGCGGTACGGCTCTGCGAGAAACAGATCCCATACCGTGTTCAGTAACGTTCATTTCAAATTCATAGTAATGGTACGTATCGGAATCCGGGTCAACGAAGATCTCGAAATCGTTGTCAAAGTAGATGACAGAATCGCGTTCTGTTAAATGACCCCAGATTTCATCGCCGGCAAGGTCGGCAGCAACGTAAAGATTTTCATCATCCCAGAGCATTTTTGCGCGGGTGACAAAACGCGGAAGCGGCATGTGACTGCCCTGGATATCCAGAAATTCATCGGTATACGGTGCGTCCTCCCAGAATGGTTTGTTGATATTTCCGTCCAGATGGAACTCTTTTTTTGCGCGGTGGCAGGTATAAACTGGCGGTGCAAACGGGACAGCCGGAACCGGAATCGTGATGTTTTTGCTCATAAGTAAAAACCTCCCTTTGTAATTTGCAAAATTTAGTAGCGAAAGGTATCATAACACTAAAAGTAATAAATTTCAACATGAAAAATGAACAAAAATGAACGAAATATAACTTATTGTGGACAAAAGTAAAAAAATGAGATACAATAAAGCCGTTTCATAAGAGAATTTTGGGGGAAACAGATCAAAAATACACCGGCAGGAAGAAAACGGCCGGGCAGAAAGCATATAAGGAGGAAAATCAGATGGAAGCATATCAGAATACAGCCCTTTCACCGGAAGAGAGAGCAAAGGATCTTCTGGGAAGGATGACATTAAAGGAAAAAGTGGGACAGCTCAATCAGCGTCTGTACGGATTCCGGATCTATGAGCGGCAGGGAGAGGAATTTACCCTGACCGACGAATTCAAAGAAGAAGTAGAGCGCATGGGCGGACTGGGGGTTCTGTACGGCCTGTACCGTGCCGACCCGTGGGCAGATAAGGACGAGAAGACCGGAATCGTGCCGGAACTCTCCGCGAAAGCCTACAATATGGTACAGCACTACGTCATGGAACATTCCCGCCTCGGCATTCCGATGATGATGAGCAGCGAGTGCCCCCATGGCCATCAGGCACTCGGAGGAGGTCTGCTTCCGGTCAACCTGGCTGCCGGAGCAACGTTTGATCCGGCGCTTCTTTCGGAAGGCTACAAGGCATGCGGAAAGCAGTTAAAGAGCGGTCATGTGGAGCTGGCGCTGATGTCGGCACTTGATATGGCGCGTGATCCGAGATGGGGAAGAAGTGAAGAGTGCTACTCTGAGGACCCATGCCTTGCAGCCGCAATGGCAAAAGCAGCCGTGACCGGCATGCAGTCGACCGGCGTCGGCAGCGTGGCAAAACATTTCTGCGCCCAGGGCGAGACGACCGGAGGTGTGAATGCGAGTGCGGCGAGAATCGGGGAGCGTGAGCTGCGTGAAATCCATTTTCCGTCTGCAAAAGCGTGCTGCGAAGCCGGTGTGGAAGGAATCATGGCGGCGTATAACGAGATCGACGGCGTGTACTGCCACAGAAATGCATGGCTGCTTCGCGATGTACTGCGCGGTGAGATGGGCTTTGACGGCATTGTGATGGCAGACGGACTGGCTGTCGATTTCCTGAAAAACACAGAGGGGGATACGCTGCATGCAGCCGTTGCGGCAAGAAAGGCCGGTGTTGATGTGAGCCTGTGGGATGAAGCCTTTGGCCGTCTCGGTGAGGCGGTTGATCAGGGACTTCTGGAGGAGAGCCAGATCGATGAGGCGGTGCTCCGCGTTCTGAAACTGAAATTTGAAAAAGGTCTGTTCGAGCATCCTTATATGGAAGAAAACATGCTTTCCCCGGAAGAAGCCGGCATCCCGGAGGTATCTCTTGCACTGGCGCGGGAGTCTGCTGTGCTTCTGAAAAATGAAAAGACGGTGCTTCCGCTTGCAAAGAAATATAAAAAAGTAGCAGTGATCGGCTACCATGCGGCAGACCGTTACTGTATGCTCGGCGATTATACTCCGCCGGTGCCGGAAAGCGAGTGCGTCACGGTTCTGCAGGGCATGAAGCAGGAAGCACCGGATGGCGTGAAAGTCTCTTATGCGATGGGGTCCGGTTTTTCCGAGGCGGATGAGCATGAAAAAGCAAAAGCGATGGCACTTGCAGAAGAAAGCGATGTGATCGTGGCCGTTGTCGGCGGTTCCTCCTCACGGTTTGGAGGAGCTGTGTTCGATGCAAACGGAGCAGCCTCGAAGGGAACGGGCAGCCGTTCGATGGACTGCGGCGAGGGAATGGACACCGCGAAGGTTCACATTCCGGCCGCGCAGGAAGAACTGATTGCAGCACTTGCCCGCCTTGGCAAACCACTGGTAACGGTTGTAATTGCCGGAAGAGCATACTGTATCGAGAAGATCGAAAATGCTTCCGATGCCGTTTTATATGCATTCTACCCGGGACCGATGGGAGGCAGGGCAGTTGCTGAGCTTCTCTATGGAAGCAGCAATCCGTCCGGCCGTCTTCCGGTTTCTATGCCACGCCACGTGGGACAGATCCCGGTATGCTACAATTATCGGACTTCCGTTGCCCCGGCGTACTGTGATATGACAAGCCAGCCGCTGCATACCTTCGGAGAAGGAAGATCCTATACAACGTTTACCGGCAGTGATGTTTCCGTAACAAAAGAAGAAAATGGTATTTCTGTTTCCTTTACCGTGGAAAATACCGGAAATATGGCCGGAACTTCCGTTCCGTGCCTGTATGTGCGGAAACGTTCCGGCGGCGTTGTGGCAAGAATCAAAGAGCTGAAAGCCTTTACGAGAATTGCACTTGCACCGGGAGAGAAAAAAGAAGCTGTGTTCCAGCTTACAAAAGAGGAGCTGAATTTTGTCCAGATTCCGGGAAAACCAGAGGTCATCTGCCATGAGTACGAGCTGATGCTTGAAGATGGAGCAGAGAAATGGTGGAGCGGGAACGTGACGGAAATGTAAGAACGGACGTAAAAAAACATAAAAATATAATAAGAATGAACAAAGAAGGAAACTATATTACAAAATAAAGAAACATAGCTTCCTTCTTTTTGTTTGCAAAAAATGGATAAAAATATAAATGGATCGTATGCTCCGATGCCGTGAAACGAAAAACAAAGGGAAAAACAGGAGAATTTATGGGAAAAGTGCTTAAAAAGTATCGGTTTAAATTGCGTAAAAGTAACAAAATAATATTTGTGTTCAAAAATTAATTGACAAATAAGGAAACAAAATGTAAAATAAATTCATCAAAACAGTGTTGGATAAATCTTAAATAACAGATTTGATTGTGGCAGTTGTACAAAAAAGAAGCAGCATGCGAGGATGATGCGAAAGCAAAATGTTCAAAATGTTCACGACAAGGGATGCTCCAATCAAGGAAAACACGAAACCTTTAAAAGGGAGGACAAGAGAGAAATGAAAGAGAAACCAACAAAAGCAAAGAAAAAAGGCCGCACCATCCGCGCCTTTAAGAGAGACATCTCGCTTTGGCTTTTCTGTGTTCCGGGCGTAATCCTGACATTCATCTTCAGCTACATTCCGATGTATGGTGTACAGATCGCGTTCCGCCGCTTTAATGCGACAGCCGGAATCACAAAGAGCCCGTGGGTAGGCATGTACTACTTTGAGAGATTCTTCAACTCTCCATACTTTGCTTCCACCATCAAGAACACATTGATCCTGAGTCTGTACGGACTGGTTGTATCATTCCCGATTCCGATCATCCTGGCACTGATGCTGAACTCCTTCCGCCATAAGAGATACCGGAAAGTGATCCAGACCGTCACCTACGCGCCGAACTTCATTTCCACCGTAGTTATGTGTGGTATGATCATTCTGTTCCTGTCTCCGTCCGTCGGTGTTATCAACCACGTACTGGAAGCAATCGGAATTCCGGCGGTCAACTTCATGGCGAAAAAAGCCTACTGGAGACACATTTATGTGTGGACCGGCGTATGGCAGAGTACAGGATGGAGCTCTGTTATTTACTTCGCAGCACTCGCCGGCATCAGCCCGGAGCTGCATGAGGCGGCAAAGGTAGACGGCGCAACGAAATTACAGCTGATCCGTCACATCGACCTTCCGCTGATCATGCCGACCGCGACCATTCTTCTGATTATGAACTGCGGAAGCATTCTTTCCGTCGGCTTCGAAAAAGCCTTCCTTCTGCAGAACAACCTGAATGCCAGTGTATCCGAGATCATTTCCACCTACGTCTATAAGGTCGGTCTGATCAACAACGATATGTCGTATTCTTCAGCAATCGGTCTGTTCAACACCATCGTAAACATGGTTATGCTGATCATTGTCAATACGATATCTGATAAACTTTCGGGCAACAGCCTGTGGTAGGAGGAAACAAAAACATGAGTAAAGAAAATACCGCAGTGACAAAAAAGAAAATAAAACGCTGCAAAGAGGACGTCGTTTTTGACGCAGCCTGCTTCATTATCCTGACGCTGGTTCTGTTTGTTGTGGCATATCCGCTGTACTGGGTTATCATTTCATCCATCAGTGCGCCAAGCGCCGTATCGAGTGGTAAAGTACTGCTTCACCCGATCGGATTTACCCTGAAGGGCTACGCAGAAGTATTTAAAAACGACCAGGTTATGAGAGGCTTTTTAAACTCCCTGATCATCACCTTCTGCGGTGTCATGGTCAACCTGATCGTAACGCTTCCGACATCATATGCACTTTCCAGAAGCAATTTCTCCGGAAAGAAACCGATCACCATTTTTTACCTGATCACCATGTTCTTCGGCGGCGGTCTGATCCCTACCTATCTGGTTATTCAGAGACTGCAGATGCTGAACACGATCTGGGCACTGATTCTTCCGGGATGCTTAAGCGTATACAACATGATCGTGGCAAGAACCTTCTTCAAGTCGAACATTTCGGAAGAGCTGTATGAGGCAGCTGAAATTGACGGCTGCACCCAGGCGAGATTCTTTTTCCAGATTGCACTTCCGCTTTCCAAAGCGATCATCGCAATTCTGGTTCTGTACTATGGTGTCGGTCACTGGAACTCATACTTCTCAGCACTCGTTTATATTTCGGACAAAGCAAAGTATCCGTTGCAGCTGGTTCTGCGTAACATCCTGATCACGAACCAGACCGCGCTGTCCCAGACAGCAACAACTGCGGCAGCAAGAGCAGCACTGCAGGAAAAACAGCAGCTGATCGACGTTATGAAATACTCGCTGATCATCATCAGCAGTATCCCGGTTCTGGTTATGTACCCACTGGTGCAGAAGCACTTTGTAAAGGGTGTTATGATCGGATCCATGAAGGGTTGATTTACAAGAAGAAGTTTTTTTTAACGATTTATCTGCCGCACGGGAAACGGCGGTATGTAAATAAAGAGTCCGGACAACGGACAGGCAAAAGCGCTTCCGGCGGGAAAATGCCGCCGGAACAACACAGGAGGGAAAAATCATGAAAAGAAAAGCAGTCGCAGCAGTTTTAACTGCAGTAATGGTGGCATCTATGTTTACCGGATGTGGAAGTGATAATGGAAGCAGCTCGGCAAAGAGTGCTTCTGCAGCATCCGCAGCATCCGCAGCAAACGACACCGTGGATGAGGACGGAAAAGTAAACGGCATTATGTATCAGGAAGGTCTTCCGCTGGTAGACGAGGGAGATTACACCTTCTCTATCTTCTGCGATGATTCCAGCGAATCCGGCGAGTTTATCATGCTCGATGAGTTCAAAAAAACAGACCAATGTAGACGTTGACCTGAAAATTTATCCATACGAAACAGCAACGGAGAGACTGAATCTGGATCTGAACTCCGGAGATTACGCGGATGTGATCGGCGGATGGACCTTAAGCGACAATGCAATCCTGACCTATGGTGTAAACCAGGGCGTATTCATTCCGCTGGAAGATTATTTTGAGAAATATTGCCCGAACATTTCTGCGATCCTGGATCTGCCGGGTGTAAGAGAAAAAACTGACAGCACCGGACGGACACATCTACACAATTCCGTACGTATGTGCCGATTCAACCGTTGGATACAGCCCATACATCAATACGAAATGGCTGGAGAATGTTGGCATGAGCATGCCGACCACTACAGACGAGTTTGAGGCAGTCTTGAAAGCCTTCAAAGAGCAGGATGCAAACGGCAACGGTGACGCTTCCGATGAAATCCCGTTCTCTACCGACCCGAACAACAAACATATCGAGGCTATGGCCGGTTACTTCGGACTTCCGATGAACAAACTTGGTATTGCAATCCAGAATGAAAAGGTTGTTTACGGCGGTGTCAGCGATACATACCGTGAGTTCCTTTCCTGGTTCCACAAACTGTATGCAGAAGGACTCGTAGACGTAGAGCTTTACACACAGGACAGCTCCACATGGGAAGGTAAAGGAAATCAGGACCTGTACGGCGTTTCCATCGCATACGGAAGCGGAGAGTTTACCGGAATCCCGGCTGCAGAGGAAAGAGGCGATTTCGACTCCATGCCTGTTCTGAACACAGACAAAGACGGAATCTGGCTGCGCGATACGGAAGGCTTCAGCGTATACAGAACCCAGGCTGTCATCACAAACAAGGCAGAGCATCCGGAAATCATCTGCCGCTGGTTTGACAATGCATTCGCACTGGAGAACGGCATCGGCTGCAACAGAGGACCGGTTGGTGTGATTGTAAACAAAGAGGATGACGGATACCATGCGATTGACACCACCACACTGTCTGAGGAAGATCAGGAAAAATATTCCTGGGGCAATCTGTGGCCGCAGTCTCTGCCGAAATATCTGCCGGCAGACTTCGAGTTTGTAGAAGAGCATCCGATGTATGATGAAGAAAAAAGCAACAGAGGAAGCTTATGAGGCAAATCTGACCAAAGAAATTATTCCGTCCTACTGGATTGACTTGGATAAAATTGATACCTTCTCTGATACGAACACAGCAATCAAAGATTTCTTTGAGCAGCAGCAGGCGCAGTTCGTATGCGGCGAGCTTGACATTGACAACGATGCTGACTGGCAGGCTTATGTAGATGGTATGTACTCTCTGGGACTTGAGGACTGGGTAGCAACTCAGGGTATCGAGGAAATCGCGAAATAAACAGGAAAAGGTAACGATATTTCCTGTGGCGTGAAAAAAGGCATATTACAGTGTAAAACGGTAATATGCCTTTCTTTTTGGGCAAGAACTGATATAATGGGAAGAAACAATAAAGGGGTAATTAGATCGGATAAAAAAGCTATGCCCGGAGTCTTTTAATCCGGGAGTACAAAAAAAGGAGGAGCTGGAAGAGATGATGCAGGACTGGTTTCGGAACGCGAAGCTGGGCATTTTTATCCATTATGGGATTTATGCGGTGGGTGATGTGTCAGAGTCATGGTCGTTCCACAACGGAAATATTTCTTATGAAGATTACATGAAACAGTGTGAAGGCTTTACAGCATCGAAGTTTGATGCGAAAAAATGGGCGGAGCTGTTTCAAAAAGCAGGTGCGCAGTACGTGGTTATGACAGCGAAGCACCATGACGGCGTGGCACTGTTTGATACCGGATACAGTGATTTAAGTGTTGTGAAGAAAACACCGGCAGCGCGCGACCTTGTAAAAGAGTATACAGCCGCCATGCGTGAGGCAGGTCTGAAAGTCGGCCTTTATTATTCGCTGATCGACTGGTCGGATCCGCGGTATCGCACGGTTTACCCGGAAGGAATGAAAAAAGAAGACTGTCTGAACGATATCTATGGTTCCCCGGCCGGAAAAGAGGAGGAGCCGCAGAAATGGCAGGAGTTTCTGGAATTCAACAATCATCAGTTAAAAGAACTGATGTCGAATTACGGAACGGTGGATCTTTTATGGTTTGATGGTGACTGGGAACGGAGCGCGGCACAGTGGAAGATGCCGGAATTCAGGGAATATCTGCATACGCTGAATCCGAACGTTGTATTGAATTCGAGAATGCAGGGCTACGGAGATTATGAGACACCGGAGCAGGGAATTCCGCTGTACGGACCGAAAGGCGAGTGGGAATTCTGTACGACGATCAATGATTCCTGGGGATATCGTCCATCGGACAATGATTACAAGAGCAGCGGCCAGATCGTGCGTATGTTCTGCGACTGTATTACCCTCGGCGGAAGAATGCTGCTGGACATCGGACCGAAAGAGGACGGAACGCTCGATGAACGTCAGGAGAAGGTGCTGCTGGATCTTGGCGGATGGATTCATGACCACGAGGAAGCGGTATTTGGAACAGAAAAAGGACTGGATTACAATCATTTTCTCGGCGGAAGCACGATTTCGGCGGATCAGAAGACGATGTATCTTTTTGTCTATGATAAGCCGCAGGAGACGCTGTGCGTGAAAGGCATTAAAACGCCGGTAAAAAGGGTGACGGTTCTGCATACGGGAGAAGAACTTCGGTTCTCCTATACGGGTTCCCTTCCATGGAGCGGTATTCCGGGAACACTCTGGATCTGGGCCGGCGAGATGAGTATTCATCCGTTTGCAACGGTTGTGAAGGTAGAGCTTGAGGATGAGATCACCTACAATCTGGGACACGGGGAAGTCGTAACCTTTAATGAGTAAAACGATTCGGACAGAGGAGCTTATGAGATGAAGAGAATAATTGGCTATGTAAATACGGCGGACTTAAATCATATGCGAGAAGAGGATGTGCGGGCACTTACCGTGATCAATATTGCATTTGGTCTGATCCGGGACGGAGAAGTTGTATGGGATGCAAAGGATGCACGGGATGGAATAGTATCCATTCGGAAAAGCAACCCGGAGCTGAAAATTGTATTGTCCGTAGGAGGCTGGGGAGCAGACGGCTTTTCCCAGTCGGCGAGAACAAAAGAGGGAAGAGAGCGGTTTGCTGCGAGTGCGCTTGCAATTGTGAAGGAGTATGGTCTGGACGGTATTGATATTGACTGGGAGTATCCGGGCACATCGCTGGCAGGAATTGCGTCGGACAGATCGGATAAAGAGAATTATACGCTGCTTCTGGCGGAGCTTCGGAAGACACTGGATGCGTACAGAGAAGGCATGCTTGTAACGACAGCAGTCGGCGGAGATGTTTATTTTGCACTGCAGACAGATATGAAGGAGGCCTCCCGGTATCTGGATTATGTGCAGCTGATGACGTATGATCTGCAGGGCGGTTTCCAGAAGGTGACGGGACATCATGCGGCGCTGTATCACAGTGAGGGAAATTTGTTTGACGCATGTGTGGAGAAGGCAGTGAACGGTTTTGCAAATGCAGGCGTTCCAATGGAGAAGCTGATCCTTGGCGTACCGTTTTATTCCAGAAAATGGGATGGAGTAAAAGGCGCCGGATGCCGCAACGGGCTTGGAATGGAAGCAGAGACGGTCGGAGGATATGGCGGTGACTATGGCGAGCTCAAAGAGAGCTGGATCGGAAAGAGGGGATTTATCCGGTATTGGGATGAGCAGGCAAAGGTTCCGTATCTGTTTGACGGGGAGACATTTATCAGCTATGAGGACTGTGAGTCGCTTGGGGTGAAAATTGCGTACCTGAAAGAAAAGGGCATGGGGGGCATTATGTTCTGGGAGTATAAATGCGATCCCAGCGGAGAATTACTTTCATTTATAAAGAAAAATATGTAGCGTAGTGACCCACAGCCGGTATGTGAAAAGGCTCCTCGCTCCGGTGTTCCTGAAAAATCGCAAGGAATCCTTTTTCACATGGCGTCTGCCGCCGGTGGGCGGATGTACGTTGTGGAGACGGATAGAAAAAAGAGGAAGGGATAGATAGAATCATGATCTCAGAAAATTTAAGAAAATATGCAACGGAAAAATTTGAGAGACGGAGAGAGCTTCTGGCTCCGGTGATGCCTGTTATCGAAGAAAAATTAAAACAGTGCAGTGAGGAAGAGGCTGTGCTGATGAAGTTTCTGTATGGTACGATGCCGGTAAGGGATGCGGGAGAATATGGATTTGACCTTTTTCTTTCGTACGTGAAGCATGCGCTGATGCTGCGGGAGAAGGTGGCATGGTGTAAGGAACTGCCGGAGGATGTGTTTGTAAACTATGTGCTGTATGACCGGATCAATTCCGAGGACATTACGGACTGCAGACCGGTTTTTTTATGAGCAGATTATGGGGCGTGTAGCCGGAATGAGTCTTTTAGAGGCGATTCTGGAGATTAATTACTGGTGTGCGGAGCATGCGACGTATGAGGCGACGGACGGCAGAACGGCATCTCCGATGACAATGTATCGGAGTGGAAAGGGACGCTGCGGCGAGGAGTCTACGTTTGCAGTTACGGCGTATCGGAGTGTCGGTATTGCGGCGCGGCAGGTCTATACACCAAGATGGGCGCACTGTGATGACAATCATGCCTGGGTTGAGGTGTTTGTGGACGGCGAGTGGCATTTCCTCGGCGCCTGTGAGCCGGAAGAAGTGCTGGATACCGGCTGGTTCTCCGGTCCGGCGAATCGGGCAATTCTGATTCATACGCGGAACTTCTCGGATTATGTAAAGGAGAGTAACGAGGAGTATCTTGGAAAAGAAGGGGCGCTGTACTACTTTAACCATACAGATTTTTATGGCAGAACGAAGCTGGTGAAGATTCTTGTGAAGGATGAGAATGGAAAACCGGCTGCAGGAGCGCATATTGCGGTTGAAATCCTGAATATGGCAGAGTTTTTCCCGGCTGCAGTGATGATTGCGGATGCGGACGGAGAAGTTCGGATGACACTTGGCCTTGGCGATATCCGGGTACGGGCATTTGACGGAATACGCCGGGCGGAAGCCATGATGCGGATTGAGGAGGAGGATTCGCTGGAACTGGTGCTTCGTGAAGAGGCGGTTCCGGAAGCGGATGACAGGTGGCAGACGCTGGAAATCCGGGCACCGAAGGAGGTGCCGGTACGGAATGTCGTTGCCACAAAGGAGCAGAAGGAGCGCAATGCGGCACGGATGGCAGAGGCGGAACGGCTTCGGAAGGCACGGTTTGCAGCATGCTTTGATGAGAAGAAGGCTGCTGCGTATCCGGAAGCGGAAGAGATTTTCCGTCGGTCAGGAGAGAATTTTGGGGAAATTTATGCATTCCTTTCCAAAGATGAAAATCCGAACCGGAAGAAGCTGCTGTTTTCGCTGGCTTTAAAGGATGCGAAGGACTTGAAGGCATCCGTTTTAGAGGATCATCTCGACTGCGAGCAGGGGGATCTGCCGGAGGAGATTTTCAGGAAGGATCTTCTTTGTCCGCGTATTTTCCTCGAGGAGCTGACGCCATATCGGAGCATGATCCGCGAATTTTTTGAGGAAGAGACAAAACACAGCTTTGCGGAGCAGCCGGAACGGATCATGGATTATCTTAAGAAGAATATTACCTTCCATCCAGAAGAAGAGTATGACACGATCATGGCAACGCCGGTCGGCGTCCTTACCATGAAACAGGGAAGTCCGCTGGCGCAGAAGATTCTGTTCGTGGCAATCTGCCGGAGTCTCAATGTAGCGGCAAGACTGAATCCGGTGACCCTGGAGCCGGAGTATTACCGTGATGGGGCATTCCACAGTGTGGAAACAGAAGCTGCTGTTTTGAAGGATGAAACGGAAAGTGCGGTTCTGACACTGAATGCGGAGGATGGAAGCGCATGGAAGTATTATCAGACGTGGACCATCGGAAAGTGGAACGGAACAGTGTTTGAGACGCTGAATTACGAAGAAACCGCATTCGACGGAAAAACACTGGATCTGACCCTGGAGCCGGGCTGCTATCGTCTGATTACAAGTATGCGTATGCCGAACGGTGACCAGCATGCCGCATACCGCGTGTTTGAACTGAAGGCGGGAGAAGCAAAAGAGATTTATCTGGAAACCGTGAAAAAAGAGCTGGATGAGCTGTTAGAGCACATCGAACTGCCGGAGATCACGCTGGAGGATCTGGATGGAAAGGCGCATACCCTGAACGATCTCACCAAAGACGGCCCGATCCTTCTGGCCTTCCTCGGAACCGGAGAGGAGCCGACCGAGCATGTTCTGAATGAGCTGATCGAAATCGCAGAGAAGTGGAACGCAAAAGACGCTGCCATGGCAGCCGTTCTCCGCACGAAAGCCGACCTGGAAAACACGACTTTCCAGAAAGCCCGCGCAGCAATCCACAACATGTCCCTCTACCTCGACCCATCCGACGACGCCCCGGCGATCGCCGAAAAAATGGGAATCGACGCAGAAAAACTCCCACTGCTGATACTCGCATTGCCGGGAAACATCGGCGGACGCGCTTATGCCGGATATAACGTCGGCAGCGTCGGACTGATGCTGCGGCTGATGGAAGAGGCGGCGAAAGCGTAAGTTAATACTAAAAAACAGGCTGACGCACGAATGCGGCAGCCTGTTTTTTTAAAGAACGCCCAGTTTTTTCAACTGTGCCACGCCATCTTCATATCCCGTAAAATGAATTCCATGAATCCCTGCCTGCTCTGCGGCCTCGACGTTTGCTTTGGTGTCGTCGAGGAATACGCAGCGGTCCGGGGTGAGGGAGAATTTCTGGATCAGGTGCTGGTAGATCTCCGGTTCCGGTTTTGTTAAATGGCAGGTGTAGGAGAAGAGGGTTCCGTCCATGTAGGGGAGGAAGGGCATTTTCTCTTTGGTGCGCTCGAAGAGGTCTCCGGAGTAGTTGGAGAGGATGTAGAGGCGGTAGCCTTTTTCTTTAAGGAGCGTACCCAGCTTTCTGCATACGGCAGCGGGGTGATGGTTTCCTCGCAGTGGGCGAAAACCTCTTTGATTTCTTCGGTGTATTCCGGGGCGAGGGAGCAGAATCCTTTTACAATCTCCTCCGGTGTGAGAATTCCGCGGTCGAACTGGCGCCAGTAAGGGCTTTCGAAGGTTGCGGCGGTGATTGCTTTCGTCTTTTCCGGACCGAAAGCAAAGCGTTTCAGATAGGACTCGTAGTCCCAGTTGACGAGTACGCGGCCTACATCAAAAATAATGGTATCAATCATGACTGTTTTTCTCCTTTGTCTGATTTGTCGTTCTCATCGCGGTGCGACAGAACCTTGGCAACCAGCATCATGGCATAGATGAGCACTGGTACGGTAATCGCACAGTAGAGGCAGACTGTCAGCGCCTTGTGTGCAAACGGCGTGTCGATAAACGCAAAAATCATGGCGCCAAGCCCGAATCCGATCAGGAACGCGATGGCGAGAAGGGCTCCGATCTGTTTGAGTCGTTTCATAGATGGGATTCTCCAATCAAAAAATAAATACATGGTATAGTGTAGCACAGCTTCCTTGAAACATCCATGAAAAATTGAAAAACTGTCTGCAGGAAAAAACAGAGCGTGTTTGAAAAATGCGACACTGCAAAATTTAAGGATTCTTTAGAAAAAATTAATGGCGCTTTCGATTGCTTTTTTCCCTCAAAAGGGATAGAGTATTGGCATATACTTTGAAAAAGGAGAAACGAGAACAAAATGGATAAACTGAAAGAAAAACTTTCCCGCCTGATGTACGGCCGCTACGGCATCGATCAGCTGGGCAATTTTATGATGTGGGCGGCAGTTGCCATGATGATTTTCGGAGCGGTTGTACGGAGCTCCCTTATCTACACCCTGGCACTCGTCCTGATCGTCTGGGCGGATGTGCGCATCATGTCCAAGAACCATTCCAAACGGTATGCGGAAAACCAGAAATTCCTGGAACTGAAAAACCGCGTCGTCGGATTCTTCCGAGGCGGAACCCGTGCATTCAAGGATAAAGAGCACTGCTACTTCCGCTGCCCGTCCTGCCATCAGCAGGTGCGTGTGCCGAAAGGAAAAGGCCACATCGAGATCTGCTGCCCGAAATGCGGAACAAAATTCATCAAAAACACCTGATAAAAAAGGAGCAGTGCGATTCATGTTTGGTTATGTGACCATCCGAAAGGATGACCTGAAAGTCAAAGATTACAACAAATATCAGGCATACTACTGCGGTCTGTGTCAGGATATCAAAGAGGCGTATGGAAAAAAGGGTCAGGCGATGCTGACGTTTGATATGACATTTCTTTCCATCCTGCTGACCGGGCTTTATGAGTGTGAGACAAAAGAAGAGGAGCATTACTGCTTTCTTCATCCCGGCAAAAAACATAAATGCCTGCGGAACAAATACACAAAATACTGCGCAGACATGAACGTGCTGCTCGCCTATTACAATCTGCTGGATGACTGGGAGGACGAGAAAAACTACGCGGCGTTTACAGCGGCAAAGGCTTTGAAAAAATCTGTGACACGCATCGAGGCATCGTATCCGCGCCAGACGAAAGCAGTGCAGGATTACCTCGAAAAGCTGCATGCATGCGAGAAGGAAAACAATCCAGACCTCGATCTTGCGGCGGGCTATACCGGAGAGGTGATGGCGGAGATCTATATTCCGGAGGAGGACATCTGGAGCGATGATCTGCGCCAGGTCGGCTTTTACATCGGAAAATTCATTTACCTGATGGATGCGCTTGATGACGTGGAAAAAGATAAAAAGAGCGGAAACTACAACCCGTTTCTGTCCATCGCAGATCAGCCGGACTTCGAGGAAACCGCAGAAAAAATCCTGCTGATGATGACGGCGGAAGCGTCGCGTGCATTTGAAAAACTTCCGATCCTGGAAAATGTAGACATTCTGCGAAATATATTGTATGCTGGTATCTGGGAAAAATACGAAATGCGAAAAAGCGCAAAAGAGCGCCAAAAAGAGGAGAAATAAAGACTGATGACAGATCCATATGAGGTGCTGGGCGTGTCCCGCGGGGCTTCGGACGATGAAATCAAAAAAGCATACCGAAAACTCAGCCGGACGTATCACCCGGATGCCAATATCAATAATCCGAATAAAGCAGAAGCAGAAGAAAAATTCAAACAGGTGCAGCAGGCGTACAAACAGATCATGGATGAACGCGAGCACGGCACCACGTACCAGAGCGGAGGTTCGTCGTATGGCGGAGATGCTTACGGCGGCTATGGCCCGTTCGGCGGCTTCGACCCATTCGGCGGCGCGTACGGAAACGGCGGCTCCGCACGGAATGATTATGGAAATTCCGAGCAGGAAATGCGGCTGCAGGCGGCAGCTAACTACATCAACAGCGGCCACTTCCGCGAGGCGATGAACGTGCTGAACGACATTTCCGACCGCAGCGGAAAATGGTATTTCCTGCATGCGATCGCAAATTCGCGCCTCGGCAACAACATCAATGCCGTGCAGGATGCCGAGATGGCAGTCAAATTAGAACCGCAGAATCTGCAGTACCAGCAGCTTTTAAACCAGCTCCAGGGCAGCGGCCAGTGGTATTCCGACATGGGAAGCGGCTACGGCTACGAGAGAAGTGCAGGTGATCTCGGAAAATGGTGCTGTGAATGTATGGCAATCAATGCCATCTGCAATTGCTGCTGCTGCGGCGGAAGAGGATTTTTCTGCTGTTGATCAAAAATAATTACAAGAAATGTATAAAAGTGAACATTCAGGGGAGAATAACAGTGTCATCGAAATTCCCCTGTTCGATGATACAAAAGAAAATAAGGAAATACTTATCCTCCCCTTAAAAGCCCCGCTGCAACCGAAAAACGGTTCGCTGTGGGGCTTTTTCTAACAGCCGAAAGTCCTTGTTTTTCCCATCAAAACAGATTATAATGAAAGAGATCGCAATTATGACCGGAGCAAAAAAACTACGAACGGATCATAGAAAGAAAACAGAAAGAGAGAAAAGCTATGGAACGAAAAACAGCATGGAATGAGTACAAGAAAAAAGATATGAAAAAGCTGGAAAAATTAAACGCCGGCTACCGCGCATTCCTGGATCACGGAAAAACGGAGCGTGAGTGTGTAAAGGAAAGTGTACGTCAAGCAGAAGAGGCCGGATACGTAAGCCTCGACACCTATGTAAAAGAAAATCGTGCGTTAAAACCGGGTGACAAGGTTTATGCTGTATGCATGAAGAAGGCCATTGCCCTGTTCCAGATCGGAACAAAGCCTCTGACAGAGGGTATGAATATTCTCGGTGCGCACATCGATTCTCCGCGTCTTGACGTAAAACAAAATCCACTGTATGAGGACAACGGATTTACATATCTTGATACCCATTATTACGGTGGCATCAAAAAATGGCAGTGGGTAACGCTTCCGCTTGCAATCCACGGTGTTGTAGCCAAGAAGGATGGCGAAGTAGTGGATGTAGTCATCGGCGAGGATGATAACGATCCGGTATTCTGTGTGACAGATCTCCTGATTCACCTTTCCAGAGAGCAGCAGACCAAACCGGCAAGTACGGTAGTAGAGGGCGAGAACCTCGATCTTCTGATCGGAAGCCAGCCGCTGGAAGGAACAGAGAAAGATGCAGTGAAAGCCATGACCTTAAAGCTCTTAAACGACAAGTATGGCATCGAAGAAGAGGATTTCCTCTCCGCAGAGCTTGAAATTGTACCGGCAGGAAAAGCGCGTGAGCTTGGTATGGATGCCAGCATGATTCTTGCATACGGCCAGGATGACCGTGTATGCGCATACACTTCTCTTGTCGCAATGCTCGAGGTGGAAGCACCGGAGAAGACATCCTGCTGCCTGCTCGTAGACAAAGAGGAGATCGGAAGCGTCGGCGCAACCGGTATGCAGTCTCATTTCTTCGAGAACACCATGGCAGAGCTGCTTGCACTTGCAGGCGAGGGAACAGAACTGGCCCTTCGAAGATGCCTTGCTTCCTCCAGAATGCTCTCTTCTGATGTCAGCGCAGCATTTGATCCGCTGTATGCAGCAGCATTTGAGAAGAAAAACGCTGCATTTTTCGGAAAAGGTATCGTAATTAACAAATTTACAGGAGCAGGCGGAAAGAGCGGCTCAAACGATGCCAATGCAGAGTACGTCGGAGCTCTTCGCGCTATCTTTGATGATGCAAAAGTAAATTGGCAGACAGCAGAGCTTGGTAAAGTTGATGTCGGAGGCGGCGGAACCATCGCCTACATCATGTCTCTGTACGGTATGGAAGTGATTGATTCCGGTGTACCGGTTCTCAGCATGCATGCTCCATGGGAAGTAACCAGCAAAGCAGATGTTTACGAGGCCAAGAAGGCCTATGTGGCATTTTTGAAAAACGCATAAATAATATTGAGGAGGTTTGAAACGTTTGGACAGTGACATAGTCGGCAGTATTCTTTTGCAGGTCGTATTGATAGCGGTCAATGCGGTATTTGCCTGCGCGGAGATCGCTGTGGTCTCCTGCAACGACGCTAAACTGGAAAAAATGGCACAGGAGGGAAACAAAAGAGCGGCGAAGCTGTTTCATCTGACGGAACAGCCATCCCGTTTTCTTGCAACGATACAGGTGGTCATCACTCTGTCCGGTTTTCTCGGAAGTGCCTTTGCAGCAGAAAATTTTTCGGATCGAATCGTTTCTGCTCTTGTGGACGCGGGTATGAAGATTCCGGAAAAGACACTGGATGCGATTGCCGTTGTGCTGATTACGCTGCTTTTATCTTATATCACCCTGATCTTTGGCGAACTGGTGCCGAAAAGGATTGCAATGCAGAAGGCTGAGCAGATTGCGCTCGGGATTTCCGGTCTTGTAAGCGGTGCTTCGAAAGTGTTTGCACCGCTTGTGTGGCTGCTGACTGCATCGACAAACGGTATCCTGCGCCTTCTGGGGATCGATCCGGATGAGGACGACGATCAGGTGACGGAGGAAGAAATCCGGATGATGGTAGATGCCGGCAGCGAAAAAGGCGCGATCGACAATGAAGAAAAAGATATGATTCAGAACGTATTTGAGTTCGATGATCTGACCATTGATGAAATCTGCGTCCACAGAACCGATGTAGATCTTCTGTGGCTGGAAGACTCGATGGAGGAGTGGGAGCAGCTGATCCATGAAAGCCGCCATTCTTATTACCCGGTCTGTGGTGAAACTGTGGACGATATCATCGGCGTTCTGGACGCCAAGGATTATTTCCGGCTTCGCACCAAGGACCGCGATCATGTCATGAAAGAAGCAATCAAACAGCCTTATTTTGTTCCTGAAAACATCAAGGCTGCCACGCTGTTCCAGAACATGAAAAAGACCGGCAACTATTTTGCCGTGGTTCTGGATGAGTACGGCGGCATGGATGGAATTATCACCGTGCGTAACCTGATCGAGCAGCTTGTCGGGGACTTGAATGATGAGGCGGAGATCGGGCAGCCATCGGAAATTGAGCTGATTTCCACAGACACCTGGAAAATCATGGGAAGTGCCTCGTTGGATGATGTGGCGGAGGAACTGAAGATCAAACTGCCGGTCGATGAATATGAAACGTTCGGCGGCTACATTTTCGGCGAACTCGGTGCGGTTCCGGATGACGGCAGCCAGTTTGAACTCGAGACCGACGATCTCTGGATCAAGGTCATGCGGGTCAAAGAACACCGCGTGGAAAATACGGTGGTAAGGAAACTGCCTCCGAAAGAAAAAGGAGAGCAGGAGGAACGTAAGGAGAGGGAATGAAACGTGAACTGGATACAGCAGACCGGAAAATTGTGGAACTGCTGCAGGAAGATGCAAGGCTTCCGCTCAAAAGTATTGCAGACAAGGTAAGTCTCACTTCGCCGACGGTTTCGGCGAGAATCGACCGCCTGGAAAAGGACGGGGTGATCACCGGCTACCGTGCGAGTGTGAACCCGGAGGTTTTCGACTATCGGATCAAGGCATTCATCAATCTGGAGGTTGAGCCGGTGCGGAAAAAGGAATTCTATCCGTACATCACCGACTGCCCGAATGTGATCGAGTGCAACTGCGTGACCGGCGACTATTCGATGCTGATGGAGGTTGTGTTCCACACAACATCTGAGCTGGATCAGTTTATCGGCCAGCTTCAGCATTTTGGAAGAACGAAGACGCAGATCGTGTTCTCTACATCGGTGGAACACAGAGGAATTCCGCTCGGCGATACCAGAATCCCGATTCTGGAGCAGGAAGAAGAAAAAGGTTGATTTTCTGCGGACTTTCCGATATACTAAAGCGTGTTACAAAAACCGGAATCCCGCTAGGGGACGGCGCGAAAAAACGCGCTCAGAGAAACAGATAAAGGATGGATAATAACATGAGTTTATTACAGAATTGGCGTGATATCGCCTATAATCAGGAAGCAGACAAAAAACAGCTCCAGCAGTTCTGGACCAATTATTTCCTGATTGAGAAAAACATTTACGAGCAGCTTCTTTCCAACCCGGATGAAGTGGTAAAAGGAACCGTAAAAGAGCTGGCAGAGAAATACAAAGTGGACGTTATGACCATGGTTGGTTTCCTGGACGGCATCAACGACAGCCTTGTGATCCCGAACCCGATCGAGGAGATGGAAGAGGATACCGTTGTTACACTGGCTTACGATAAAGAGCTTCTGTACAAAAACATGGTAGACGCAAAAGCAGACTGGCTGTACAACCTGCCGATGTGGGATGAGATCTTCACAGAAGAGCAGAAGAAAACGCTTTACATGGAGCAGAAAAAATCCGGCACTGTAATCAAAGGCAAAAAAATCGGAAGAAACGATCCATGCCCGTGCGGAAGCGGAAAGAAATACAAATACTGCTGCGGTAAAAACGCATAAGAAAGAATTTTCGAGAAGAGACCGGGAAGCCGAAAGTTGAAAGGCTTCGCGGTCTTTTTTTCTAGGAAGAGGGAGAAGCAGGATGCAGGAGACGGTAGTTTATCTGAAAAAAATTACACAGCCGGAGGGCGAAAAAAAAGAGCTGGAACGGGAACTCTCGCAGTGCGGATGGGAGCTGTTCCGGATGGGAATGCAGGAACAGTATGGGCTGGATGGAGAAAAGATAACGATCGAACGGAATGTGCACGGAAAACCGTACCTGCCGGGGCATCCGCAGATCTGTTTTAATATTTCTCATTCGGGGGAATACGCTGCCTGCGCTTTTGCTTCCATTCCGATCGGCATGGATCTGCAACAGCACCGCCGCGCTGCCTGGGAGCGCATGGCAGAACGGTATTTTTCCGCCGAAGACCAGAAACGCCTTGCCGCAGCGGAGAATGCTGAAACGCTGTTTTTCCGGATCTGGACCGAGGAGGAGAGCTACGGCAAGTGGAGGGGAACCGGTCTTTCGGGTTCTCTTGGAACGGAAAAGAAAGAGGGCCTCTGCACGCATTTCAGTCCGGAGAAAGGATATGAAGGCGCCGTCTGGGCAGCGGAGCCCGTGAAAATCTGCATGAAAAGAATAGAACCATAAAAACCGTGCATAACCTGTCCCGCCATCTCATATATATAACGATAAGAGGTGGTGAAGATGAAAAGGACAGGAAGACAAAAGGATATTGTTACGCCAGAGAAAAAACAGGAGCAAAGGGAACTTTTGCGCCTGTTTTCTGCGAATATACGGAAAATTCTGAAAAACACAGATCTGCTGGCCGATGACCTGCAGGAAATCCGTCTGCGGACCGGCGCGCCGCTTCTGGTGGTCGCAAAGGATCAGGAGTACTTTCTGACCCCGGACGGAGCACTGACCGGGGAGTGGGAGAAAGGTTATCCTGTCTCACCGACGGATATCCGCGATACGATGGATTACATAGGAAGTTTTTCCCTCTACGCCTACGAGGATGAACTGCGGCAGGGGTTTTTTGACCGTGGAGGGCGGCCACCGGATCGGCATTGCCGGAAAGACGGTAATCGAAGGGGAAAAGGTGAAAGGCATCAGCCATATATCCTGCATCAACGTGCGGGTTGCTCATGAGAAAAAGGGCTGCGCGGACCGAGTGATGCCGTACCTTTGGGAAGACGGCCGTTTCCTGCACACCCTGATTGTCTCCGCACCCGGCTGCGGCAAAACGACGATGCTGCGCGATATCATCCGCCAGATTTCGGACGGGGAGTCGCCGTATCCGGGGCTGACCGTCGGTGTGGTCGATGAACGGAGCGAGATCGCAGGCTGCTATCTCGGCGTTGCGCAGAATGATGTCGGCATCCGCACCGATGTGCTCGACTGCTGTCCGAAGGCGGAGGGCATGATGATGCTGATCCGCGCCATGTCGCCCGATGTGGTGGCAGTCGATGAGATCGGAACGGGCGAGGACATCCGTGCGATCGAGTCCGTCGTTAACTGCGGGTGCAAGCTGCTCGCGACCGTGCATGGCAATTCCATGGAGGATATGAAGCAGAAGCCTCTCCTGAACCGCCTCGTGGAATCCCACGTTTTCGAGCGGTACATCGTGCTGGATGCGAAACCCCACGCCGGAAGCGTACAGGCTATTTTTGACGGAAGAGGAACGACACTGTACCGAAGGGAGGCGTTTCTGTGATGCGGCTTGCAGTTTTACTGGCGGCTTCTCTTGCCTGCGTCGGGATCGGCTTTGCAAAGAGTGCGGCGCTGTCGGCCCATGTGAAAGATCTGGAAACACTGCAGAAAATTATCCAGTATCTGCGTGGAGAGATTGTGACGGCGGCTTCCCCGCTGCCGGATGCGTTTTGGGAGACGGGAAGGCGGATGCGGGATCCGTACCGGGATTTTTTTACAGGATATTTCCGAGGATATGCGCCGCCCGGACGGAAAGACACTGCCGGCGATTCTGGAAGAGAATACGGCAGTCCACCTGGCGGACACACGCCTTACAAAAGAAGAAAAAGAAGAGCTGCAGGAGGCCGGATGCAGCCTTGGCACCGGGGACCGCGCCATGCAGAAGGCGAATCTGGACCGGTATGAGGCACGCCTTGTGCAGCGGATCGCGGAACTGCAGAAAGGATTGCCGGAAAGGAAGAGGCTCTGTCAGAGTCTTGGAATCATGGGAGGCCTTTTTTATTTTTGATTCTGGTTTAGGGCGTGTCTGAAAACGGAGGAGCAGGCGTGGAGGTCGGGATTCTATTTAAAATCGGGGCAGTCGGGATTCTGGTATCGGTCCTGTGCCAGGTATTAAAACACAGCGGCCGGGAAGAACAGGCATTTCTTGCAAGCCTTGCCGGTCTTGTGCTGGTGCTGTTCTGGATTCTTCCCTATATTTCCGCGCTGTTTGAGGACATCAAACAACTGTTTACAATTTAAGAGCAGGGAGAAAAAACGGAGGGGATCATATGGATATACTTCGGATCGCTGCGCTTGGTACGGCGGGCGTGCTGCTTGGAATCACAGTAAAGGGAGCAAAGCCGGAATTTGCCCTTCTTGTGACGGTCGGTGCCGGCCTCTGCATTCTTGCCGGGACCGTCGGAAAAATGCAGTATCTGCTCGGCATGCTCGCACAAATGAAATCGTATCTCCCGGTGGACTCATCGTATCTGAATACGCTGCTGAAAATGCTTGGGATCACGTATGTGGGGCAGTTTTCCGCCGGGATCTGTAAGGATGCGGGCTATTCTTCCATTGCAGGGCAGATTGAACTGTTCGCCCGCCTGGCGGTCCTTGCCGTCAGTATGCCAGTGCTGCTCGCTCTGCTGGAAACGGTTCATGATTTTCTGTAAAAAAGCCGGATGGGGCATGGCGCTGCTTTTTCTGTGTCTCATTTTCGGAACGGGAAGAACGCAGAAAATCGAAGCAGCGGATACCGAAACGGATCAGGCAGCAGCAGCGCAGGACGAACTTCTTGCAGAACTCGACTTCGATGCAATCCAGCAGGAAGTGGACAGCCTGCTGTCCAGCCAGCAGTTTTCTTTTGCCGGTACGGTGCGTTCTCTTTTGCAGGATGGCGATCCCTTCCGCATTTTCCGTGCCGGAAATGCCGTTCTCTCCTGTGCCAAAACAGCATTCCTTGCGCAGAAGGGGCTGATGAAGGAGCTGTTTCTCCTCGTTCTGGCAGGCGCGGTGCTCGGCAGTTTTTCCTCTCTCTTTGAAGGAAAACAGGTCAGGGACGCCAGTTTTTATATGGTCTATCTGCTTGCGCTTGCACTGATTCTGAAAAATTTCCAGTCGAGCGGGGAAAACCTGAAAGCTGTCATCACATCGCTGGTCGCTTTTATGCGGATTCTGACGCCATCCTACTATCTGGCGGCCGCGGCCGCCGGTGGTGCATCATCAGCCGTGATGTTTTATCAGATGCTCCTTCTAGTGATTCTGGCTGTCGAAAAGCTTCTGCTCGCCCTCGTCCTCCCGATGATCCATATCTATCTGCTCATCGCCCTTGTAAACGATCTTTCCGGCGAGGAGATTTTGTCCCATATGACAGAGCTGCTGGAAACCTGCGTGAACGGCCTTTTAAAATCGTCGCTCGGCGTACTTGTGGGAATGCAGATGATCCGGAATCTGATCGCACCGGCGCTCGATTCCCTGCGGCAGATGGCACTCTGGCGGACTGCCGGAATGATTCCCGGCATCGGAAATGCGGTGAATGCTGTAACCGAGTTGGTGGCAGGCTCCGCGGTGCTGATCCGCAACTGCTTTGGCGTGACGGCAATGCTGGTACTGCTCGCAGCAGGCATGGTTCCCGCCGTTCAGCTTCTCGTTTCGGGTCTTTCCTTCCGCCTTCTCGCCGCGGCGGCGCAGCCCGTCTCGGACAAGCGGATCGCGGGATGTCTTGCGGCGGCAGGAAAAGGATATGCGATGCTTCTGCGTCTCCTTCTGACCGTAGAAGTCCTGTTTCTGCTGACGATTGCAATCCTGGCGGGAACGTTTTTCCTAGAGCGTGTCTGTAAAAAGGCGTTTTCGCAAACTGGGGCTTGCAGATTGCGGAAATGATTTTTTCAGACATGCTCTAGCATGTAGTTGGGCAGGCAGCGGCGGGAGGCGGCATGGTAGAAGAGATTCTGCAGTGGCTTAAGAATATTTCAATTTTTTCTGATTTTTATGTACAACTGTGCTGAACCTGATCCCGGAGAAGGAGGACAAGAAGCCGGTTCAGGTTTTTTCTTGGAATTGTGATGGTACTGAGTTTTTTTCCAGCCCGTGCTAAAAGCGGGAGGTTTGGAGCAGAAAATGGCGCAGACGCTCGACCGTCTGACGCTGGAAGAGGAGGCAGCAGCAATGGAAAATGTACAGATTCGTGCAGAAAGCTTTGAAAAACAGTATTACGTGGGCGCCTGGGAAAAAGAGACGGAGCGCCAGATCCGGATGTATCTGTCAGAGAGCGGCATTCCGGGGGCAGCCGTTTCGGTAACGCTGGAGCCGGGAAACACCGGTGAGGCAAAAGAGATCCGCATTGAAGCGCCGATGCGGCAGACGAGCATTTACCGCGAAGAACAGAAAAAACAGCGGGAAATGCTCGATGAAAAGCTGACAGAGATCAAAAGTGTTTTAAGTGAGGTCTACGGAACCGATCCGGCGCATATTATGGTAGAGATTTCGGAATAGGCCTATGAGGGAAAAGGCAGCGGCGTTTTTCCGGAAACAGAAAAAGGAGCAGTGGATGCTGTACTTCCTGCTGGCGGCAATCGGCGTTGTCCTGCTGCTGCCGACGGGAACAAAAAAGACCAGTGAGGAGACAGAACAGCCGCAGGAGACGGCTGCGCGTCCGGCGGGGGATGCGGGACTTTCGGTGCAGGAGGAGATGGAACAGCGCCTTTGTGACGCACTTTCCCAGATGGACGGTGTGGGCGCAGTGCACGTCGTGGTGACGCTGGAATCCACAGGAAAAAAGATTGTGGAAAAAGATGTCCCAACGCGGAGCACAACGGAGGAAAACAAGAAGGGAGAGGAGACCGGAAGCGTTACATCCGCGTCGCAGGATGAGGCAACTGTCTATGAAAAGACGCAGAACGGGGCCGAGACGCCGTATGTGGTTTCCGAGGAGTACCCGGCGGTGCGCGGCGTGCTCGTCATCGCAGAAGGCGGGGGAAACCCGGTGACGGTACAGGAGATTCAGGAGGCCGTGATGGCATTATTTCAGGTGGGCGCAAATAAGATTAAAGTAGTCAAAATGAAGTAAAGGAGTCAAATGCGTGGAAAAATTAGAACAGGAAATGAATGCACCTGAGAAAATGGCAGAGACACCATCGCCGAAAAAGACGGCCGGGAAAAGAAAAAATTCCGGAAAAATCAGGTCATCATCACCGCCCTTGCGATCATGATCGCCGTCGCCGGATACATCAACTATGCTGACAGTACCCTGTCCACGAAGGAGAAGGCAGACGGAACCACGGCGGATGCCAGCACCGTTTTAAAAGACATCTCCAGCCTGGACACCGATATCACCGACGAGGTGGATGCCGGCACAGCAGGGGACTCGTCGCGGACCGTCACCGAAACGCCGGGAGAGGCAGTCCTTGCCGGGGCATCTACATACATGGCCCAGGCCAGAATCGACCGCGAACAGATCCGTTCCCAGAACAAAGACACTTTAAATGAAATCATCAACAACACCAACCTCTCCGAAACCGAGCGCCAGAGCGCCGTCCAGAGCATGGTGGAAATGACGGAACTCGTAGAAAAAGAGTCGGCAACCGAACTCCTCCTCGAAGCCAAAGGCTTCACCGACGTCGTTGTAAACCTGACCGGCGAAACCGCCGACATCGTCGTTCCGATGAAAGAAGTAACCGAGGAACAGCGTGCCCAGATCGAAGACATCGTAACCCGCAAAACCGGAATCGGCGTAGAAAACATCGTCATCACCCCCATGAGCTCCGCCGCCGACACAGCCGCAGAGGAGAGTGCTCAGTAAATTTTGATATACACGTAAAAAATCCGGAAACGCAAAATCATGCGTTCCCGGATTTTTTCACGTAATTCTATTTAATTTGCACCATGTGCTGTTCTTGCAACCGTCTGCAGTGCTTTCTTCACCGGCGGCAGCGAGATCAGAATCACCGTCAGCACACCTTCAGCCAGCAGATAGCTGTAGTTGTAAATAATCGGATACAGCGCCTTTAAAGACTGCGGGAAATTCTCCGGCATATAATCCATCCAGTACAGATACCCGCCTAACGTATGGAAAAATCCCCTCGCCAGCACAGCTACAATATACCCGATACAGCAGCCCGTTTTTCTTCTTTCCAAAGAATCCGGCCACACCCAGCGCCGCAAACGCAAACACATAATCACAGCACACCTGGAACAGCGACAGCACATACGGCCCCTGGATAAACTGCAGCAGTCCATAAGCAAAACCAACGAGAATACCCGTCTTCGCCCCATACCAGTTCGCAATCAGCACAATAAACAGCATCGAAAACAACGTAACCGATCCCCCGTACGGCAGCTCAAACACTTTCACATACGAAGTCACAAACGCCAGCGCCATCCCCATCGCACAAAACGCCAGCTTCCTTGCATCCATTCCCGTCCCCTTACTCTTCTGAGCAGAAAGAACCGAAGCAATCACCACCAGCGCCACCATCAGCACCACGCATCCAACATAACCGGCCGTCGTCAGTCCGCCGTCAGCAGTAACAAAAAAACTCATAAAAAAACCTCCTTCGCATTCCGCTTGGAGGGGCTCACATAAAAACACAGTCCCGAATCACCTCCGAAACCACGTTCCAGCTTCCCTACGCAGGAATTATCCCGTTCAGGTAGTGAGGGTCCGTGAGCTTATCCCTGTCCCACGTTCTCAGCCAAAGGCTCCCCTAGCGTCTTATTATTTTAACGTATTAAAGTATACCAACCTCCCCCTTATTTGTCAACCTACCCGTTTTTTCATCCAAATACATGTTGACAAGAAGTACATACAAGTGCTATATTACAATTAGTTCAATCATTAAACTAATTGTACGAAAGGAGCACCAACACAATGCAGATTCTGAAAGTAACAGACGAAGCATTCCGCCAGTACGGCAAAGTCATCAAAGACCTCGACGTCAGCGACATCATCACCGCCATGTCCGAGACCCCATGTCCCGACGACGTAGTCTACGAGCCTGCCATTGAAAGCCTCGAAGCCTGCAAAAGCGCCCAGTCCGTATCCGACAGCCTCTACGGCGGCATGCCGATCCAGATCGGCTACTGCAACGGCCACAACCATTTACTGAACGCCGTAGAATACCACCGCGACAGCGAAATCAACATCGCCGTAACCGACCTGATCCTGATCCTCGGAAAAGAACAGGACATCACCGAAGACCACACCTACGACTCATCCAAAATGGAGGCCTTCTTAATCCCGGCCGGAACCACCATTGAAGTCTACGCAACCACCCTCCACTACGCACCATGCAACGTGGCAGCCAGCGGCTTCAAATGCGTCGTAGTCCTTCCAAAAGGAACCAATACCGACATCACCTGGAAGAAAAACACACCCCGGAAGACGACCTGCTCTTCGCCAGAAACAAATGGCTCTTAAGCCACCCGGATGCAAACATCGCTGGAAGCGTAGCAGGCATCAAAGGAGAAAACCTCTCGGTAAAATAAAACCAGAGACAAAACCAGAAATCAGAAACACTGCCCCAAAAGAGCAGTTCTGAACATAAAAAGAAACCAAAAACCAAGAAAACCAAAAAAAGGAGGATCTTCAAAAATGATCAACAATACACCGGAAATCAAATTAGGTATCGTTGCAGTAAGCCGTGACTGCTTCCCGAACAGCCTTTCCGAGAACAGAAGAAAAGCAGTCGTAAAAGCATACGACGGAGAAATCTACGAATGTCCAATCATCGTCGAGAATGAAATCGACATGATGAACGCACTCGAAGACCTGAAAAAAGCAGAGTGTGATGCACTTGTTGTATACCTTGGAAACTTCGGACCGGAGACCGAGGAAACCCTGCTTGTAAAATACTTCGACGGACCTTGCATGGTAGTAGCAGCAGCAGAAGAGACCGGCGACGACCTTGTAGGCGGACGCGGCGATGCATACTGCGGCGTTCTGAACGCAAGCTACAACCTGAAACTGCGCAACCTGCACGCATACATTCCAGAGTACCCGGTTGGCGATGCAGAAGACGTAGCAGCCATGATCAAAGATTTCGTACCGGTTGCAACTGCAGTTGTAGCTGTTAAGAACCTGAAAATCATCAGCTTCGGACCGCGTCCGACCAACTTCCTGGCATGTAACGCACCGATCAAACAGCTGTACAACCTCGGCGTAGAAATCGAAGAGAACTCCGAGCTTGACCTGTTTGAAGCATTCAACAAACACGCAGGCGACGAGAGAATCCCGGCAGTCGTAGAAGATATGGCAAAAGAGCTCGGCGAAGGAAACCTGAAACCGGAAATCCTGCCGAAACTGGCTCAGTACGAGATCACCTTGTTAGACTGGATCGAAGCACACAAAGGCTCCAGAAAATACGTAACCCTGACCGGAAAATGCTGGCCGGCATTCCAGACACAGTTCGGATTCGTTCCTTGCTATGTCAACAGCCGTCTGACCAAGATGGGCATCCCGGTATCCTGTGAGGTAGATATCTACGGAACACTGTCCGAGTTCATCGGAACCGTTGTATCCAAAGACACCGTAACACTCCTCGACATCAACAACACCGTTCCGAAGGATATGTATGAGAGCGAAATCAAAGGCAAATTTGATTACACCTTAAAAGATACCTTCATGGGATTCCACTGCGGAAATACCGCTTCCACCAAACTGGCATTCTGCTCTATGAAATATCAGATGATCATGGCAAGAACCCTTCCGGAAGAAGTAACACAGGGTACCCTCGAGGGAGATATCGTTCCTGGAGACATCACCTTCTATCGTCTGCAGAGCACATCTGACGCAAAACTGCGCGGATACATCGCAGAGGGCGAGGTTCTTCCTGTAGCAACACGTTCCTTCGGAAGCATCGGTATCTTCGCTATTCCGGAGATGGGCAGATTCTACCGTCACGTACTGGTAGAGAAAAACTATCCGCATCACGGCGCAGTAGCATTCGGACACTTCGGAAAACCGTTATTCGAAGTATTCAAAATGCTCGGTGTTGAAGTAGATGAGATCGGCTACAACCAGCCGAAGGGTGTTCGTTACCCGACAGAGAATCCGTGGGGCTAATCCGTTCCGGAAGATTCACTGAAAAATAAGAAAGATATGCAGTAACGCATAAGCAAAAGGGCGGAGCAGAGATCTAGGTCTGCTGCCGCCCTTTTTGAAAAAGAGTAGAAAAAGGAGATTCGACATGTATTTTATTGGTGTTGACCTTGGTACTTCCGCTGTCAAACTGCTTCTGATGGACGAGGAAGGCAAAATTGTAAATATTGTATCGAGAGAGTATCCGCTGTATTTCCCGCATCCAGGCTGGTCTGAGCAGAAACCGGAAGACTGGTGGGAGCAGAGCAAAGAGGGAATCCGCGAGCTGGTAAAAGACATAGACAAATCCCAGGTAGCCGGCATCAGCTTCGGCGGCCAGATGCATGGTCTTGTCATCCTGGATGAGAACGATAACGTCATCCGCCCGGCGATCCTCTGGAACGACGGCCGTACCGCAAAACAGACCGATTATCTGAACACCGTAATCGGAAAAGAAAAACTCTCCGAGTACACCGCAAACATTGCATTTGCAGGCTTTACCGCACCGAAGATTCTCTGGGTGAAAGAAAATGAGCCGGATAACTTCGCAAAAATCTGCAAAATCATGCTTCCAAAAGATTACCTGGCATACCGTCTCTCCGGCGCATTCGTAAGCGACTACTCCGATGCATCGGGCATGCTTCTGATGGATGTCAAGAACAAATGCTGGTCCAAAGAGATGGCAGAAATCTGCGGTATTTCCCTGGAGATGCTGCCGGAGCTCCATGAGAGCTTTGACGCTGTCGGAACCTTAAAACCGGAAGTAGCAGCAGAACTTGGACTGCCGGAGACCTGTAAAGTTGTAGCAGGAGCCGGAGACAACGCAGCAGCCGCAGTCGGAACCGGAACCGTAGGCGACGGCATGTGCAACGTTTCCCTGGTACAAGCGGAACCGTATTCATTTCCAGCAACAAATTCGGCGTAGACAGCCACAATGCCCTGCACGCATTCGCACACGCAGACGGCCACTATCACCTGATGGGATGCATGCTGAGTGCAGCTTCCTGCAACAAATGGTGGATGGATGAAATCATCCGCACAAAAGAATATACAAAAGAGCAGGAGAACATCACAAAACTTGGCGAGAATAATGTATTCTTCCTGCCGTATCTGATGGGCGAGCGTTCCCCGCACAACAACCCGGATGCAAGAGGAACCTTCATCGGCCTGACCATGGACACCACAAGAGAGGATATGACCCAGGCTGTTCTCGAGGGCGTTGCCTTTGCGATCCGCGATTCCTTTGAGGTAGCAAAATCCCTCGGCATCCAGATCGAGAGAACGAAAATCTGCGGAGGCGGTGCAAAGAGCCCGCTGTGGAGACGCATGATCGCAAACGTGCTGAACATCAAAGTGGACCGTATTGAGTCCGAGGAAGGCCCGGCACTTGGCGGAGCCATGCTGGCAGCCGTTGCCTGCGGTGTCTTTTCATCCGTAGAAGAGGCGGCAGAAAAAATTGTTCGTGTGACAGAGACCATCGAGCCGGAACCGGAACTGGTTGAGAAATATGAGCGCCAGTATCAGAAATTTGCAAAGATTTATCCGACCGTAAAAGATCTGTTTACAGAGCTGCTGTAATAAAAAGAGGTAAGAAATAAGATGAAGAAAGTGGAACATGGGAAAACATTTGACCGGAATGCAGCAAACCCGCCGGCGTTTGAAATCTTTCACAACACCGTGACAGAAGGCTATCCGAAGCACTGGCATACCGCAATTGAAATTATCATGCCGACCAGAGGCGAATATGAGGTTGTTGTCGGAAAAGACAGCTATAATCTGAAAGAGGGCGACATCATTATGATCAATTCCGGCGTTGTACACGGAATGAGATTCGTATCCCAGGGAGAACGGATTGTCATGCTGGTGGAACCGGGCTGTGTGGAGAATCAGGAAGAAATGGAAACGATTTTCCTGCGGCTTCCGGCCATCTACTTCAAAAAAGAGGATGAGGAAGATCCCTTCTATCTGTTTCTACGCAGCCAGATTCTGGAACTGGTGCGGGAATACGATAATGAGGGCGCAGTGATGACGCACAGAATCTGCACCGGCCTCAAAGAGCTTTTTTCAGAGTTTGGCCGCAAGGGCTTTTCGGATGCCAACGCGCAGAATACGTTCGGGGCAATGAAGCAGCAGGAATATATAGAGGCTGTTTTAAGCGCCTGCCGTTATATCAATGTCCATTACATGGAGAATCTTTCTCTCGAGGAAGTAGCTGCGGTCAGCGGATTTTTCCAAGTTCCACTTTACCAGAATTTTTCAAGCAGTACATGAACATGACATTCTATGAGTACCTCAATTCTAAACGCGTCAAACGCGCAGAGGAGCTTCTGTACGACAAAAAGATGAGTATCACGGATGTGGCGATGAATTCCGGATTCTCTTCTTTAAGTGCCTTCAACCGTACCTTCAAGACGGTAAAGGCCTGTTCGCCGAGCGATTACCGCAGACAGCGGGAGTCGATGGTACAGGCTTTGCTGATGCAGGGATAAAAGGACTTGTATTTCACACTTTACTGTGCTAAAATGGTAGTATTCCGAGTTATAAGAATGAGATGGGGACTTAATTTTCGTACAGGAGGGCTTGAAATGAACAAGAAACTTCATTCAGAAGCAGTAGACCAGCTTTTTGAGGCAATTTTGTGTCTGAAGAATAAGGAAGAATGCTATACGTTTTTTTGAGGATGTATGCACCATCAATGAACTGCTTTCGCTGTCGCAGCGGTTTGAAGTGGCGAAAATGTTGCGGGAGAAGAGAACGTATCTGGAAATCTCCGAAAAGACGGGAGCATCCACGGCGACGATCAGCCGCGTGAACCGTTCCTTAAGCTATGGAAACGACGGATATGAGATGGTGTTTGAACGGATGGAAAAGAAAGAAAATGTGTAAAATCAAAAAAGACGGTGCGATTCCAACGCAGCCGTCTTTTTTTGATTACACATTTGTTCTTAATTTTTCTTTTTCGGATCAGAAGGCGCCGCGAGGGATGCCAGTTCATCCACCATGTGCTCGATCATCTGTTTTTTCAGATAGACATCGAAACTCAGCAGACAGATAAACGAAAAGAGCTGGAGAAATTCCCGGTCCTCCTCCGGTGAGCTGCCGAACATGGACTTGGATACATCCGCTTTTTTCAGAAGATCTTCTTTTACGGATGCAATTTCTTCTTTTTCCATCTGGAAAATTTCGTCGTAGATATCTTGGATGGAAAAGCCGCTCTCCGTGCCGAAATACCGATCGGTGATCGGGGCGAGCAGTGTCTGGATATCCGTGATCGAGAGGATGTTTTTAAAGTAGTAAATAAAAACCAGAAGCATCATGTGCTCCGGCGAATATTTCTTTTTGACCGGCGGCGGGAGCAGCTTGTTTTTTGCATAGTTGTTGATCATTGTTTTTGTCAGAACCTTATCGGACTCGAAGCGGCGCGAAGAAGCGAGCTGTGCGTCCATAAAGGTCGTGACCTGGTCCATATATAAAGCAATGTTCGGGATTTCCTCCGGGCGGATGCCTTCGAGAGAATCCAGTGAATTCAGTAAATCATGAAGAATTTTATCTGAGTCTATCGTCATTTGTTATCACCTCACTGTTCCCATTATATAGTTTTTAATACCAGATAGCAAGGACTTTGCGAAAAAAGTTTCCATGATAAAAATGCAACGTATGTTCGTTCTTACTTGTAACCGGGGCGGATTTGTTATATACTGAGATGCATGTGAAAAGATTCGAAGCAGATGAAGGAGAAAGAACATGAATCAGACAGAAACAGGATTAAACCCGATGCAGATGGAAGCTGTGGAGCACACCGAAGGGCCGCTTCTGATCCTTGCAGGTGCCGGTTCGGGAAAGACGAGGGTACTGACGCACCGCATCGCCTCCCTGATCAGGGACAAAGGCGTCAATCCGTGGAATATTATGGCGATCACTTTTACGAACAAGGCCGCCGGAGAAATGCGTGAGCGTGTCGATAAAATCGTGGGATACGGATCGGAGCGGATCTGGGTCAGCACCTTCCATTCCAGCTGCGTGCGGATTCTGCGCCGCCATGCTGAACGTCTGGGATACGCCAACAATTTTGCAATTTACGATACCGATGACCAGAAATCGCTGATCAAGGACATCATGAAACGGCTCCAGATGGATCCGAAACTGTACCGCGACCGTGCGATCATGGCGGCAATTTCGTCCGCAAAGGATGAGATGATTGAGCCGGACCAGTACCGGATTGACGCGGGAATCGACTGGAAGCTGCAGAAGTATGCGGCAGTTTATGCGGAGTATCAGGCAGAGTTAAAGAAAAACAATGCGATGGACTTCGATGATCTGCTGGTACAGACCGTAAAATTATTCCAGCAGTTCCCGGAAGTGCTCGACTATTATCAGGAGCAGTTCCGCTATATCATGGTCGATGAGTATCAGGATACCAACACGGTTCAGTTCCGCTTTGTGAGCCTTCTGGCGGCAAAATACCGCAATCTCTGCGTTGTCGGCGATGATGATCAGTCGATCTACAAATTCCGCGGGGCGAATATTGAAAATATTCTGAGTTTTGAGCATGTATTCCCGGATGCGAAGGTCATTAAACTGGAGCAGAATTACCGTTCTACGCAGAATATTCTGAATGCGGCAAATGAAGTGATTGCGAATAACCAGGGACGAAAAGCAAAACGCCTGTGGACAGAGAACCCGGAGGGTGACCTGATCGATCTGCGGCAGTTCCAGAGCGGTTTTGAGGAGGCGGAGTACGTGGCAGGAGAAATCACGCGCGGCGTCCGCACGGAGGGAAAGAAGTATCGTGATTATGCAATTCTCTACCGTACCAACGCACAGTCCCGTCTTTTTGAGGAGAAACTGCTGCTTGCAAATGTTCCATATAAAATCGTGGGCGGTGTCAACTTCTATGCGAGACGCGAGATCAAGGATCTGCTGGCGTATCTGCGTGTGATCGAGAACCCGGAGGATGACCTTGCGGTACTGCGTATCATCAACGTTCCGCGGCGCGGTATCGGAGCGGCGACGATCAACAAAGTGCAGGACTGGGAGGCAGAGCAGGGCATCCGTTTCTACGATGCGCTTCTCGAGGCCGAGTATGTGCCGGGGCTGATGCGGTCTTTAAATAAGATTAAATCCTTCACGTCCTTTTTACAGGTACTCCGCGCGAAAGCAGATTATCTGTCGGTCAAAGAGCTGCTGAATGAAATCATCGAGGAGACCGGCTATGTAGCAGATCTGCAGGCGGAGGGAACCGAAGAAGCGGCAGCCCGCATCGAGAACATCGACGAGCTGATTTCAAAGATTGCGGATTATGAGGAGAGCGCCGAACAGCCATCTCTCGGTGGTTTTCTGCAGGAGGTTGCGCTGGTGTCTGATATCGACTCGGTGGATGAGGAGAGCGATTACGTGCTGTTGATGACACTGCATTCCGCAAAAGGACTGGAGTTCCCGAACGTATTCCTTGCCGGCATGGAGGATGGCATTTTCCCAAGCTACATGACGATCACCGGGGATGATCCGTCGGAGCTGGAGGAGGAGCGCCGTCTCTGCTACGTGGGCATCACGCGTGCGATGCAGCATCTGACATTGACGTGTGCGCGCCAGAGAATGATCCGCGGCGAAGTGCAGTACAACAAGATGTCCCGTTTTGTCAAAGAGATTCCGCGGGAGCTGATTTCCCTGGAGCGGGAGCGCGGGGAGATCGAAGACCGGAAGCCGAAGATGGACATTCCGACGAGAGGCAGCGTCTATGCGGCGATGAAGCAGGCATTCCGCGAGAAGCCGCAGCAGGCGAAAACCTTCAGCGCGCAGAAGGCGACGAAACTCGATTACGAAATCGGGGATACGGTGCGCCATATCAAGTTCGGTGTCGGCATTGTCACGGATATCGTGGACGGCGGAAGAGATTATGAAGTTACCGTCAACTTCGACCAGGCTGGTACGAAGAAAATGTTTGCTTCGTTTGCAAAACTGAAAAAGTTATAAGGAGAACGAGAGCGTGTCGGAAAACAAAATTCCGGCACGCTCGTTTTTTTCGACTGATGCGGCAGACGCTCAGGTGGTAATCAGGGTGGAATAGCCGTCGCGGCGCAGGCGGCGTTCCATCAGAATGGCATTTCCGAGCTGGCGGTAAGCGCCGACCTGGACCTTGAAAAAGCCGTCCTCGGCGAGAAGAAAAGCGGGATAGCCCTGGTCGAGAAGGTCGTAAAGCATACGGTCGGCATTCTGGCGGATGCGGAAAAGGCCGGTCTGGACACGGTAGAAGGTTTCCGGTGTGTCGGAAGGATTTTCCTGTTCCGGCGGCGTGGGACGGGGCGAAGCGGAAGCAGTGACGGTATCCGCTGTTGAAACGGACGGACGGGCGGCTTCCGTTTCCGCAGCGCGCCGGTCAGCCTCCGTGACCGTCTCGAGATCCAGCGTTCCAAGCACTGCATCCGCGATGGCGCGGGCGATTTCTTCCTGCTTTTCATCGTAGAGCGTATTGTCCTGCTCATTGTTCAGAAAGCCGGTTTCAATCAGAAGAGCCGGCATTTTCGTCCGCCGCAGAACAACAAGCCCTGGCCGTGCCTTGACACCGAGATTCCGGAATCCCAGCTCCGAGAGCGCGCCGTTAATGTTTTCTGCCATTGTCTGTTTGATGCCGGAGTTGTCATAGACAAGCGTTTCCACGCCGGTATACTGGTTCGGTTCCTCCGAAGAATTCCGGTGAAAAGAAATAAAAAAGTCGGCATCCGCCTGATTGGCCATCTGCGCCTTTTCAAACGGCGTCTGATAAACATCGGTTGTGCGGGTATAAATGACAGAGACACCCTGCTGGGAAAGAAGCTCGCCGACCGCGATGGCGAGGGAAAGATTGTCATCCTTTTCCCTGCGTCCCTCATAGACAGCGCCCGGATCACTTCCCCCGTGTCCGGCATCAATTACGATAGTATAGGGCATAAGATCAAAGCTCCTGAAAATACGGTTCTACTTACGATATGAAGAAAGGACGAAAAAGGTTATACTTTTTTTAGTTTTATTTCATTGTATCGTATACGGGCGGTGTGTTAGAATAGGAGATAACATTAGGAAAGTGTGTCAAAAAATCTGCGGAGGATACAAAAGACACACAGATGAGAGTGAGGATTTCATGAGAATTACAATATTCAGTCTGGGGGGACTGCTTGGGCAGTATGTGACCAACACGGCGCTTCTTCACGGCGCACAGGTGACCGCCTACGTGCCGGATGCAAAAGCGATCTGGCCGAGAAAAAACTATGACCGTGATTGAGGGAAGCCTTCAGAACCGGGAACGCGTGCTGGAGGCACTGCTGGAAGCGGATGCAGTCATCAGCGTGCTGACTCCGATGCGTGTGAAACATGTAAAAGAAGAGGAGACACCGCTGGCTGACGGAAACGCAATGATTCTCTCGGCCATGAAGCAGCTTGGAAAAACGCGGTTTGTGACGGTAGGCCATGTCTGCATTCATGCGTTTGGAGACTGCGAGGACAAATACCAGAGAATGAGTACGAAATTCATGCAGATTTTCTGGCCAGGTGTCTATAAAGATATGCAGAAGATGGGACAGGTTCTGGCACGGAGCGATCTGAACTGGACACTGGTGCGGACGTGTCCGGGAAGAGACGGGAAAGTGAAAAAGGTAGGGCAGAACTGCAGTATTTCGCTGGACGGCAGCCAGTTCCGGCCTGGATACTCGAGAGAGGCCCTGGCGGAATTTCTGTACGAGGCGGCCGCCGATCAGCAGATGTACAGCAGAAAAATGCCCATTTTTTACAGAGAGGGGTAAGAATGGATTTTTCAATTTTATATGCACTGCAGCATCTTCACAATGCAGTGCTCGATCGGGTGATGGTGGGAATCACTTCACTTGGAAATGCGGGATGGATCTGGATTGCGCTGACCGCCGTTTTCTTAATCCTTCCGAAATACCGGAAATGCGGTGTAAGAATGGCGATCGCGCTGATTTTAGATTTGATTTTATGTAATCTGGTGTTAAAGCCGCTGGCAGCGCGCCCGCGTCCGTGCTGGATTGACGAGCAGGTAAAGCTGCTGGTTGCCGCTCCGAAGGACTATTCCTTCCCATCGGGCCATTCGGCAGCCTCGTTTGCGGCGGCAGTCTCTATTTTTGTGATGCACAAAAAAGAAGGAGCTGCCGCACTGATTCTGGCCTGCCTGATTGCATTTTCCAGACTGTATCTGTTTGTGCATTTCCCGACCGATGTCCTAGCGGGAATTGCGGTTGGTTTTATCTGTGCTTTTCTGGCTGCGAAGATCCAGAACGGTTTTCTTCTTCATTCTCGAGGTCGATAAAACGGAACGAAAGCATCAGATACAGAATTTCATCCGGGCTGGAAAGATCAGATTCTAAAATTTCCTTGATCTTTTCCAGGCGGTAGAGCAGGGTACTGCGGTGGATAAAAAGCTCACGCGCCGTCTGGACGACATTGCAGTGGTTGTCCAGATAGCAGCGGAGCGTCCGCATATAGTCACTGCCGGAGCTGTCGTCGTGCTCCTGCAGAAAGAGAAGTCTCTCATGGCACAGCATGTAGCCTGGGAGCTTTTTTGTTGCCTGATCGAGGATGTAGTCAAACGAGATATCGTTGAACGGATGCATCCGTTTGTCGGGATATTTTCGCGTACCGAACTGCAGGGCGATTTTTGCCTGGATATACTGGCGGCGCAGATTCATGTGGCCGTTCATGCAGCGCGAAAAGCCGGCATTTAAGGAACTGTCCTCCACAAAGTGCACCATGCGTTCCATCAGATCGGTCATGGAAAAATCGGACAGCGTGAGGTTAAAGAACGCAACGATACCGCCGCCGTGCGGAAACGCGGAGCAGCCGGTCAGAATGTTTTCCAGATAGGCGCAGACCGAGTTTGCCGTCAGGTTTTTCTGATCCATATCGGAGAGCTGCAGATAGAGGCAGCAGTAGGTGTGGCGGGAATGCCAGCCGAGCGCATCGAGAGCCTGGCTGACCGCAATATAGTCGGCCATCCGGTCGTCGAGGGCACGGAGCAGCACGGTGTGAAGCGACTGCGCCGGCGAGGTTTTCTGCATCACATTGTGCAGGAAGGCGTGATGGATCATTTCTGCAAGAAATTCAAGAAGAAAGCCTTCGGAATCAGAAAGATCCTTTTTCGTGTCGAGGAGCAGCAGGCGGTAGGCGCTCTGACCATGCTGCGTGATGTTGACGCAGAGGGAACCAAGTCCCGTTACGTGATCCGGAAAGCGGAACCATCCATCGAGATCGCGGACGGACGCGTATTCGCTGCTTTCTGTCAAGGAGAGCAGAAGCGGGCGCGTTGCATCGAGGGAGCCAAACACCTTTTCGGGAAAAAAGGAAGGTTCTTCGGACGCTGCGGCGATGATGGAAAAATCCATGCCGACCACCATCAGCGGGTGGGCAAAAACAGGCAGGGAGAGATTTAAAAGATGCTGGATCGATTTTCCGTCGAGCCGTGCCTGCATCAGCTCCTTCTGCCAGGAATCGTACGTCCAGAAAAGCTCCTGCAGGAACGAAAAAACAGCGGATACGCTGCTTTTAACGGCGATCGAAACCGGAGCCGGAAGTTCCTCCGGCAGTTCTTCGGTACAGAGAAGAAAAAGGGAGCTGCTTTCTTCAGGGAGGGAGGAAAGAGAGCCGATCTGTTCTTCTGTGCAGAGAAAGACCCGGTGCGCAGTGGCTGCGGAGCTTGTCTGATAAAGAACAGGCAGTTCCAGTGTGCCGGAGAGCGGCAGGTTTTCCGGTGCAAGAACCGAAAAAGCGCTGCTTAGTTTATAAGCGAGAAATGCGGGGGAGAGCTTCATCGTATCATCCTCCCTGCGCGTGTCATATCGTAAAAATTCATAAAAACCTCCTCAGAAATGAGTGACGTTCTGCGGACGAAACCGCGGTACTTTTTATTTTAGCAGAACAAAAAGGTCTGTCAAGAAAGAAAAGACAGGGGTGCGGGAATTTTTACGGCGGCAACAAGTTAAGATTTTGTGAAGATAGTTGTGGTTTGCGGGGAAAACTGCTACAATATGGCTGATTTGGTTACTGTTCACTCAGCAGTGAAACACTTGCTGTTTCGCTGCGTAAGAATATGATTCAGGTGATTTGAAGTGGTTTTTTACAGAAGAAAAAGGAAGGTATGACTTTAATGTATCATATTATAGTAAATAAAAAATCGCGGTCGGGGCGCGGCGAGAAGCTGTGGCCGGTGATTGAGGGCGAGCTTGAGCGGCGCAGGACGGAATTTCGTGTATATCCGACAAAGTATCACGGAAGCGCACGGGAGACGGCAGCACGGCTGACCGCGAAAGGGGTATGGAATCCCGATGATGTCCTTCTGGCGATCGGCGGAGACGGTACGGCGAATGAGGCGGTCGATGGAATCACCAGCCTGTCGGATGTAAAGTTCGGTTATATTCCAACGGGAAGCGGCAACGATTTTGCGCGCGGTGCCGGAATTCCCTCCGATCCGCTGCAGGCGCTGGAAGCTGTGCTGAAAGGGGAGGAAAAGGAGATCAACATTGGAACGGCGCTTCTTGGCAGCCAAAAGCGGAGATTTCTCGTCAGCACCGGCATCGGTTTTGATGCAGGCATCTGCCACGAGGCGCTGGCATCAAAAATCAAGAATACGCTGAACCGGCTGCATCTGGGAAAACTTACGTATGTGATGATTGCACTGCGGCAGCTCTTTTATCTCGAACCGTTCACACTGGATGCAGCGCTGGAAAACGGAGAACACCGTTCGTTTGAAAATGTTCTTTTTGCAGTGACAATGAATTTTCCGTACGAGGGCGGCGGCTTTTGCTTCTGCCCGGAGGCGGACGGGACAGATGATCTGCTCGACGTGATGGTGGTTTCCAATCTTGCCAAATGGAAAGTCAGCTATCTTCTGCCGATGGCGCTGTTTGGACGCCACACGGGATTTCCTGAGGTACATATGGAGCGGTGCAGCAGCCTTTCCTTTCAGACAGACCGCGCGGAACCGGTCCACCTGGACGGAGAATCGGGCGGACACCGCACGGAGGAAAGGATCGGACTGGAAACGGAGCGTCTCCGCCTTTTGGGCGACTGGGTGAAAGAAGGGATGGAAAGATGATGTTCTGGATCATATTTTTTGCAGTGCTTGCCGTCCTGGCAGCAGGTTATTTCTTTTCCATTCTGCCGGCTACATCGAGACGGCAGGAATGTCTGAAATTTGCGGAATGGAATTATGCGCACCGCGGTCTGTGGAACGCGGCGGAGGGAGTTCCGGAGAATTCTCTTCCGGCTTTTGCCCGCGCGGCGGAGCAGGGATATGCCATCGAGCTGGATATTCAGATCACAAAGGATGGACGGATTGTGGTGTTCCACGATGACACGATGAAGCGGATGTGTGGAAACGAGGGAAAAATCAGCGATTATACGTATGAGGAACTCCAGCAGTTCCATCTGGGCGACAGCACGGAAAAGATTCCGCTGCTTCGTGAGGTACTGCAGACGGTAGACGGCCGCGTGCCGCTTTTAATCGAAATCAAGATGCCGGGACTTTCCACGGCGGTCTGTGCGGGATTTCAGAAGGAGATGGAGGGGTACACCGGTATGTTCTGCATGGAATCCTTCAACAGCCTGGCCCTCCGCTGGTGCCGCCGCCACATGCCGCAGACGCTGCGCGGCCAGCTTTCCGGCCGTTTTTCAAAGGATGATAAGGTGCATCTGATCCTGCGGATAATGGCGCGTCATCTGATGCTGAATTTTATCGGGAAACCGGATTTTATCGCCTACGACCACCGCTACGCCGACTGCCCGGGCTTCCTGATCGACCGTATGCTGTTTCGGACACCGGCATTTGCATGGACGGTAAAAGATGAGCATGTATATAACCGGACACGGAAAAAATTCGACGCGGCGATCTTTGAACATTTCCATCCCAAGGACGGTTTTCAGAAACCGATGAATTGTTTCTTAAAAAACTAATAAAGCTTATTGACTTCGGTTTTCGGTGTGCTATAATTTCAGCAGGTTGAAGAGAAAAACCTCGTCAGAAAAGTGGAGGGAAACTATGAAGACAATAAAAAACTATAAGCATTTTCTTCCGGTAGTGGTTTATGGTATTTTCTATCTGAAATGTTTTCAATATCTGGAAACGCACATTACGAAAGGTTATCATCTGATTCATACTCCGTTTTGATGATATGATTCCGTTCTGTTGAGTTTTTTGTTGATTCCTTATTTTATGTGGTTTTGGATATATTGCATGGTCTGTCCTTTATTTCGGCTTCTGCAACAGAACCGCAGAGAATATTATCAAGCTGATTATCAACCTGGGAATCGGAATGACGGCG
>ENA-OQNJ01000001-OQNJ01000001.1-human-gut-metagenome-genome-assembly--contig:-NODE-1-length-97868-cov-4.477098_pt1 | contig 97868 bp, 79 predicted proteins | sample MGYA00242630_ERZ504882 | MGnify/ENA primary metagenome ERZ504882 (study PRJEB26092, sample SAMD00036408) | human gut metagenome | host: Homo sapiens | study: EMG produced TPA metagenomics assembly of the... | reverse complement strand
GTAATACGTCTCTCCCGCTGCAAGATTCCACGCCGTTTGCCGCTGCAAGAGTATGAATCGTGACAAGCTCATACCCGCGGTTGATCAGCTCCGGCACGATCGTTGCACACGATTCTACGGTCGTCTCGTGGATATCATGCATCAGGATAATGTCTCCCGGGCTTACACTGTCGAGAACGGCGCTGATGTTTGCCTGTACATTTTTTGTCTGCCAGTCCAGGGTATCGACATCCCACATGATGCTCGGGCGGCCGATAGATGCGAGCAGTTCATCGGTGCTGTTTCCATACGGGAAACGGATGACAGTTGCACCCTGTCCGTTGTTGTACTGGGCGATCAGATCATCCGTCATCTGGAACTGGGCAAGGCCGTCGTCGGTGCTCAGTTCTTTCATATTCGGATGCGCATAGGAGTGGTTTCCAAGCTCACAGCCGATCGCCGCCATGCGCGGGATCACATCTGCACCGTATTTTTCCACATTGCTGCCGAGCATAAAGAACGTCGCCTGTGCCCCGTACTGCTCCAGCGTATCGAGAAGCGTGCTGGTATAGACGCCTGGGCCGTCATCAAAGGTCAGGGCTACCATCATCGAGCCGTTGCGGTCTGGCTGGTAAACACCCTGGTCATCAAAGTAACAGCCTTTTCCGCCGATCGCTTTCCAGCCGGTCGCCATGTAACCATTGGAATCAAAATGGTACTGGTTTCCGTCGATATCTGCCCAGCCGTTGACGTAGTACGTTGTGGCATCCGTTGCGTACCACCAGCCCGACGAGCTGTACTGCCATCCCGGCGTCTCATTCGGCGGCGTGGTCTCCGCAAGCTTCTTAATTCCCGCATTTCCCGATCCGTCCTCCGCCTCTGGCGCCGTCTCGCTCACCGTCTTTGCGGCTGTGTCATTACTCAGTACAATTCCTTTTTTCGCAAGCTGCGCTCCAGCAAATTTCCAGATAAGCGCAAGAAAAAGAAGGCCGATTACCACACACAGGGAAATCCGTGATACTTTCTGCATCATCTGTCTGCGGCGCATCTGCTTTCTTCTCTGTTTCAATGATTTTCTTTCCATATGATCTGTTTATACTCCATCGTCCCGCCCCTTTGCGGAACTTTCTTCCATCGTAACACAAACGTTTTTCGACATTTTTCTACTTACTATCATAACGTGATCTGACCTAAGATGCAAGGCACAAATTCTTACATTTTTCCACTTCTGGTAAATTAATGTTTATCGTTTCTTAACATCTTGTCACAAAAAAAGAGTGACTCTGCACCCATGGTAAAAGCGGATACAAAATCACTCTTTGTCACTCTCTTTTAAAAAACCTGGTTTCTTTCTGGTGCTTTGCCACCAAATCACAAGTCTTTCACCTGTCCAGCCTGATTATCCTCTCTGCTTAAGAGTAACTGCAAAGTTTTAACGTTGCCAGAACAACGGAAGCAAACACCTTATGCCTCATGTCCTATTTTAGTCAGGAAATCGCTGCCCATCACCCATTTTTCGTTTTCCAGCGTCACAACGGACTCGAGTTTCCAGGTGACGGTCTCTATTTTGGTTTTGCGGAAGAAATGGAGGAAACGGGTTCGTCGCTCGATCGCAGCGGTCACGTTGGTTTCAATCTTCATCTGGTTGGATTCGTTGGTTACGGTTGTGGAGACGCTGCTCACGGTGATGCTGGTGATTCCGGTGTTGGTGTCGCTGTTCAGGTAGGCATCGCAGAGCTGCTGGTACTGTTCTTTGGCGGTTTTCTGTACGGCGGTGTCGGCGGAAAATTCATTTTTGATGGTGCTGAAGGATTTTCCGGCGGCTGCGGCTGTGAATACCTTGTCCAGGGACTCTTCTGCGCGGTCGGCGATGGTTTTGCCGGTGGAATCGTTGAGTTTTAAATCCGGCAGGAATTCCATGCTGCTGTTGTCCTGCACGAGGACGATCTCGCGGTATGGGTCTTTCTGTTTTTCGGTCAGTTCAATGGTGTGGCCGCCGAGGAAGAGATACGGGATTTTGTAGATGCTGACGTTATCTGCCGTCTCTTTTAAATACTTTTTCCCGACCTGCACGCCGTCCAGATAGAACGAGGCATCCGCCGGGACGGTGATTTCGACATCCGTCACGCAGCTGTCTTTCGGCACAACGTACCACTCTTTGAAGTTCCATTTTACGGTATCCCCGGCGGCGATCTCCAATGTTTCTTCCTGCGAGTCGCTCACGCCTTTTAACGTGTACCGCACAGTATAAATCCTGTTTTCCCCGGTCTCAAGATTCTGTTTTCTGCGCATGAAAAAGCTCTTGATCTCCGGTGTTTCCTGCCCGTCAGTGCCGTCCTGTTTTGCTTTCCAGGTCATTGCATTGACGTAGTTCTTCCGCGACAGAAACGTGCTGTCCGGGAACTGGCATACATCGTATGCACTGTTCCAGTCTCCTGCCAGGCATGCTTCCACGTAATTCCGTCCTGCCGCCTGCGGCGCATACAGATACGCGCCTGCCATAAAAAATACGGCGCACAGAATCAGAAACAGACTGAGATTCACGATCAGAATCCGCAGACTCATCGGCAGATCACGAAATTTTGCCGCCCGTATTTTCACAGAAAGCTCCGTCGTTTCTTCTCCGTCTTTTTCCACATGGCGGAATCTTTTTCCTTTTCTTTTCCACTTCTGGAGCATAGTTTACCTCATCTTTTCCTCTTATTTAGACTGTTCTTTCACCGCATACGTATGCACCCGGTCGCTCTTCTGGCTGTATGCCTCTCCCTCGGAATAATACTCCTCCGATGTCGTGGAAAAACGCGTAATCGTCTCTTTCACACGCTCTCCCGCCGTTTGCTGGTGGAGAAACAGCGCTGCAATCATCAGAATCACAAATATATCCAGAATCAGTACCGCCGCATTTGCCACGATGCCAGGTAATTTTTTTATCCACATAGGCTTCCCTCTTTTCTGTCTCCATTGTAACAAAATGCTCCCGAAAATACAAGGAAAGCAGAGACCCCGGCGAACCGGAAATTCTCTGCTTTCCACAAATGACATATTTATTTTTTAACCTGAAAGGGTTTACTCCTCGGTATCATCCTTTGACGGAATCATTTCCTCAAAGTCGAAGTCAAGCATCGGCTCTTCCTCTTCAGCTGACGGTTCTTCAACCGGAGCTTCTGCTGCCGGAATTTCGTCCTCAAGATCTTCGGTCAGAATCAGATCCTCGTCCTCTTCTTCCTCGATCATGCTGTCGGTATTCAGATGAATGTTGCTGTAGCACTTCATACCGGTACCGGCCGGGATCGGTTTACCGATGATAACGTTCTCTTTCAGGCCTACCAGATGGTCAACCTTACCCTTGATAGCAGCGTCGGTCAGAACCTTGGTGGTCTCCTGGAAGGATGCTGCGGACAGGAAGGAATCGGATGCCAGGGATGCTTTGGTGATACCAAGCAGTACCTGTTTTCCTTCTGCCGGCTCTTTGCCTTCTGCGATCAGAGCTTTGTTGGTCTCGTCGTAATCCAGGAAGTCTACCATGTCGCCCGGAAGGAATTCGGTATCTCCGTTTTCCTCGATGCGGATCTTCTTCAGCATCTGGCGAACGATAACCTCGATATGCTTATCGTTGATTTCTACACCCTGCAGACGGTAAACTCTCTGTACCTCGCGGATCATGTAATCCTGAACGGCACGTACACCTTTGATCTTCAGGATATCATGCGGGTTGACAGAACCCTCGGTCAGCTCGTCTCCGGCTTCCAGAACTGTTCCGTCTGCGATCTTAATACGGGATCCGTAAGGGATCAGGTATGTCTTGGATACGCCGTCTTCCGGATTGGTAACAACGATTTCGCGTTTCTTCTTGGTGTCTTTGATCTGTGCAACACCGGCGATTTCGGTGATGATGGCAAGTCCTTTCGGCTTTCTTGCCTCAAAAAGCTCCTCGACACGAGGAAGACCCTGTGTGATATCTCCACCGGCAACACCACCGGTATGGAAGGTACGCATGGTCAGCTGTGTACCAGGCTCACCGATCGACTGTGCTGCGATAATTCCGACAGACTCACCAACCTGTACTGCCTCGCCGGTTGCCATGTTGGCACCATAGCATTTTGCGCAGATTCCGTTACCGGAACGGCAGGTAAGAATGGTACGGAGTTTTTACTTTTGTATAATGCTCACCGTTCTCGTTGATGCCGTCTTTGATGACACGGGCAGCACGTTTCGGGGTGATCATATGGTTTGCTTTTACAATGACGTTGCCGTCCTTGTCTTTGATCGTCTCGCAGGAGAAACGGCCTGTGATACGATCCTGCAGACTCTCGATCTGTTCTTTTCCGTCTGTGAACTCGCTGACCCACATACCCGGAATTTCGTCCTTGCCCTCGGCACAGTCGATTTCACGGATGATCAGGTCCTGAGAAACGTCTACCAGACGACGGGTCAGGTAACCAGAGTCGGCGGTACGAAGCGCGGTATCGGACATACCTTTTCGTGCTCCATGTGCGGACATGAAGTATTCCAGTACCTGAAGACCTTCACGGAAGTTTGACTTGATCGGCAGCTCGATGGTGTGTCCGGTTGTATCGGCCATCAGTCCTCGCATACCGGCCAGCTGTTTGATCTGCTTATCGGAACCACGGGCTCCGGAGTCAGCCATCATGAAGATGTTATTGTATTTATCCAGTCCGTCGAGCAGTGCTTTTGTCAGCGCATCGTCGGTCTTCTTCCATGTATCTACAACCTCTTTGTAACGCTCTTCGTCTGTAATCAGACCACGTTTGAAGTTTCTTGTAATCTTGTCTACCGTTGCCTGTGCTTCGGCGAGCATCTCCGGCTTCTGCGGCGGCACGGTCATATCGGAAATGGATACGGTCATGGCTGCACGGGTGGAATATTTATATCCGGTTGCCTTGATATAGTCCAGAACCTCTGCGGTTTTGGTAGCTCCGTGTGTATTGATGACTTTTTCCAGAATCTGTTTCAGCTGTTTCTTTGCAACGAGGAAATCAACCTCAAGCGCAAGCTCGTTACCCGGAACCGTACGGTCTACGTATCCCAGATCCTGCGGCAGAATCTCATTGAAGAGGAATCTTCCGAGTGTGGAGCTTACGTTCTGCTGCATTACAGTACCATCTTCCATCTCTTTTTCGCAGCGGATGGTAATCTTGGTCTGCAGGGTAATGTATCCGTTCTCGTATGCCAGGATGGCTTCGTTCATATCGCGGAAGAAGCTTCCTTCGCCCTTCTCGCCCGGACGCTCCTGTGTCAGATAGTAGATACCAAGAACCATATCCTGGGAAGGAACGGCTACCGGACCACCATCGGACGGTTTCAGCAGGTTGTTCGGAGAAAGAAGCATGAAACGGCACTCTGCCTGCGCTTCTACAGACAGCGGCAGATGGACAGCCATCTGGTCACCGTCGAAGTCGGCGTTGAATGCGGTACAAACCAGCGGGTGCAGCTTAATCGCTTTACCTTCTACCAGAATCGGCTCGAACGCCTGGATACCCAGACGATGCAGTGTAGGGGCACGGTTCAGCATAACCGGATGCTCTTTGATGACGTCCTCAAGAACGTCCCATACCTGCGGCTCGAGTTTCTCGACCATTTTCTTTGCGTTTTTGATGTTGTGTGCAGTGCCGTTGGAAACCAGCTCTTTCATAACGAACGGTTTAAACAGCTCGATTGCCATTTCTTTCGGCAGACCGCACTGGTAAATCTTCAGTTCCGGTCCTACGACGATAACAGAACGGCCGGAGTAGTCAACACGTTTACCAAGAAGGTTCTGACGGAAACGGCCGGATTTACCTTTCAGCATGTCGGACAGAGATTTCAGAGGACGGTTTCCAGGACCGGTTACCGGACGGCCGCGGCGGCCGTTGTCGATCAGGGCATCAACTGCCTCCTGGAGCATACGTTTCTCGTTGCGCACGATGATATCCGGTGCACCGAGCTCCAGCAGTCTCTTCAGACGGTTGTTACGGTTGATGATACGGCGATACAGATCATTCAGGTCGGATGTTGCAAAACGTCCTCCGTCAAGCTGTACCATAGGACGCAGATCCGGCGGAATAACCGGAACCGCATCAAGAATCATCCACTCCGGACGGTTTCCGGACTCACGGAATGCCTCAACAACCTCAAGTCTCTTGATGATGCGGGCTCTCTTCTGTCCGGTAGAATCTTTAAGACCTGCCTTTAATTCAGCAGACTCTTTTTCCAGATCGATTGCCATCAGAAGCTCTTTGATGGATTCCGCACCCATACCTGCACGGAAGCTGTTTCCGAACTCCTCTCTGGCATCCTGGTATTCTTTCTCAGTCAGAACCTGTTTGTACTGTAATTTGGTATCGCCTGCATCAAGAACGATGTAGTTTGCGAAATACAGAACCTTTTCCAGAGTTCTCGGAGACAGATCCAGGATCAGTCCCATACGGGACGGAATTCCTTTGAAATACCAGATGTGGGATACCGGAGCTGCCAGCTCAATGTGTCCCATACGCTCACGGCGCACACTGGATTTTGTTACTTCTACGCCGCATCGGTCGCAGATTACGCCTTTGTAGCGAATTTTCTTATATTTACCGCAATGGCACTCCCAGTCTTTGCTTGGTCCGAAGATTCTTTCGCAGAACAGACCGTCTTTTTCCGGTTTCAGCGTTCTGTAGTTGATGGTCTCCGGTTTTTTTACCTCGCCATGGGACCACTCCCGGATTTTCTCCGGGGAGGCAAGTCCTATTTTGATGGCATCAAAGCTCATCTGGTAATTTTCTTTTTTTGCTGTTTCTGGCATTTGATTACCCCTTTCCTCGCAAAGCGAAGATCTACAAGTTACATGTCATCATCTGAACTTTCATCCAGATCAAGATAAGAGTCTTCTTCTTCATCCTCTTCCACATCTACCATTTCTTCTCCGTCAAATTCTTTCTTGGAGAATCCATAGTCACCAAATCTCTCGTCCTCTCTGTCAGAGTAACGGTCTCCCTCGATGATGTGGTTCAGGTTGGTATCACCGTAATCAACTGATTCCATAATTTTAACTTCGGTATTGTCATCACGCAGTACGCGGACATCGAGTGCCAGGGACTGCAGCTCTTTCAACAATACTTTGAAGGATTCCGGAATACCAGGCTCCGGAATATTGTCGCCCTTGATGATGGCTTCGTATGTCTTCACACGGCCAACCACATCGTCAGACTTCACAGTCAGGATCTCCTGCAGCGTGTAGGATGCACCGTACGCCTCAAGAGCCCAAACCTCCATCTCTCCGAAACGCTGTCCACCGAACTGAGCTTTACCACCCAGCGGCTGCTGTGTAACGAGGGAGTATGGGCCGGTAGAACGTGCATGGATCTTATCGTCTACCAGGTGATGCAGTTTCAGGTAATGCATGTGTCCGATGGTGGTTCTTCCATCAAACGGCTCACCGGTACGTCCGTCGCGGAGCTGTACCTTACCGTCTCTTGCGATATCAACGCCCTTCCACAGTTCTCTGTGATCCAGGTGCTCTTCCAAGTACTGATATACTTCCGGAAGCAGAACATCTTTATATTTCTCGGAGAATGCATCCCATTCCATGTTTACATAATCGTTTGCCAGTTCCAGGGTATCCTGAATATCTTTCTCGTTTGCGCCGTCGAAAATCGGGGTGGATACGTTAAATCCAAGCGCTGCTGCTGCAAGGCTTAAGTGGATCTCCAGCACCTGTCCGATGTTCATACGGGACGGCACACCCAGAGGGTTCAGCACGATGTCCAGCGGACGTCCGTTCGGCAGGAACGGCATATCCTCTACAGGAAGTACACGGGAAACGACACCCTTGTTTCCGTGACGACCAGCCATCTTATCGCCGACAGAGATTTTTCTCTTCTGTGCGATGTAGATGCGGACTGCCTGGTTTACTCCAGGAGAAAGTTCGTCGCCGTTTTCACGGGTAAATACTTTGGCGTCCACGATGATACCATACTCACCGTGCGGTACTTTCAGGGAAGTATCACGTACTTCTCTTGCTTTCTCGCCAAAGATGGCACGGAGCAGACGCTCCTCTGCGGTCAGCTCAGTCTCTCCCTTCGGAGTTACTTTTCCGACCAGAATATCACCGGCACGTACCTCTGCACCGATGCGGATGATTCCACGCTCGTCCAGGTCTTTTAAGGCTTCATCGCCGACTCCCGGAACGTCTTTTGTGATCTCTTCCGGTCCAAGCTTGGTGTCACGGGCCTCTGCCTCGTACTCCTCGATGTGGATGGACGTGTAAACATCATCCTGTACCAGACGCTCGCTAAGAAGAACGGCGTCCTCGTAGTTATATCCTTCCCAGGTCATAAATCCGATCAGCGGGTTTTTACCAAGTGCAAGCTCGCCCTGGTAAGTAGACGGACCGTCTGCGATTACTTCGCCGGCCTCTACATGGTCACCTTTAAATACGATCGGTTTCTGGTTGTAGCAGTTGCTCTGGTTGCTTCGCATGAATTTGGTCAGATGGTAAACATCTTTTGTTCCGTCATCATTGTTCATGCGGATCTCGTTGGAGCAGGAGTAGGAAATGGTTCCTGCTTTCTTTGCAACGACGCAGACACCGGAGTCTACGGCTGCTTTTGCTTCGATACCGGTTCCTACTACAGGAGCATCGGTGATCATCAGCGGTACGGCCTGACGCTGCATGTTGGATCCCATCAGCGCACGGTTCGCATCGTCGTTCTGAAGGAACGGGATCAGCGCCGTAGCAACGGAGAATACCATCTTCGGAGACACGTCCATGTAATCAAACATGTGCGGCTCGTAGGACTGGGTCTCATCCAGATAACGTCCGGAAACGTTCTTGTTGATGAAGTGTCCTTCTGCATCCAGCGGCTCATTTGCCTGTGCTACATGGTAATTATCCTCTTCATCTGCGGTCATGTAGACTACTTCGTCTGTAACACGCGGATTTTTCGGATCTGATTTGTCAATTCTTCTGTATGGAGCCTCAACGAAGCCATACTCGTTGATGCGCGCATACGATGCCAGAGAGTTGATAAGACCGATGTTCGGTCCCTCAGGAGTCTCGATCGGGCACATTCTTCCGTAATGGGAGTAGTGAACGTCTCGAACCTCGAATCCGGCACGGTCACGGGACAGACCGCCAGGTCCAAGGGCGGAAAGACGTCTCTTGTGCGTCAGCTCTCCAAGCGGGTTGTTCTGATCCATGAACTGGGACAGCTGGGAAGATCCAAAGAACTCTTTGATTGCAGCTGTAACCGGTTTGATATTGATCAGGGACTGCGGAGAAATTCCGTCGATGTCCTGTGTTGTCATACGCTCACGTACCACACGCTCCATACGGGACAGACCGATGCGGTACTGGTTCTGAAGCAGCTCACCTACGGCACGGATTCTACGGTTGCCCAGGTGGTCGATATCATCGGCATTTCCTGCGCCGTATTCCAGATGCATGTTGTAGTTGATGGAAGCGAAAATATCTTCCTTTGTGATATGTTTCGGAATCAGGTCGTGGATGTCACGTTTGATCGCCTGTTTGATCTCTTCGATATCGGTATTTTCCTCCAGGATCTTTTCCAGAACCGGATAGTATACTTTCTCTTTGATGCCAAGTTCTTCCTCGTCAACATCTACCCATGCTTTCAGATCTACCATTAAGTTGGAAAGAACTTTTACGTTTCTCTCCTCTGTCTGAATCCATACATACGGTACTGCTGCGTTCTGAATCTTGTCTGCGAGTTCCAGAGTAACGGTGGTGCCTTTTTCTGCAAGGATTTCACCGGTGGACGGATCTACAACATCCTCAGCGAGGATCTGGTTGCGGATACGGCTGCGCAGCGCAAGTTTCTTGTTGAATTTATAACGGCCTACCTTTGCCAGGTCATAGCGACGCGGGTCAAAGAACATGCTCATGATGAGGCTCTCTGCATTTTCTACTGCGAGAGGCTCGCCCGGACGAATTTTCTTGTACAGCTCGAGAAGACCTTCCTGATAGTTGGTGGAAGTATCTTTGGTGAAGCTTGCAAGAATCTTCGGCTCTTCACCGAACAGCTCTACGATCTCTGCATTGGAGCTTACTCCAAGTGCACGGATGAGGACTGTGATCGGAACTTTTCTGGTACGGTCTACGCGGACATAGAAGACGTCGTTGGAATCGGTCTCGTACTCCAGCCATGCTCCACGGTTCGGGATTACGGTACAGGAGAACAGTCTCTTTCCGAGCTTATCATGTGCGATGCCGTAATAAATACCAGGGGAACGTACCAGCTGGCTGACGATTACTCGCTCTGCACCATTGATAACGAATGTTCCTGTTGCTGTCATCAACGGCAGATCACCCATGAAAATTTCGTGCTCTGTGATCTCGTCTTTTTCCTTATTATATAATCTTACTTTTACCTTTAACGGTGCCGCATAAGTAGCGTCACGCTGTTTACACTCTTCGATTGAGTATTTTACGTCATCTTCACACAGTGTAAAGTCTACGAATTCAAGGCTCAGCCGTCCGCCGTAGTCGGAGATTGGTGAAATGTCATCAAAGACTTCCTTGAGTCCGCTTCTCAGGAACCAGTCATAGGAATCCTTCTGGACTTCAATCAAGTTGGGCATTTCCAATACTTCTTTTTGTCTCTGGTAACTCATTCGCATACTTTTTCCGGTAGGTATCGGACGTATTCTGTTTTTCTCCATTGACGTTGTCACCCCTTGTGTTATAATATATTTATTACCGCTCATGCCTGAACAAAAGGTTTTAGGCATATCTTGCCATAATAGTGCATTTTCTAGATTATCATGTTTTTTCAAGTGTGTCAACAAAACAGATTGTAATTTTTTTCAGTACAATCTGTTTTTTACTGGTTTTTCTTCCGTGACCCTGTTAGAATAATACTTTAGATGTGATTGAAAGCACCGAATTTTCAGAAAAAGCCGCCTGTTTGATTTTATTTATCAAATCAAACAGGCGGCTTTTTTATTTTATTTGTCAAAGCGGATATTCGCAATCCGATCCAGATTCCGCTTATGCCGCATTGAACCGTTCCTTTTAATGCTGAATATTGTCGGTCATCATGTCCATAAAGCTCCACGGCTTCAGAACTTTGTTGATCTCTGCAAAGACTTTATCGTCGTAGTTGTGTTTTACTTCGGTCTTTTTATCAAATACCATGGTATCCGCATCCTCTGCTTCTGTTTCCGGCCAGTGCGGGAGTCCCTCGTGATCCGGGGTTCCGTTCTTTGCAAAGGCGAGCAGGGCGCCAAAGATTTCGCTTTCCAGTTTATCACTGACATCCGGGATTCCGCAGATTTCTACGAGATCGCTATTGCCGAAGAAATACGGGATGTCGGAGCAGTGCCATGCCGGTTTGCCGTTCTGGAACGGGAATTCCAGGGCGAAGTTGTAGAGATATGCTTTGCCGCCGCCTTTTGCGAACAGTTTGGCAAGTTTTACGGTCGGCTCACGCATTGCGCGGTCGATCGCAAGAACATCTACGCCGTTCTTCTCCGGATATGCTTCTTTGAAAGCGTCCAGAACCTTTTCGGCATTGTCTCCATAAACCTTTTTGAGGATTTCCAGAATCTCTTCCGCTGTCAGTTTGTTCTTATCATAAGCTGCCGGTGCAAACGTTGCGAACTCGCCGTATACGGTTCCGATCATCATCGGAATCTGATGTGCATGCTCACGGAAGCCTGCGTCGAATGGATTTCCGCAGAAGTAATCGCCCTTTTTCGGGCCGCCGCCGATGTAGCCGCCATTCTGTGCGATAGCCGGGGATACCTTTGCATATGCTGCGGCAAGCTGCGGATACGGTACGGTTTCCAGCTGCGCCACATCATCAAAGCCAAGCTCTTTCATCATTGCCGTGACAATCTCTGTTCCATCTTTTTCTCCTGCGCCGAGCGGATCCCCTTCCATCACACCGCTCATGACAAGGCCTTTCTGGAACAGGCCGTCTGCTGATGGAATCTGCATCAGGTCAATCACCTTCATTCCGCCGCCGGACTGGCCGAAAATGGTTACATTCTCCGGATCGCCGCCGAACAGGGCAATATTGTCATGTACCCACTGCAGGGCTGCCACCATATCGGCGTGGCCTGCGTTTGCGGAGTTTTTGTATTTTTCCCCAAATGGAGACAGATCCAGATATCCTAAAATATTCAGTCTGTGATTGACGGAAACAAGAATCGAATCACCTTTCTTTGCGATGCTGACGCCGTCATACGCAACCTGCTCAATGGAAGATCCTGCTGCATATCCGCCGCCGTGGAACCATACGAGTACCGGCTTTTTTGCTTCCGGATCGAGTTTGTTTGTCCAGATATTTAAAGACTGGCAATGCTCATCCTGCGGCCAGTAACGGTGCGGAACCATCAGCTCGCCGTTCGGTGTATCCTGGTTCTGGAGCGGGCATACAAAGCCATAGTTCGTTGCATCCTTCACACCGTCCCATTTCGATGGAACCGGCATCTGGAAACGGTCCGCGTATGCATACGGAATTCCTTTGTAAATGTAAACACCGTCATAAAAATAACCTTTTAAATCGCCGGATGTGGTATGCAGCACCGGCACGCCATCGTAATCAAATATTTTCCCCATTTTGAAATACCTCTTTTCTGTAGAATTTAGCATTTATGTTGTTTTCAGTATAAACAATATTTTCGTCCTTTTCTACTCGAATTGCCGCAAGATCTTCTTATATTGTTGCTTTTTTTCCACTCTTTCTCTGTATTCTCCCACCGCGAGTGCAATTTTTTGAAGATTTTACAGAATCTGCTCCACCTCAATCAGCGCCGTCTCGTGCGGCTCCAGGCGTTCCTGCACCGTGAGGCTGCCTTCCGGGTCGGTTTCCTGCTCCCAGACACGGTATTCCGGGTCCGCACTGTGGCACAGCATCGCGCGCTCCATCCGGTTCATCCGCTCCGGAGCTCCCATCCGCACCCACGCATCGTAGCTGCTGCCGTGCTCTTTCGTCACTTTATACAGCCGCAGGCAATATTTTCCCGGTTCCAGTCCGGTCAGCTTCACTGAAAAGGTCCGGATTTCCCCATATTGAATACGCGGTAACGGTCCGTGCGGGAAATATTCACGGCATGGCGGTAGCGGTACAGCATATCGTAGTGAACATAGTTGTAAAGGTAAATCTGGCTTTGGTTTTTCTCCGGCTCTGTGCTGATAAAATAGCCGTCCCCACGCTTCACCAGACGAGATCCCATTCTGCCGAGCAGCCGCAGCGCAGTGCAGACCGCCTTTGGAATGCCGTTCATCGTGAACAGCCCAAAACCTCCATGATACGTTTCCCGCGCCGGAAATACTTCATCCAAACGGTCATTGACCGAGAAATACGCAATTCCCTGCAGCGCCTCTTCATTTTCCAGAAGATTTTTAAACAGCCATGCCGCTTTATAACAGGTATCGTTGCACAGATCCCTCTGCCAGATGTTGCTGCTGCACTCATCCACCAGAACCGGCAGTGCACCAAGCCCAGCCTTCTGCAGCAGACCTTTTACTTTCTCCCCGCGGTTCCGCAGAAAATCCGGGTCGCGGCTCACAATCATATTGATGCTCTCGTTGTTCTGGATCAGATTCATTTTCTCCTCTTCCTCTCCATAGATCACCGTGCCAAACGAGCGGAATGCAAAAATTTCCGGCACACATTCCTTTTCCTTCATAGTTTCGATAAAGGCTTTGAGATGTTCCTCCGGTCCAAGACCAAAGGAAAGACATGTTACAAGATCCGGGCTCACACGTTTCATCTCCTCGTACGATGCTTTCCACGTCTCAAAGAACTCATCTCCTCCATCAATCGTGATCACGTCTCCGCTGATCCACGGGTTGAAAATCCAGCGCCGCATCTGGTTGATTCCATACCGTTCCCTTAGATGTTCCATCAGGTTTTTAATCAGCATGCGCCACTCAGCCAGATCCCGCGGAGAGCTGCTTAGCGCCGGACGCATCGTTCTTCCCAGGTCTGTTTTTGCCAGCAGCAACGGCATATGGCCGAATTCCAGCAACGGCTTCGCTCCCGTGGAAAGGATGAAATCGATCACCTCATCAATATAGTTCCAGCAGAACTGAATCTCGCCCCACATATTCCGCCGAAATACGCACATATCATCATCAAGAATTCCTTTTACGCGGATCAGCTCATAGCCGAGCTCCTGCACCAGCTGTTCCAGCTCATCCTGCACCTCGCGGTTCAGCACACTTGCCGCATAGCCAGCATTGATCACGCGCTTCCAGTGGCCTGCCACTCTTGGTTTCCGTCCGTTTACTGCCACTATCACGGAAACGGCACTCTCATTTGTCGTCTCAATCTCCTGCTCCGTGACCGCTGCATACTGCAGGAGACTCTGGAAAATATCCTGGTCTCCCGCCGCCTCTTCCCGCTCTTTTCCTTTCTTTTCACGCTGTTTTACTGTATATTCCATCTGCTTCCGGTATTCGCTCGGTGTCATACCGCGGTATTTGCGGAATGCGCGGATCATCGCCGTCTCATTGACAAATCCATTGTGATAGGCAATCTCCGTCAGCGTTGCGCCGCTGTGCATTTCCTGTACGGCATGCGCCAGGCGCACCTGCGTCACGTACTCCCGAAATGATACACCGAAATACTGCGGAAAGCTCCGTGAAATATAGGCACGGCTCAGATAAAGATGATCCGCCAGATCCTCCAGCGTAATCTCTTCCCGGCAATGCTGCAGAATATAGTCCGATGCCCGCTGAAGGCGTTCCCGTCCGCTCCGGCCCTGTTCCACCTTTTCCCCGGATGTAAAGTAAGAAAGCAGATCCTCCAGAAGCGCCGTCACACGGCTTCTCATATAGATCGGTTGTTCCTCATTATTCTTGTACATCTCAAGAAAGATCCGTGCCATATCCCGCCGGATCAAATCAAATTTTTCCTGCTGATCTTCCATATAGAAAAACGACTGACATTTGACTTCACATTTCAGCAGCTTAATGTGAAATGAAGCAATCGTCTCCGCTGAAACGCAGAGCGACAGGGCAAGTCCGTCTTCGTCCAGATCCAGATCACAGATCTGAAACCGGTTGATCGCAAAGATAGATCCCATCGGGAGATTGTGAACTTCCCCGTCCTCGTAGCTGACTCTTCCACTCCCACGAAGCAGAAATAAAAGTTCAAAATCCGGATTCCACAGTTCCCGTTTCTTCTCCGGCCGGAGTAGCCGAAAACGGAATCCCGGCATTTCCTGTTTTGTTCCTTTCAGCATCATGTCTTCGTCTCTGTTGTCTCTTTCCATTTCACACCTCATGATAGATTTTTTTTGTTGTATTGTACCACAAAAAAGGTCCCGCAAAAAGATCTTCTCCTTTTGTGGGACCGATTTTTCGGTTTTTGTTTTAGTTTTTGCAATTATTCCTTCACCTTCAGCACCAGACACTGATACGGCTGCAGACGGATCGTTTCCTCGCCTGCCTCGCAGGTGTCATAGTTATTCAGAAGTACTTCTTCGATTGTATCTGTAAATGGCAATGTAATGCCATCCGCAAGAGAAGTAGTAAGGATCAGAATATTATTCTTCTCATCCTTCCTGCGGTACGCCAGAACGCCGCTTACCGTCTCGTATTCCGGAATCAGCGTTCCGTAGAGGAAGGTTTCTTCCAGATCTTCACGTCGTCTTACTGCCACCATTTTGCGGTAAAACCACAGCAGGGAATCAGGATCTTTTTCCTCGGCCTCATAGTTCAGTTCCGTATAGTTTTTATTCACCGGGAACCACGGCGTACCTGTTGTGAATCCCGCCTCGGCAGATGCATCCCACTGCATCGGAGTTCTGCTGTGCTCGCGGCTCTCGCGGTTGATCTGCTCGAGCGCTTCCGCATCCGTTTTTCCTTCTGCAATCAGACGGTCGTAAATAGCAAAGGTCGGTTTGTCGACAAATCCCTGAATGGACTGTTTCGGGTCGTCGCGCATGCCGATTTCCTGTCCCTGATACAGGAACACAATACCCGGCAGGAAGAAATTAGTGACCGGAAGCATTTTTTCGCTGTAGAGGTTCTGATCCTCCGGCATCAGGAACCGGTCGATGCTGCGCGGTTTGTCATGATTTTCAAGGAAATTACAGAGCATGCCGCGGCCATCCACGATTTTCTGTGCCGCAAAAAGCTGATCGCGATAATCGTCAAACAGCGCCACGGTATTGCCCCATTTCGGATTACGCACATTGTCGAGGGTGTGACAAAAATCGAAAACGGACGAGAAACTGCCGTTTTCCCCAATCACATCCTCCACATCCTCCAGTCCCATGTGATCGTACTCTCCGATCGTCAGCGCATCGGTCGGCGCAAAGGTGCGCTCCTTCATTTCACACAAGATATCGGCAAGACCGTCTACATTGTTGAAATACTCGAACGCCATATTGTACTCGTCCGGTCCATCCGGCGGAAGGTTGGTGTACTGATAATTCTTTTTCAGATGGCTGATCGCATCAAGACGGAATCCGCCAAGTCCCAGATCCATCCATTTTAAAATCATCTCATAAATTTCTTCCCGCAATTTGGGATTCTCCCAATTGAGATCCGGCTGCTCTTTTGTGAAGATGTGGAGGTAATACAGGTTATCATATCCCGGTACTTTCTCCCATGCGCTGCCGCCAAAAATCGACCGCCAGTTGTTCGGCTCTTTGCCGTCTTTTCCTTCCCGGAACACATAATACTTTCCGTACTTTCCAAACGGATCTTTGAGTGCCGCCTGAAACCACGCATGCCGGTCAGAGGAATGATTCACGACAAGATCCATCAGGATGCGGATGCCGCGTTTTTTTGCCTCCGCGATCAGCTCCTTCATATCCTCCATCGTTCCAAACGACGGGTCGATATCCATGTAATCGGAAATATCGTATCCGTTATCCACCATTGGGGATGCAAACACCGGGCAGAGCCAGATGACATTGGCTCCCAGCTTTTCTATTTTGTCAAGATGACGGATCACGCCTTTTAAATCTCCGATTCCATCTCCGTTAGTATCCTGAAAACTCTTCGGATAAATCTGGTATCCAACCGTTTTGTGCCACCACTTTTTCTCCATTGCTTTTCTCCTGTTCATTTTGCTTTTATAATGCGGGCCGTTCTTTAGGTTTACCGCAAAACCTATAGTGTTTCCACTATATCACAAAAGAATGGATTATGCTACTTTTTCTTTTTGATTTTTCCCGATGTCCGCTTTACCGTTACGGCTCACTGTTTTTTCATCAGCGGCAAAATCACGCAGGAAGCAGCTTCTCCCCCCATATGAATGGTCTGATGGGCAATTTTATTTTCCGTTTTTTCCGACCACAGCCCTTTCTGATTGCTGTGAACATGATACTGCGGGAAGTCGGAGGAGGAAACATCTACACGAATGCGGGAACCCTTTGGAATCGTGTATACAATATTCCACATAGTAATCTGCACCTCTGCCACGCTGCCCGGTTCATAGGCCCCAGCCTCCGTTTTTCCCTGCTCCAATGTTGCAATCGAGGAACGAATGTTGTACGCTTTTCCTTCCGGCGTTACCTCCATGATTTTAGCGGTGAATGCCGTATCCTCGCAATCACTTTCCACGAACAGACGGACGGAAGCTTTTCCGTTCAGCGTGAAAGTTTCTTCCAGCGGTTCTGATACAAAACTCAGGACATCCTCACGATAGTCCGGTTCCGGCTGGAGATGACTGCCGATCTGCGGCATCGTATGCAGAAGGGCTTCTCCGCCGATACTCTCGACGGGAGTGGCCGGGTCAAACGTGTAGTTTCTCGTTTTTTCCTGTTCCGGCGTGTCTGTCCGCAGTGTTTTCTCATCCAGATACAGCGTCATGCTTCCCGCAGTTCCTTTTTCTCCCAGTCCGTCGGACACGATGTCAATCCACCGGTCTGCGCCGATCTCATAGGCACGGATCCGCTGTGTTGGGATTTTCTTTTTGTTTCAGCGTCAGCTCAAACCATTCCAGCATCTTTGGAATTTCTTCATTCTGCGGGTGCAGCACCTCTTTATCTTCAAGACAAATCTGGAAAAAGTGGTTCCATGCACCGATTTCCAGCCAGCTGTGCTGTTTCGTCTCCTCGTTCAGCCGCTCCCACGTTTTCATACTGCTGCCGTGGTGATGATCGTACCAGCCGCTTAAAAGATAAATCGGAACCTTCGTTTTTGATGGAATTTCCCGCAACTGTTTCCACCAGCCCGTCTGCCAGAGTGCCGCATCCGGGCTCGGGCTTGTGATGTATTCGCGGTAGGACGGAACACGCTGTCCCCACAGCGCCTCGTCCACTTCAATCTGCGGCAGATAACGGCAGCTTTCACGATAGTCAGCATTCACTGGTTTTTCCGCATTTTCCATCGACCATGCGGTCAGGATATCGTGGCGGAAGCAGCCCTTCTCGTAGGCTGATACAAAACGGTCCGTTCCATAGTCCTCCAGAAACATTGCGGCAACTTTCCCCTCCGCGGCATCAGCGAACGCCCAGCCGGTCATGCTTGTGTAGGAATGGCCCCAGTAGCCTAAGATTTCGCACCATGGCTGCTCCACAAGGTAATCCATGGTGTCAATGCCATCGTTTCGCTCATTGATGTTTGGCTCCCATTTTCCTTCCGACTGCTCTCTGCCGCGGCAATACTGGTAGACATACACATAGCCTCTGCGCGCCAGTCCCTCACCGTAGGCACGGTGAATACGGTCGTTGCCCGGATAGCAGGTACGAGTCAGGATGACGGGATATTTCTTGTTTTCTCCTGATCCGCCTTCCCTTGGAAAATAATAGATTGTATGCAGCTTCACACCATCGCGCATCTCGATCTGGCTGTCTTTTCTTTCAAATGCTGCACAGCTTTCGGAAACGCCGCTTTTCGCAAACTGTTCCTCCACGCGTTTTACCACTGCCGCCATAAAATCTTCTGCCATTGCCCTAAACCTCCATTTCCAGCAGTGCCATGCCGAGTGTCTTTCCATGTTTGTCCAGCGCCAGCGATCTTGTGACACCGCCGCCGAGTGTCTTGTCGAGGACAAAGTTCAGCGCATGGATTCCGTCCAGTTCGTAGCGGGTTACTTTTCCGTGACAGATTTCGCGGAAGTATTCTGCTACGCGTGCTTCTGTTACTTTTTCTTTCAGCATTTCATAATTGTTCTCATCATATGGGATCACCGAAATATTGGAGATCTCGCCTTTGTCACCCGTTCTTGCATGTGCAATTTCTTTTAATTTCATACTTCTTCCTTTCCTGTCCTTCGTTACTGTCTGTCGATTGCGGAAAATGGTTTTCCAGACACGTTCCGGCAATCTCTTCGTTTTATAACAATCCCAGCTCTTCTCCTGCTGACCGTAAGATCAGAGGCATCGATCAAACTTCAAAATACCGAATCTTCTGTGTTACGTCATCCCGCGGTACAAAAATTGAGCAGACCGAGACAACCTCGGACACCCGTTTCACAGCTCCGCCTCCTCCTGCCGGACCGTTGGTGTAGAGAGCTTCGACTTCATTTGCCAGCAGAACGGCATTTTTCCGGTCTTTCGTTCTGCCTGCGGCGCGGAGACGCACTTCACACGGAGTTCCACTTCCGATCTCCTTGGAAATTGTATCACGATACAGGGAATTGCATCCGATAAAATCAGTACGGTACTCTTCCAGTTCGATGCCTGTCAGTGCAATCCGCTTCTCCAGAATCTCCGCCGCCAGCTCCGCCCGTGCCATACAGTTGCTTCCGCCGTAGGAAATTTCACCCTCACCGATGAAGCAGTCCTTGTAGCCGACACTCACTTTCAAAGTTTCCGGTCTTCCATGCGTTGTCGCATGCTCGGCGCGAACCTGGTTTTCCCCGACCTGCCGGAACGTCACCTTTGAAAAGTCCGCTGTTGCATCCGGGGTCAGGTAAGCCTCTGGGTTGTGGATTTCGTAGATCATCTGCTCTTTACAGGTATCCACGCTCACCAGTCCGCCACTTCCCTCGACCTTTGTCACGGTAAATGCGCCTGTCTCGTCAATCTCAAGGAGCGGGAATCCAAGTTTCCACAGATCCGGCACATCCTTGTAGCCCGGATCCGCAAAATAGCCGCCTGTCACCTGTCCGGCACACTCCAGCAGATGGCCTGCGAGAACCGCCTGTCCCATCTGATCCGGGTTGTCGTCAATGTTCCACCCAAATTCATATACCAGCGGTCCGATCGTCAGTGCAGGATCGGAAACGCGACCGGTAATGACAAGATTGGCGCCCTCTTTCAACGCTTTTGTGATGCCTTCTGCGCCCATATAGACATTTGCGGAAATCAGAACATCTTTTTTCTCTTTTAACAGCGTGCCATCCTCCAGCACCTTCTCATTTTCATATTTGTCCAGCTCTTCTGTAATATCATCGCCGGTCACACAGGCAATTTTCAATCCTCCGACACCCAGTTTTCTGGCAATTTCACACGTCCGTTCGGCAGCAGATACCGGGTTGGCAGCTCCCATATTGGTAATGACTTTTACTTTGTTTTTCGCCATCAGCGGGAGAATTTTTTCCATTCGGTAGTCGAGCAGCTGGTTATATCCCTTCGACGGATCTTTCTCTTTGTCCTGCTGTCCGATCGCAACGGTGCGCTCCGCCAGACACTCGAAAATAATGTAGTCCAGATTTCCTTTTTCCATCAGCTCCACTGCCGGCTCAATGCGGTCTCCCGCATAGCCTGCGCCGCTTCCGATTCTGATTTTTTTCATGTTCTATGGCCTCGCTTTCTTTGATCTGAGATCATTGTAATGCGATATCCGGGCAGATACTACAAAAGGGATCGTAATTTCTAAAATTTTAGAAATCATGATCCCTCTTTTATGTGAGTTCTGTTACAGCAAAGACAGAAAATACCACAAAGCTCCAAAGCTGCAGAAATTCCGGCATTTCATTCTCCTTCTGTCTTATTCTTTGATTTTATTGTATAACGTTGCCAGCGAAATTCCGAGTTCCTTTGCCGCTTTTTGCTTCCCTTCCATATCCCGTCCGTACAGCAACAACGTATTTTTGATCTCCTGCCGTTCAAAGCGGCGCACCCGCTCTTCCAGCGTCATGTGAGCCTCTGATTCCCGTTTTTCAAACTGTACGAGACTCGTCACAATTGAGATGCTTCCGCGGATATGATGCTCTTCCCATATCGGATAAACACTTGCAAAGTATTCCTGTGTTCCCTCTCTCCGCACCATTCCCTCGACCGGGATGCCGCTCCAAATGACTTCCGGAGCAATGGCAGATTTGCGGTACTCCGTGATTTTATGACCTTTCGCGATTTCAAGCGGAACGCCGATGAAATCGCTGTAGACTTGATTAAAGAACACAATCCTGCTGTGCTGATCGCAGATCAGGATTCCCTGCTGTAGAGATTCCAGAACGGAATGTACCTGCATTTTTCGTTCCTCCCACTTTCATCCATTTTTACTCAAAAAACACTCTCTGTGGGCTTCTTTCATTATCACCGCAGTCACCACGGGCAGTGTCGGCAAGGACTTTATCTCGTTGCCTCCTCCACAGTGCACTCCTGCCCGAATGGCTTTTTACTTTACAGAAAAATTCAACGAAGTATCCTGTGAAGAAAAAAACGCACGGCAGGAAATCCCGCCGTGCGTCCATAGATTCTGATTTACGCTTAAATTATTTAAGAGTAACTTTAGCGCCTTCAGCCTCAAGTTTAGTTTTGAGCTCTTCAGCTTCTGCTTTGGAAGCACCCTCTTTGAGGACTTTCGGAGCACCGTCAACTACTTCTTTAGCTTCTTTCAGGCCAAGTCCTGTAGCTTCACGTACAACTTTGATAACTTTAACTTTGTTCGGGCCAACCTCTGTCAGCTCTACATCGAACTCGTCTTTCTCCTCAGCTGCTGCTGCATCGCCTGCTGCTGCTGCAACTACAACGCCTGCTGCTGCGGATACGCCGAACTCTTCCTCACATGCTTTTACAAGATCGTTTAACTCTAATACAGATAACTCTTTGATAGCGTCAATAAACTCTGCGGTTGTTAACTTTGCCATTTTATTTTCCTCCTTGGATATTTTCTGAATAATGTTCTCAGGCTGCGTATTTCACGCTGCCCGCTTGAGGCTTAGGCCTCTGCTGCGCCACCTTTGGACTCTGCGATCTGGTTGAGGACGCGAGCCAGGTTTGCGATCGGGGACTGGATGCTTCCAAGCAGTTTGCCAAGAAGTTCTTCTCTTGACGGAACGTTTGCCAGTGCTTCCATTCCAGCTTTGTCGTAGTAGTTTCCTTCTACAACACCAGAAACCATCTCCAGCTTCGGAGCGGTTTTTGCAAATTTAGCGATGATTCTTGCCGGAGCTGTTGCATCGTCCTTGCTGATTGCGATAGCGTTTGTGCCATCCAGGTCTTTGGTAAGAGACTCGAAAGCAGTACCAGCGAATGCACGTTTCATCATTGTATTTTTGTATACTTTGTAATGAACGCCTGCTTCTCTTAACTCTTTACGCAGCTGAGTATCCTGAGCAACGGTTAATCCGCTGTAGTTTACCAGCAGCACGCACTGTGCGCCTTCTACCTGTGCGCTGATCTCTTCCAGGACCGGCTTCTTCAGATCGATTTTTGCATTGATTGCCATGATTGCACCTCCTTGTAGTATTTCGTACCTACGCTTTGGAAGGTATAAAAAAAGCTCTTCGCGAAGATTGGCGAAGAGATCTCAAAATTCCATAACATGAACCTTGTGTAACTTCTCCTCGGCAGGCGTTTGAAACTTACGCCTTGCGGCACCTGCTGTCTTCGGCGTGATACAAATGGTATAATATCATATGTGAGGAGGGTTGTCAAGATCAAAATAGACTTTTTTCATATTTGTGCAACTTCATCAAAATATATGTTCTATTTTTTCAAACCGTTTCTACACATATCATGTTATACTTATTTTGTTGTCTCACCTACACCAAGGCAACTTGGAAAGGAGGTGACGTTGTTGGAACCTATTACTTCGCTTATTGTTTCCGTTATGGCAGGTGTGATTTGCCACCTCATCTGCAAATGGTTGGACGAAAACGATTAAAAGGACAACCAGCCTAAAAGTTTAAGCCGCTTTACGGAATAGAAAACCCCGGAGACTGCCATCTCCGGGGTTTTCGTTGTTGAAACCTTTAGCTTCGCTTTGCCTACGGCAAGTATATCATATGCCGAATCGAATTTCAAGATTCCTCTCCCACATTTTTATTTCACTTTTACCAATCTCACAGCCATATACGGTCTTGACGGCATGTCGATCGTAAATTCTCCGCTGTGACGGCCTGCCGGGGTAATCGTCATGTTCCAGGTGTCGATGACTTCCGATGAAGATATTCTGAAGCTCAAAGATCTGCCGATCTGGTTTACACACGCAAAAACCGACCCGGTTGTCGTTCCGGATGACTTTGTCGTTCCGACCTATGAACGTCTGGCAAAGGTCAACCCGAATGCACACTTTACCTACTGGGACAAGGTACTCGATCACACCGGAACACAGAAAAATGCAGACGGCACCCCATTCGAATACATCGGCCACTGGTCCTGGATCCCGATGCTGAACGATGAGTGTGTCCTCGATTATGACGGCAAACCGGTTATGACGGACGGAAAAGAGACTCCGATTCTGGAGTGGATGGCTGCACAGAAAAAAGCATAACACAGCACTTGCCGGATTCTCCGCCTACGGCGGATTGTTGCAGTGTAAAAAACAGATGGTATGAAATCGGACTTCAAAGCTGATTTCATACCATCTGTTTTTGTCTGTTCTTGTCTTTTTTTCTCTGTTCCGTTTGATATCATCAACCGTGCAAGTCGGCTGATCTTTTTGAAAAGCTCTTGCCCCTACTGTTCTTTTCTTTTCAGCTCTTCATAAAATTTCTGCAACACATAAAATGCCGGTTTGCGGTACTTTTTGTCCTCAGAGAGCAGCCCCTTCCGGTTATAATATTTCTGGATCAGGCTTGTTCTGCGCGGGCAGCGGAAATCGTAGAGAATCCAGGGGGTCATGCCCTTGATGTAGTCAATGTTCCGCAGCGTTGCAATCTGTTTTTCGTACACATCCGCCTGGCACTCCTCGGTTCCTTTGTCCGAGATGGTTCCATGGTGATGCGGCAGCGCGTCTGCGCCGAACTCCGTTACGATAACCGGCTTGTCCGGCTGGCTGTTTTCCATCAGTGCCGGCAGCATCGCAAAATCCGGGGTGTACCAGCCGCAGTACTCGTTGATGCCGATGATGTCAAGGTATTCCATCAGACGGTCCTCAATCTTATTTTTCGCAGCATTAACCAGGCAGGCCGCAGACACCATTCGCGTCTCATCTTCCCGATGCGCGCATTCTGCCAGTGCGCTCATGAATTTCAGCCGTTCATCCGTATCGGCATTCTCATTTCCGACAGACCAGATGATCACGCTCGCGCGGTTCCAGTCACGGTTGATGAGTTCGCGGAGCTGATTCTGGGCATCCTCATATGTTTTTTCACGTTCAAAACGAATTGCCCAGTAAACCGGAATTTCCTCCCACAAAAGAAGCCCAAGCTCGTCGGCGAGTTTTGCCATTTCTTCGTTATGCGGGTAATGTGCAAGGCGCATGAAGTTGCATCCCAGTTCTTTCGCAATGCGGATATTTTCGATCCGTTCCTCTCTTGTCAGGCCTTTTCCGTTTTCCACGCTGTCTTCGTGGCAACTGATACCACGCAGGAAAACGGGCTCTCCGTTCAGCAGAATGTCTCTGCCGTTCACGCGAATTTCACGAAAGCCGACCCGGTCGCTGACGGTATCGGTTCCACAGGTTACTTTTACATCATACAGCTTCGGTTTTTCCGGTGTCCAAAGCTCCGGTTTTGCATCAAAAACAACTTCTCCGGCTCCGTTTTCCAGCTGGATTTTCCGGCTCACGCCAAGCTCCTCGATGACAAGCTCTGCCTTGGCTGTGATTTTTTCCGACAGTGTCACTTTCGCCATAACATGTCCAAATGTTCCGTCCGGCACAAGCGCAATTTTAAAAGTTTTGATATGGCATTTCGGAACACGGATCAGTGCGATATCGCGGTATACGCCGCAGTAGTTGAACCAGTCGGTATTCTCGGTCGGCACCTGCTCCGGCCGTCTCGTTCCGTCAACAGCAAGCACGATGCGGTTCTCCGCTTTCAGGTATTCTGTGATATTCCAGAACGCCGGTGTCGATCCGCCGCGATGCATACCGACGTATTTTCCGTTTAAGAAAACGCGGCACAGATAATTGGCTGCGCCCACCTTCAGAAAGACTGTTTCCTCTCTTTCTGCGATATAGGAAAATTTTCTCGTAAAGACCATGCTTCCCTCATACAGGAGATACATCGGATCGATGGTATTCCAGCTGCACGGAAGCTGCATCACCGGCCACTCGTCAAAGGAATAGTCGATTGGCACAGTAAAGCCTTTTTCGTCGCGGTATCTCTCTTTGTACCATTTCTGGCGCAGACAGGTATCGTACTGATCGACTGCATAATGCCAGCCGCCGTTCAGCAGCTCCTCTCTTCTTCCCCCTTCAAATATCATCGTGTCCACTGTGGCAAATCCCGTTTCGTACTGTTCGGTATAATCCTCGAGATGGATATCCGACATATACTTTTTCTCTTTTTTTGCTTCCATAAACTTTTCCCTCACTTCTCCAAACGATCCGAAACACGCTCTGCGAGTTTCTCAGGGTATCGCGGCAGTCGCCGGGTCTCGTGCAGACACGGACTTTGGCGCGGCACCACCCATTCCTTGTTTTTATTATAACGCTTTCACAGGAAAAATCTATGGTCAAAACTGTTGAGGATATTGCAAAAATTGCGGTACCGCTTATTTTTCTTCGTTTTCGTTCTTTCCTTCCGCCGCCATCTGCCGCTTCCTCCGTGTCACAAGGCCACCGATCCGTCCCGTTTCTTTTGCCGTGAGTGATCGCCAGCCGTCATTCAGCACGCGTTCTAAAAGCCCCAGCTCACCTGCGATTTCGTATTTCATTTTCTCCTTCTCCGTCATATGTTCCAGATCAATTTTCTTCTGCCTTGCCATTTTTTCTGCACTCCTTTTCTCTGCATTTTTGCTTTATCCAGAGTGTAGACACTTTTTTCCGGCCTTATACCTCCTGTTGTCAAACGGATATTCGCAATCCGCTTCGCTGCTTGCTCATAGCCGAAGAGCTGCTTCGCAGCTTATCTTTTCATCCCTGCTTTCGAAATCCCCCCCGAAGGCAGGAATCTTTTATCTGCCGCCACACAAAAACCTCGCTTTTTGAAATACGGTCCGGTTTCCCATTCCGTTTTTTCAAAAAGCGAGGTCCTTTTCTTTATTTCTATTCTATGTTCCTATCTCCTCACTCCGGCGTCTCTCCGAGCCCGCTTTTAATTGCGGCAATGGCCGCCCGAAGTGCTTCCTCTTCATCCTCTCCGCTGCTGCAGATCTCAATAGTGTCTCCCTGCCTGATTCCTGCGGCAACGATACTCAAAATACTCTTTAAATTAACCGTTCCCTGCATCCCGTTGTTTTCATAGGTAAACGACATGGAAGATTTGTACCGGCTTACACTGTTTGACAAATTTACCGCGTTTAAAAGATGCAGACCTGACGAATTGACAATCGTTACTTTTTCACTTACCATCTTACGTTCCACCTGTCTTTCCTTTGTAATCCGCTCATTTTTCTTTGAAAAATGGCTACTTACTCATTTTTTGCCGTGTCCCGAGTTCAAAAATCCTCCTGCATCGGTTTTTTGACCTTTTGACACTGATATTTTCATGATAGCACAGTTTTGTTAATACAGTTTGAACATTCTGTTAGATACTCCTCAATTCTTTCCGCTTACTCAGCTGACTGAAGAACAGGTAATAAATAAAGTATGCAATCGTTGTGATTACCCACGACAGCGGATAGCAGAAGGCAGCTCCTTTTAAGGAGTGGAAATGCGGCAGAACCGCCGTCATCCACACGATACGTACTCCACAGATTCCTATTCCGGTGATAAACATCGGAATCCATGCATCTCCGACACCGCGGAGTGCACCGGAAAGGATTTCGATGGAAATGTAGGTAAAGAAGGTCGGAACCAGGAAATGGATCAGTCCGTGACAGATTTCACGCACCGCCGTATCTGTGGTAAACAGAGAAATCAGTGTATCACCGATAAACCACATAAACACAACCATCAGACCCGTCATCAGGAATGCCATGATCATGCTGGTGCGCACACCGCGGTGTACACGATCCATCTTTTTCGCACCGTAGTTCTGACCGACAAAGGTTGTCGCCGCAATACCGAGCGCATTGATCATCATCCAGAAAAGACCGTCCACCTTTCCGTAAGCTGCCCACGCAGCCACATTGTTAGTTCCCAGCGAGTTGACAGCAGACTGAATGATCACGTTCGATACCGAGTACAGAATTGACTGTACGCCTGCCGGAAAACCAATGCGGACAATTCGTTTCAGCATAATCCAGTCAATGCTGATTTTCCGCAGATGAAGCCGGTAAATGTCTCTGGTCCGCATCAGAGAGCCCATAACAAGAACCGCACTGATGATCTGAGACAGAATGGTCGCAAGCGCCGCGCCCATAACACCCATCTGCAAACCGACAACAAATAAAAAGTCAAGCGCGATATTGGTCATACAGCAGATGATCAGATACAGCAGCGGACGTTTCGAATCGCCGACCGCACGCAGAATACCGGAACCCATGTTGTAAATCAGGTTTCCGATGGTTCCAAGAAAATAAACACGCATATAAATCAGCGCATGATTTACAACATCATCCGGCGTGTTCATCAGATCGAGCATCCATCTCGAACAGCCAATGCCGACTACTGTCAGCACAATACCTCCGAGAATGGAAAAGGCAATGGACGTGTGCACTGCCCACTGCACCTTGTCCTCTTTATTGGCTCCGTAATGCTGTGAAATAACAACCGTCGCACCACTCGAAAGGCCGACGAAAAATCCGACCAGCAGATTGATCAGCGTACCTGTCGTTCCGCCGACCGCCGCAAGTGCCTGTTTTCCGAGAAAGTGTCCGACAATCATGGCATCTGCCGTGTTGTAAAGCTGTTGGAAAAACGTTCCGAACAGAATCGGCAGGAAAAAGATCAGAATCTGCTGCCAGATAACACCTTCCGTAATCTGATTTACCTTTACTACTTCTTTCTTCTCTTTGTTCATACCCAAATACCTTCTAAAACTGCCGCCGGATCTCATGGCTGATTCCGACGGCAGTCCCCCTTTAAAATTTTCTTCTGCTCCTCTGCAGATACTCTTCTTCTGTTTTATATTTTTTGCTGTTTCATCCCTCTTTTAAGTAATCTTTCAAAAAGTCAAACAGCGTCTGCATTTCTTCCCGCGTGCCAATCGTAATACGCAAATAATTGTCAATGCGGGGTTTCTCAAAATACCGCACATAAATATGGCGTTCCCGGAGTGCCTGAAAAATCTTCCCGGCCGGTACGCTTTTGTGCGTTGCGAAAATAAAGTTCGATTTCGAATCTTCGAAAGAAAATCCCAGCTTTTTCAGCTCCTCCTTCGACCACTCTCTCGTTTCCATCACTTTTTTCACCGTCTTGCGGAAATATTCCACATCGCGGATCGCTGCGGCTCCGGCTGCGATCGTGGTCTGATTCATGGTATACGAATTGAATGAATATTTCACATCGTTCAGATACGAAATCATCTTCTCATTTCCGATTGCATAGCCGATGCGCATGCCGGCAAGCGAACGAGATTTTGATGTTGTCTGCACAACCAGCAGATTTTCATATTTTTCCAACAGCGGCTGCGCAGTGGCTGCTCCGAAATCCACATATGCCTCATCCACAATTACAACCACATCCGGGTTGTGCTGTAATATCGATTCGATCGCAGAAAGTGAAAGCTCCACACCCGTCGGTGCATTCGGGTTCGGGAACACGATTCCGCCATTTGGATGGTTTTCTGCAAAATACTGCTCCGGCACAATGCAGAAATTTTCATCGAGCGGGATCTGCTCGTACGGAATGCGGAATTCCTCCGCCCAGACATCGTAGAAGGAATACGTAATGTCCGGGAAAAGAATCGGTTTGTCAGAGTTAAAATACGTCATAAACGCCATCGCCAGAACATCATCCGAACCAACGCCGACAAAAACCTGCTTTGTGCTTACGTGGTAGACATCCGCAATCGCCTGCACCAGTTCTGCCGCGGTCGGATCCGGATAGAGACGGAGGGTATCCTCTTCTGCTACCCGTCTGATCGCCTCTGCGGCTTTTGGTGACGGCGGATACGGATTCTCATTCGTATTCAGCTTGATCATGTCAGCCTCATGCGGCTGCTCGCCCGGTACATACGGCACAACTTTTCTTACATTCTTTTCCCAGTTACTCATAAGTTCCTTCCTTTCTGCCTGTGGTCAGGAAATGCACCCTGACTTTATTCCGTCTTTCTGTTTTTTGGAAAACCCTGTGAATCGTAACCATTTTTTCTTTTCCTTCTGCTCCGGCAGTTTCCCGCCGACGCAAAGTCCCTCTTTTTCCCGGTGAACCGCTTTATCCTCTCTTCTTCCAGGTAGACGGATAGAAAAGAATCAGCATCGGAAACAGTTCCAGACGGCCTGCCAGCATATCAAAAATCAGAATCAGCTTGGAAACCGGACCGTATCCAAAGAAGTTACTGGTCGGTCCTACCTGGTCAAGACCCGGTCCGATGTTGTTCAGTGTTGCGGCAACTGCCGTGAAGTTTGTCTCGAAGGAAAATCCATCCACACTGATGATCAGCATGGAAAAGCTGTAGATCACCAGATAAACAATCAAAAATACGTTGATCGCCCGCAGAACCTCATGCTCTACCGGGTGATCGTCGAAACGGATGCGTTTGATACTGCGCGGATGTACGATCGAACCAAGCTCTTTTTTCACGGTTTTTAAGAGGATCAGGATTCGCGAAACCTTGATTCCGCCTCCCGTTGAACCGGCACAGGCTCCGATGAACATCAGCATCACCAGAATACATTTTGACAGCTCCGGCCAGAGGTCAAAGTCCGTCGTGGAATAACCCGTTGTCGTGATAATCGATCCGACCTGGAAAAAGGCGGTTCGTACCGTCTCACCGATGGAATGGTACATCGGATAGGTATTCCAGGAAATCACGCCTCCTGCCAGAAGGATAATCAGGAAATACGCTCTTACCTCCTGGGACGAAATGGCGGCCTTTCCCTTTTTGCAAAGCATCAGATAATAAAAGTTAAAATTCACACCGAACGCAATCATGGCGATTGTCAGAATCCACTGCTGCAGTGGTGTGTACACTGCACAGCCGCTGTTCAACACGGCAAAGCCTCCTGTTCCGGCAGCACCCATGGCGAGTGTGACAGAATCAAATGTCTTCATGCCGGAAAGCAGCAGGGCAGCAATGGTAAAAAGTGTCATGCCAAGATAAATCTGATACAGAATTTTAGCGGTTCCGCGCACTCTCGGAACAAATTTGGAAACGGTCGGTCCCGGGCTCTCTGCCTTCATCAGGTTCATGACGGAACCGCCCTTCATCGGAAGCAATGCAAGAATGAACACAAGAACGCCCATACCGCCAATCCAGTGAGAAAAGCTTCTCCAGAACAGGCTGGCGTGTGAAAGTGCTTCCACATCGCTCAAAATGCTGGCTCCTGTCGTTGTAAAACCGGAAACGATCTCAAACAGCGCATTGATATAAAACGGAATTTCCCCCGTAATTACAAACGGCACCGCTCCGAAAACACCAAGGACAACCCAGCTTAACGAAACGCAGACAAATCCGTCGCGGGAATAGATTTCCATATTGGACGGTTTTCTGAAGCAGAGAATCAGACCGGCCGCAATGCAGAGCAGTCCCCAGATAAGATACGCAAAGCCTGTCTTTTCCTGATACATGGCTCCGACCAGCGCCGGAAACAGCATCAGCATACCTTCCACTTTCAGCACCCAGCTGATGACAAAACGAATCATTTTATAGTTCATAATCCGCTTCCCCCGTTACTCTGCCAGAATCTCATGGATATCCTGAAGACCGGTTTCCGTTGTTACGATAATGACGGAATCTCCTGCCTCAAAGGAATCCTGTCCACCCGGAATGATGACCTTTCCCTGTCTGTTAATCGCTGCTACCAGAAGGTTTGGCCGTGTTTTCATATCCTGCAGACGGATGCCGATCATACGGCAATTCTGGTTCACGATAAACTCAAGAGCCTCCACACGGTCTTCCATCAGCTTATACAGCGTCTCAACGTTGCTTCCGATGGAGTTTTTCATTGCCCGGACATACTGCAAAATGTACTCTGCGGTGATGTGTTTCGGGTAGATCAGGCTGTCCAGGTTCAGGCTGTGGATAACATCATTAAATTCCAGATGGTTGATTTTCGTTACAACCTTTGAGGATACCTTCTCTTTCGCATACAGCGACAGAATGATGTTTTCTTCATCCATATCAGTGCAGGCTACAAACGAGTCCATATCCTGGATACGCTCCTCTTTTAAGAGCTCCTGATCACTTCCGTCGCCGTAAATAACGGTTGCATCCGGCAGTGCCTCGCTTAAAACCTCACAGCGATCCTTATTTTTCTCGATAATCTTGACATCGACGTTCATATTTGCCAGTGATTTTGCGAGATAATACGTAATTTCACCGCCGCCAACGATCATCGTATTGTGTACCTTGTTTGTATGAACACCGATTTTCTTAAACAGGCTCTCTGCGTTCTGCGGTGTGGTAATGATGGAAAGGCTGTCTTTTGCCTGGATCACAAAATTTCCATCCGGTATGTAAACCTCGCCGTTTCGCTCAACAGCACAGACCAGCAGACTGTACTGAAGCGCTCCGGCCAGCTCACGCAGCGACATATGGACAATTTTCGATGTTTCCGGCACTTTAAAGCGCAGCATTTCGATTCTTCCGCGGGAAAAGCTGTCGATCTCAATCGCAGATGGGAACCGCAGCAGTCTTGCCATTTCCATGGCGGCCGCGTGCTCCGGGTTGATGATCATGGACAGACCCAGCTTTTTACGGATAAATTCTCTCTCCTCCCGATACATCGGATTTCGAACTCTGGCGATGGTGTGACAGTCTGCTGCCTGTTTGGCAATGACACAGCAAAGCAGGTTCATTTCATCGCTTTTGGTTACGGCAATCATCAGATCCGCATGCTCAATATCCGCCTCCTGAAGCACCTGATAGCTTGCTCCGTTTCCTACAATTCCCATAACGTCATAGGTGTTGGAGACGTTGCGGACGACAATACTGTCTGTGTCGATGACCGTCACAAGGTTGTCCTCGCGGCTCAGCTGGGCGGTCAGTGCGGCTCCGACTTTTCCGCAGCCCACAATGATAATTTTCATGTTCTCTCCCTTCAATGCAAAAGCATTTCGCGTAAAATAGTAAAGACCCGCCAGGCGGCATCGTAAAACCATTTTTCGATGCACTCCAAAAAGCAGATCTGTACCCCTATTGTACGATGGCGATTATATCATATTTCCAGGAAAAGCGGAATAGATTTTAACAACATTTTGGACGGAGTTTTTGTAATGATTGATCAAAAAAGGGAAAACCTGTTGAACCTTGCGCTGGCCGCAACGGAAGTCGAACGGCGGCGTGTGCCGGAGCTTTCGGCAGGTTATAACGCTTCCGGCAAAACCTGGGAAGTAATTGTACAATATCAGGGAGATCTGGCCTTTCTGGACGGGCAGGGGATACGCGTGACGCTTCTGCTGTTTTCGTATGCCATTCTTCTGGTACCGGAATCTCTGATGGATTACGTGACGGGACTGCCGCAGATTACGTATCTGGAAAAAACCGAAACCTTTGTTTTTCGCGGATGCGTTTGCGCGGAGCATATCCTGTATTACACCTGTGCAGGAGGGGATTTCAGGTCTGTATGGGAATGGGGTGCTGCTTGCATGCATTGATTCAGGCGTGGACTATGCGCATCCTGATTTCTGCGCACCGGACGGGACAAGCCGAATTGCAATTTTATGGGATCAGACGATTCCGGGGAATCCTCCGATGGGGTATGCTCTTGGGTCGGTATATACACGGCAGCAGATCAATGAGGCACTTGCATCTTCTACGCCGGAAGAACGGTTTGCCCTCGTGCCGTCCCGCGATGTGACAGGGCATGGGACAGCGGTGCTCGGAATCGCAGCGGGAAATGGGAGATCCTCGGCAGATGCGGCCATGCGGGGCGTGGCACCGGAAGCAACACTCGTGGTCGTAAAGCTTGGGAATCCTGATCCGGCGGATCTGCCGCGGACATCGCAATTGCTGCAGGCAGTGGATTTCTGCGTAAGATATGCACTTCTGGTGGAGCGGCCGCTTGTGATTAATTTGAGCTTCGGGAATAATTACGGTTCGCACAGCGGGGATTCCTTACTTGAAACGTATTTGAATGCAGTGTCAAATTTAGGGCAGAACGTGATCTGTATCGGGGCAGGAAATGAAGGGGATACCGGACGCCATTATACCGGGAACCTAAAGTCGGACCGCAAGTCGTCCGGTCAGACGCAAACAGTCCGTCCGACATCTGATCCGGCTGCGACGTCTGCGGTCTCGGCAACGGCTGACCGCGCTGTCTCCGTTGAATTTCAGGTCGGTGCTTATGAATCCTCGTTCAGTCTCCAGATCTGGAAGGTTTATGGGGATGAAATCTCGATCGAACTGATTTCCCCCGGCGGCATCCGCTCCGGCACGCTCTCTCCTGTCCTCGGCACGGCGCGTCTGACGCTTGGTCCGACAGAACTTCTCCTGTTTTATGGCATGCCATCCCCCTACAGCCAGGCGCAGGAAATTTACCTGACCTTTCAGGGCGCAGGAAACCATCTGTCCGTCGAAAACGGCATCTGGACCTTGCGTCTCACCCCCGGCCGCCTGATCTCCGGTTCCTTTGACCTCTGGCTTCCCGGCGGAAACGCCGTCGGTTCACAGACACGCTTCTTCTCCCCCACTGCCGACACCACACTCACCATCCCTTCCACCGCCCGCTCCGCCATCACGGTCGGTGCCTACGATCCCCGCCTTTCCTCCTATGCCAGCTTCTCCGGCCGCGGCTATACCCGTATTCTCCACGAAATTAAACCTGATCTCGCCGCCCCGGGTGTCAATATCCAAGCTCCCCGTTCCGGCGGCGGCTATGCTTCCTTCACCGGCACCTCGTTTGCCACGCCTTTTGTATCGGGAAGCGCCGCTCTTATGATGGAATGGGGTATTCTGCGCGGAAATGACCCGTTTTTATATGGTGAAAAGCTGAAAGCTTATCTCATCGCAGGCGCAAAACCCATCGCATCCGAGAGCGAATACCCGAACAGGCGGGTGGGATGGGGACGACTTTGTTTAGAAAGTAGCCTGCCAGATTAAAGTTATTGAAGGATTCGATAGAAGAAATAAAAGCGCAATGTGAAGAGTTAAACGACAAATGAGACATATTTTTATCTCTGTACTATCTTGTACTTTGCTACGAAAATAAAACTCGTAGCAAGGTACTTATAGTGTTCATTTGTCTGGCAACTCTTTTTTATTTAACTGTTAATAACTTGTCTGTTTAAAATTTTTTGAATGCAAAGAGAATCACTTACCCAAAAGATATTCTTCCAACATTTCCTTTACTTTTTCTCAATTTCGTCTATGATCTCTTCACACCTTGTCTTTTTCATCCCTGCACCAGTTCCTACCGCCAGTAACTCTTTTCTGCCTGGATTTCTTCCATTTCCATCTACTGACGTAGTATGTTCGCCATAATACGTATTACTGTAAGTAAGATCATATGCCGGACTTAAATGCCATTTATCTTCGTCTGCTTCGTACAAATACGTGAAGTTCTTCGAATGATCATCTCTGTTATGTGCAAAAACATTGAAACACATTCGGCGGAACATATTTTCAACATCTTCATCGCAATTGCGTGTCATGATTTTTGTCAGTTTCATTAATCCATGATAGTCCAGACTTGGCTGCTCAAAATCCAATTCCAGAATTGCAGCTGTCGTCAACATGTGCACTTTCTTTTTCCCTTTCAAACAGTTTCTCCTGTCAAACCTTTTAGTTCCAAAATATCCTTTACATTTTTCTGATGGAAACAATCTCGTTTCACTCATCATAATTCCGCAGGCCTTGGCACAGCAGGAATAGTCATATTCCATTTTTCCTGCATCTTTTCCGTCCACATGCGCTGGAAATTTGATAATCCATTCTTCATTATCAATGGTTGTCATGATTTTAGGTCTTGCTCCGCCGCTGGTACCTCCCAGCAGATACAATTCGTCCAGTTTATCCGAATACTCTGTATTCAGTATCTTTTGACACTCTTCCGCCAGTTTGTCCAGATCTGCACTGCTCTGCTCCTCTGGAAAATTCTTTTCCGGGTGATATGTCAACGCTCCCATCCCCGATGTGCCCACAATCGCCAGACGATCCAGTACGGTCAGTTCATCCGGATTTTGTTTATGTGCCCGTAACAGGCGATCCAACAGTAATCTGCCCCAATGATCTGGAAGACTGTCCGCAAAAAACCCCAAATAATCCTTCAAAATGATCCTTAACTGGAACAAATACCTGTTTTTGCAAAGGCAATGAAAATGGGTTGATCGAAAATCCGGTTTCCAGCCATTCATCACTGTACTGAAATGCCACTTTGTGGTCTGCCGTCATAGCTAATGTTCCCACCGTTTGATCCTCATAACACACCTGCAGTACTTTATCTTGTTTCATTGATAACCTCCTGAATATCTTTATACGGTACCTGCGTGAAAATATTTCTGAGCTCATCTGCAAGATCCAGTGCGATTGCAATTTTCGTTAAAGATAACAGGGAAATTTGTCCTGTCGTTTCGAATCTTTTGATTGAGCCGTAACTCACTCCGCTTATAGATGCTAATTTTTCCTGCGTAATTGAACGTCTCTTTCTGATTTTTCTCACTCGCTGCGCAAGTTTTTGATCCAGTTCTTCCGGAGTTTCCCATATAAATTGTTCCATTTTTTCCCCTTCTTGTTACAGATTATATGTTATCTAAAATATCCTGTTTTTATTCAAAACAGATTATATATTATCTATTCTATTTTACCACTCACGTGCAGAAAGCACAATGATTTCCTGCCCTGTTTCCATAAAAACTCCACCCCGTTTTTGTAACTGCAGATAAATTTTGCATCTCCTTTACTCTATAGGGATAATTTGCGCTTTTTTGACTATCCGGTAGTATTTGTTTCAGAGTAAGTAAAAAAGCCTCTGCCGGGCAAAAATTTTGCTTTCCGGCAGAGGCTTTGCTGGTCAAACGGATATTCATGCAAGCATGATTCGCGATTTTTCTTCCATTTCGCATGGCTTGGAATCGTTACAAATACTGGCTGAATTCCACTTTTTCTTTATTTGGTCCTTCGATCGTGAAGAAACGGACGCCATTTTCCCAGAACGGAAGGAAATGTACTTCATCCTGCGTCGTATTCAGACCGGCCCCGGTAATCATTTCGTGAACCTTTTCAATATTCTTTACGTCAATCGCCACATGGTCGATTGCTCCGGGTTTCAGTGCTGCAGCTTTGTTTTCGTACGTTTCGATCACAAGTGTTCCAAGCTTTAAGAATGCCACTTTCTCATCCGCCGCCTCATTTACGGTGCGGAATGCAATTTCAAATCCAAGCTTTTCATAAAACGCAATCGTCATCTCAATATCGTTGGTCGGAATACCGACATGCTGGATTCCATTTAACTGCTCTCTTAATTCCATTTCTTATCCCCCAGTCTTTTTTCTACCTGTGCCAGATCCGGCATGGCCGGAATAGAGCGTGTCTGAAAAAGGCTTTTCGTGAGCTGCGAGTCCCAGTTTGTGGGAGATTTTATCCGAATAAGGGCGGCGTAGCGGGCTACGGCAACCGAATGAGGGTAAAATATACCGCAAAGTGGGGCTTGCAGATTGCGGAAATGATTTTTCAGACACGCTCTAGCACCTTTTTTCTCCACACAAAGGCTTGCAACGGCGTTTCCAAACCGGGCAAACGCTGCCAGTTCTTCCTGCGGCTGTAAAGATATGCTCCATTCCACCAAGTGTCACTACAACTATTTTTACACTCTGATGATATAATATTTCCGCTGTTTTTGCAACATTTTGCTCTCTCCTGCCCGTTCGCTGCCGTTTTGCTGTTTCTTTTTTTCACAGATCACAAGGATGAGTGCCAGCATTCCTCCCATCAGGCTGCACCAACTGCCAGCCGTCCGTCCGGGCGCATGGTACACAAGAACAATTTTGTGCTCGCCTGATGGGATTTTTGCGCCGAGAAATGCCGTGTTTGCGCGGAACAGCAGTGTTTCTTTCCCATCCACTTTCAGCACAAAATTTTCATCGTATGGAATGCTGGTGATGAGGTATCCGTCTCTTTCCGCGGAAACCACGCCTGTGATGCCGTCGCCGCCGTATGTTGCTGTTGTTCCGCCAATCAGGGTAACCGCCTGACTGTACAGCTGCTCCGTTTTTTCCAACGGCTGTGCCATACCAGTCCATGTCTCAAAATTTTTCAGGATATAATGGCCTTTTCCCATCCGAATGAATACGGTTCCATCTTCTTTCATCGTTACAAGATAGTTAAACTGTGTATTCCCATTGGCATACGTATGGTTGATGCCGGTCAGGCGGTTGGTCTGGCCGTTGATGCGGATAAACATATCATGACTCGCTTTCTGATTCTCCACCTCGAAAGAAACGGCGAGCAGCGTTGCTCCCTCTGCGGCACCCGGCAGCGTTGCTGAGACGGTCACGGATTTTTTCGTCTCAATCTCATATCCGTCCGCTGTCTTCTGAATGCGCAGATCTTCCTGATCGGTCTCTGGAATTTCAAGGTTTACTTTCTGAAAACAACTGTGAAACAGGGGTCCTACAGAACCATTCTTTGTATCTGAATCTGCAGCGGCTCTGAAATTATCCACAGATTTCGCCGATTTTTCCTGATCCGTGATTGCCGCTGTTGTCTTCCGCATTTCCTGATCCGGGATCACGGCTGCCGTCTCCAGTATTTCCTGGTTCTGCGGATAAGGTAACGATTTGTATTCCGTCTCGGAAACCACCTGGTCTGTCACGTAGGCAACCGGCGCTGCGGATATGGCACGATAAACCTGAAAGTCCCCGTAATCCCGGTACAGTTCATACCCTTCCGGCCGTGTTTCTGCCAGAATGTACTTCACGCCCATGAGCTGCCAGAACAGCGGATCATCGGAAACCGTCTGCATCATGCGGTTGCGGAAGGCTTCATTAATCCCATACGTCTCGTCCCGGAATTTCTTATATTCTGCATTGTATGCCGAGGAATAAATCGTCGAAACATTCTGTCCAATATCCCATATCCGGTTGACGTTCGCAAGGTTCTGTCCGCCGTCTCCATACTGCTCCATACGGTACCAGCCGGGATCCTCCGCACGGATCTCGCGGATTGCCGCTGCAATCTTGCTGTCCGTCAGAGCTTCATACGTTTTACGCGGGATCATCACATGCTTTTCCTGATTGATTGCTTTTCCGGCAAATGCAAGAATCACAGCACTAAAGACGAGCGGCAGAAACGGAAGCTCTCTGCCCCGCAGCCGTTTTTTTAGCCGGAAACCACCGCCATGCCAGATAGCACGCAGTCACACAAATCACATCCAGTATGCCGAGATGCCAGTATGGTTCAAAGTATGTCTCTTGCTTTGCATTCCACATCAGAATCAGAACTATGAGGTACGGAAGCAATTCTCGCAGCTCTGTCATGACTTTGCGCTTAAAATTCCCGGTGCTTCGATTTTTTCCACACTCCCGCTTCCGGACAAGCTGGTTTTCCACATAAAGCCCGACTTCTGCACAGAGGACCGGAAGAAACGGGATGAATACTTTATCTTTGCTGTACAGGCCGCCGTTCAGCAGATAGCCGAACAGGGGAATACAAAAGAATACCATCAAAAGGAAGGACAACAGTTTCTCACGCAACCGGCTCTTTCCGATCACTCTGCCCAAAAGCGCCACCCCCGCAAATGCGGAGAGGCCAATGCCGTACGGCGTGTAGCAGAGACGCAGGATCAGAAACTGCGGTTTCCACATCGCCGGATCGGTAAAAAGTCCTGCGATGCCGCCCGCTGCGGTGCCGCGTCCGCCCTCGCCGCTGCCGCCGAACAAGGCGGCAGCCGATGGGATCAGCAGAATACCAGAAAGAAGGATTCCTGCGAGGACCGGAAGCGCAAAGCGGATTGCTGCGCCAAAAAAGCTCCGCAAACCCACCAAGGTTTCACCCGTTCCGGCAGATTTTTCACCTGCCCTCTGCTTTTTCTCTGCCCCGGCCTTTTGATTCCGCGACACTTTTCGATTCTCCTGTTCCGCTTCATACGCAGCATTTTCTGTACCGCATTTCAAATACTCCGTCACTGCATACGCCGTGAGCGCAAGCAGCCCGCCGACCGAAAAATAAAAGCTGGTCAGAATCATCCCAAGAACGGAAAGAATCAGCAGACCGCTCTTTCTCTTCTGAAAATGGCGATCCACGCCCAGCAGAGCCAGCAGCAGAAACGGCATATAATTGACAAACATAAGCTGATTATAGGAATGATATAGAAGTGCGGTAGAACACGTAAAGAAAAGTGATGTAAAAAGACAGTTGCCGTAATGCAGACCCTTTTTGCTGATCCATCGATAAAAAAGCACTGCATCCGCCGCATACAGCAGCGCGGAGGAACCCATCACCCACAGGTCCATCGGGATGAACGGGAAAAGGTAGGATAACAGCATGGTCGGACTCAGCAGTCCGTAGTAGGCAAAATGGTAAATATTCTGACCTCCTCCCAGATTCCATGCGAAATCCGGGAAGAGGTTTCCGGTCGCGTAAAACCGCTTTCGGAAGTAATCGGCAAGGGTGCTGTGCTGGCTGATCCAGTCAATCGAGGAGCCGAATACGCCGTATTGCAGGACGAACAGCCGGCTCAAAAGCAAAGAAAAGAAAAACAGACCAGCCGCCGTAAAATCCTTTCCGGTAAGACCTTCCAAAAAGCCGTTCCGCCGTCCTTTCGGCTGGCCTTTCTTTTTCCGTGATTTCCCCGGCTCTCTTATTTCCTTTAAGATTTCCTTTTTCATGCCCGGATTTCTCCTCTTTCAGAAGCATGGCGTTTGTCGGCATACTCTGGAAAATACACATTTTTCTTTTCTGCCGTATGGGCATCTTTTCTTCTCTTTGCAGCACTCTCCTGCTTTTTCACCGGCTGCACACTGTGCATCTTGACCGTCTCTTCACTCGTCTCCTTTAAAAGATAGATCGGACGGTGCTTTGTTTCAAGATATGTCTTGGAAAGATAAATGCCTACAATGCCCGTGCAGAAAAGCTGTACACCGCTCACCAGAAAAAGGATGCATGCCATCGACGGCCAGCCCGCAACGGGATCGCCGAACAGCAACGTTCTTACGATAATGAACACGATCAGAATCATCGAAATCAGGAAAAAGAGCACGCCCATGACGGATGCGAGTGACAGCGGGGCTACGGAAAAACCTGTGATGCCGTCGATTGAGTACGCGAGGAGCTTTCGAAGCGGCCACTTCGACGTCCCGGCGCAGCGGTCCTCGTGCTCAAATTCCAGCCATTCTGTGTGAAAGCCGACCCATCCGAAAATCCCTTTGGAAAAGCGGTTGTACTCACTCATTTCCAGCACGGCATCCACCATTTTGCGGCTCATCAGGCGGTAGTCCCTTGCACCGCTTACGATCTCTGTTTTGGAAAGGCGGTTTATCACACTGTAGAAAGCATTTGATAAGAAGGATTTGATTTTTCCCTCGCCCTCCCGCGAACTGCGGCGTGCCGCTACACAGTCACAAGTGCCGCTCTGCAGCATCGCGTACATTTTCGGAAGAAGGGACGGCGGATCCTGAAGGTCGACATCCATCACCGTTACGTAATCACCTTTAGCCGCCTGCAGTCCGGCGTACATGGCTGCCTCTTTTCCGAAATTTCTCGAAAACGAGAGGTAACGGCAACGCATATCCTTCTGCGCAAGCCGGCGCATCTCAAACAGACTGTGATCCTTCGAGCCGTCGTCAACAAAGATCAGCTCGAACTGAACCTTCTGCTGTTCTTCCATCTCATTCATCTGACGTACCATCGTCTCGTAGTAAACCGGAATTGCTTCCTCTTCGTTGTAGCATGGTATGATAATACTGATTGTCTCCATTTTTTTCCTCCCGGGGATTACATACTCTCTCAGAATCCTTCTTCAGATCCTTCCTGCTGCAATCCCGCTTCTGTCTCATTCTTATGCAAGTCAGGTTTTTGTGGCTGTTTCTCCCGCTGCAGAATCCTCGCCTGCCTCCGGGAAACGCAGGATGACTTTAAACAGATCGCCGTCTGCCGCAAGCTCCATGCGGCCGCCCATGTTGGCCGTGTAGCTTGATGCAATCGCAAGGCCAAGGCCGTGACCCTCGCTCGTCCGTGATTCGTCGCCGCGCACAAAGCGTTCCATCATTTCCTCCGCTTCAAAATTCATCTCATAGGCGGAAATGTTTTTCATCGTCACGAAAATCTCCCCGTTTTCCTTCCCTGCGTCAATGTAAACTCTCGTTCCGCCCAGGCTGTATTTCAGGATATTTTCCACGAGATTCTGTATCACGCGGTACATTTTCCCATTATCCCCAAGGAACGGCAGCGGCTCTTCTCCGAGCGCCGTGCGGAACGACAGATTGCTCTGCGCAATCGCATCGTCCATATCGGCGAGGGTCTGCTCGATCAACCGTTTCATATCCATTTTTTCCATCTGGAATTTTTCGGTTCCGCTTGTCGATTTGGAGAGCTCGAAGAGGCTTTGGATCATCTCCTTTAGCTGTTCCTGTTTCACAGAAATCACTTCGACGTAATCCTGTGCCGCCGGTGTCAGATCCTCTTTTTTCAGAAGATCCGTATAGCCGACCATCGAGGTGAGCGGTGTTTTCAGATCGTGCGATACATTGGTAATCAGGTCAATTTTGAGACGCTCCGCCTGCATCTGTTTTTCTACGCTCTTCTGCATAGCGCTCTCAATATTTTCCAGCTCTGCAAACGCCGGATACAGCAGGGATTTTTCGGATATTTCATGGATCCGGCTTTCCATGCTGCCTTCTGCCATCGTATGGATCTGTTCCATCAAAAGGCCCATCTCCCGGTTCAGGCGACTGCGGTATGTTTTCCAGGCAAACAGAATTAAAATCAGCGTGGTCAGCCCAAGAAGAATGACAAACAGTACCTCGCCATCCATTCCGTTTATCAGTCCGGTGATCATGGTAATCACGATTAGAAGTTCCGCAATCAGTGCCACACGGAACGGCCATTTACTCTGACCGGCAAGCTGCCGTTCCAGGCTGGTCCGATCTCTGTAACGCTTCCTTTCTCTGCAAAAAAAGGACATTTCTCTCAGTTGTTTCTTTTCATAGCGACAGACAAGAATGCCAGCACTGAGAAGGAAAACGCCACAGATTCCAAAAAACAGAAGACCTGTCTGCACACACTCTATTACAGTACCCCATTCGGCAACAATGCGGTATCTGGCATAGCTGTGCCGGAGCGGCTGAAGCCATCCGAAAAAAGCAAATCCTCCGACAAGAACCAGAAGCTCATTTGGCACCTTTTCGGATTTTTTCAGAAACAGCTGCTCTTTCTCTGCTTCCGCAGCGGCTCTTGCCTCAAACTGCATCTGCCGGGATTTTTCTATTTCATCTGTCTCGGACTTATCTGCGGCTGCCCCTTCGCTGCTTTTTGCTGTTTTTCCCGCTTTTTCCGGTTCACTGCCGGCAAAAGCAGTCATTTTCGAGTTCCCGGTATTTTTTCGGAATTTCCATACCAGATACAAAGCTGCGGCTATGCCCAAAACGCCGACTACCGTCACTCCGATGCCGATACCCCATTCGATGTTGCGCCACATTCCCCATTCGAATTCACTGGCCCATTTCCGCAGAAGCTTTCCGCACAAAATCAGTACCATAGAAAGATCGGTAAGCATCCACAGCAGGATGCGTTTTTCAGTTTCCGTCAATTTTTTCAATTTTGTATCCAATTCCCCACACCACCTTCAAATATTTTGGATTTTTCGGCGCAATTTCGATTTTCTCACGAATGCGCCGGATATGAACCATGACGGTATTTTCTACGCTGTAAGCATCCTCCTGCCAGACCTGGCTGTAGATTTCTTCGGCTGAAAATACGTAGCCGGGATGCTCCATCAGAAGCTCCATGATTTTGTACTCGGTTGCGGTCAGGCGGACGGATTCGCCGTCCACCAGGAGTTCTTTGGTGTTTCGGTTCAGCAGCAGACCGCCGTTTTTCAGGATATCCTGGCTTTGCGTGGTTCCGTTTGCGGCGCCTAAGGAGAAGTAACGGCGGAGCTGGGATTTGACACGGGCCATGAGTTCGGCGGTGTTGTATGGTTTTGTTACGTAATCATCGGCGCCCATCGAAAGTCCGATGACTTTGTCGCTCTCTTCGGTTTTCGCGGAGAGCATGATAATCGGAATGTTGTTTTTTTCTCTTATTTTCATCAGGGCGGAAAGGCCGTTCATTTTGGGCATCATGACATCGAGCAGAATCAGATGGATCTGTTCTGTCATGAGGATGTCGAGCGCCTCCATGCCGTTGTAGGCTTTTTTTACCTTGTAGCCTTCCAGTTCTAATAGTTTGCCGAGAGACCTTACGATTTCCTGGTCGTCGTCTACGACTAATATGTTGTATTGGTTCATCTTGTTTTTCCCCTCTTGGTTCTATGGTGTTTATCATAGCAGAGAAAACGGAGATTATTTGGATAAAAAACTGACATTTTTCTTAAAATGTAATCCTCCATTACGTTTTCCTGCTTTTTTTACAAAAAACACTGATTGGTAGAGTTGTAAGCTGGTGTAAAAAATAAAAACAAACGCATATAAATTAGTAAAAATGCCTGCCATAGCAACTGAAAATGTGGAAAAAGATAAAAAAAGTCAATATAAGTGGACAAAATACACAATATCAAACGGGGATTTTATTTGATATAGTGTAAATATCACAAATAATCAAAGAAAATGCGTAATAAAAACGCACAAAACAACGGAAAGGATGGGGAGTATGGCGAAGGAAAAAATGAAAAAGAAAAAAGGAGAGAAAATTACCCCTGCAATCTTGTGGAAACAGCGTTGGCTGCTTGTGATGTCAGTACCATTTGTAATCTGGCTGATTATCTTCAAGTACATTCCACTGTGGGGATGGACCATGGCATTTCAGGAGGTAAAACCTGCGACATTTGCACTTCCGATCTGGGAGAGAACCTGGGTTGGATTTCAAAATTTTACAGATGCATTCAAAGACCGTCTGTTCACACAGACATTAATCAACACATTGGGAGTAAGCTTCCTTGACATCGCGGTTGGAACGATCGCAGCAATCGCATTTGCGGTTCTTCTGAACGAGATGTTCTTTATGAAGTTCAAAAAAGTAACGCAGACCATTTCTTATCTGCCGCACTTTGTATCCTGGGTTATTATTGCAAGTATTGCAAAGAATATTTTCAACGACGGCGGTGTTGTTGACAGTATCTTCGGCAAGAACCTGCACCTGATGAGTTCCAACTCACCGCTTATCTGGGTAACCATTATCCTGATTAACTGCTGGAAAGAGGTTGGCTGGAACGCAATTATTTATCTGTCCGCCATGGCAGGTATTGATCCTGGTCTTTACGAGGCCGCTGATATGGACGGTGCAAGCCGTCTGCAGAAGATCTGGCACATCACTCTGCCGGGTATCCGACCGACCATCATCGTACTGCTGATTATGAGCATCGGTGGCGCCCTGAACGTAGGTATGGAGCGTCAGATGCTTCTTAGTAACCCGCTGGTTGAGGATCACACGATGGTACTTTCCTGGTTCTCTTATAAGAGAGGTATCGGAAACAGCAACTACGGTCTTGGTACCGCAATCGGTGTATTCCAGTCTGCAGTCAGCGTTACCCTGCTGCTGATCGCCAATAAGATTGCCGGTCTGGTAGGCGAAGATAAACTTATGTAGGAGGACGCGAATATGAACAAGAAAGCTAAAAAAATTTGACTACGTACTGGCGGTAATCTTCGTATTCCTCGTCATCATCACCATTTATCCGTTCCTGAACGTACTGGCGATTTCGTTCAACGATTCTACGGATACCATTAAGAATGTAAACTTCATCATTCCGAGAAAGTTTACATTAAGCAACTATAAATATGTATTTAAAGACGGCGGCATTGCAATGCCGGCTGTGATTTCTGTAACAAGAACCATCATCGGAACAATCGTAGGTATTGTATGTACCTCGATGGTTGCTTACACATTAAGCCGCAGAGACTTCGTACTCCGCAAACCATTCCAGCTTCTGTTCGTTGTTACCATGTATATCAGTGGCGGTATGATTCCGGAATATCTTCTGATTATCCGTACCTTAAAGCTGGGCAATAACTTCATGGTATACATTCTGCCTGGTCTGATGTGGGTTTATAATATGATTCTGGTCCGCTCTTATATCGACGGACTGCCGATGGCTCTGCAGGAGGCAGCAAAGCTCGACGGAGCAAACGATTTTCAGATCTGGTATAAAGTCGTTATGCCGCTTTGTAAACCGGTTATCGCAACCGTAGGTCTGTACTATGCAGTAGGACAGTGGAACTCCTTCATGGATACTTACCTGTATGCGAAAAAACTCCCGACTCTGCAGTACAAACTGTATGAGATTATGAACCAGGCGACCATGAAAATGGACGTTCATGCAGGAACCAATGTACAGACGGCCGTAACACCAATGTCCGTACGTATGGCCGTAACGATTGTAGCAACTGTGCCGATCGTTATTGTATATCCGTTCCTTCAGAAATACTTTATCGGCGGTATGACACTTGGTTCTGTTAAAGACTGATAAAAAACAGTATTAAAAAATTTTTAGAAAAAGATGATGTTTATTCCTGCCAGACGAAAGAAAGAGTGCAGGATGACATAAACCATTTTAAGGAGGGCTTTTATGAAAAGAAAAGTAGTATCACTCATGTTAGTATCTGCTATGGTGGCCGGAATGCTCGCAGGATGCGGTTCCGACAGTGGCAGCAGCAAGGGAGGGTCCAGCACAGAGACTGGATCAGCGGCAGAGGCAAGTTCTTCAGGCGAGACAGCAGATGATGCAGATGACAAATCTCCGATTACCTTTGAGTATTTTAACGCTGATGGTAAAAACGGCAACTGGGATAACCCGGTAGCAAAAGCAATCACAGAGGCAACAGGCGTTACACTTGATGTTTCCTATCCGGTAGCATCCCAGGGTGATGCAAAAGAAGATGTTGCGCTGATGATCGCAAATGATGAGTATCCGGACATGATTTATGCAAAAGGCTCAGCAACAGATTTGTATCAGGCAGGCGCGCTGATTGATATGACAGACCTGATTGAAAAATATGGTCCAAACATCAAAAAAATGTACGGAGCAGAGATGGAAAAACTGAAATGGAGCCAGGATGATCCTGGAATCTATCAGCTTTCCTACGCAGGTGTAAACCAGAAAACCCTGACAACAGGCGGAAGCTGCCAGATTCAGTGGGCTGCATTAAAAGAGAACGATTATAAATATCCGAAGACACTGGATGAGTATGAAAAAATGATCAAGAGCTATCTTGCAGCACATCCAAAAACAGAAGATGGTCTGGATATGATCGGTATCACCATGAGTGCTTCTGACTGGCACTGGATGATTACCCTTGGAAACCCGGCAGGACTGATCGCTGATGCATCCCCGGATAATGGACAGTGGATCATTGACGACGAGTACAACGTACATTACAAACATGTAACAGATGAAGAGAAAGAATACTTCAAATGGCTGTGCCGTATGTACAACGAAGGTATCCTGGATCCGAACTTTGCAACGCAGACAGATGATGACTATATTGCAAAAGTTGCCAGCGGCCGTGTTGTTGCCATCACCGATGCTGAGTGGCATTACAGCCAGTGCGAAGCTACTCTGGTAGCAGACGGAAAAGTAGATCAGACTTATGTTGGACTTCCTGTAACCTTAAGAGAAGATCAGGTAGAAAAAGCCCTTCTGTATCAGGGAACTACCGTTGGCTGGGGTATTGGAATTACCAAGAGCTGTGAAGATCCGGTTCGTGCCATCAAATTCCTTGACTATCTGTGCTCCGATGAAGGACAGATCCTGTATCACTGGGGTATCGAAGGCGAGAACTACTTCCTCGATGATGACGGGCAGCCATATCGTACCGATGAAGAAGTAGCAAAAGCTCAGTCTGATCCGGATTATGCAAAGAATACCGGTATTGACAACTACACTGGATTCCCGATCTACGGAACAGGTTCCTACTCTGAAGACGGATTCCCATACACTCCAACTACCAAAGAGTCTGTTATTGCAAACTACAATACAGCAGAAAAAGAAGGATGCGAAGCGATGGGATTTGAGATGCTGACCGACATGTTTGCACAGCCGGAAGAGTTCGATCTTCTTCCATACTCTGCACTGTGGGCATATCAGCAGCCACAGGAACTTGCTGAGAAACAGACAATTCTGGACGAAATTGCTTGGCCGGGACTTGTTAAATGCGTAACTGGTACCGAAGATGAGTTTGATGGAAACTGGGAGAGCATGGTACAGGAGCTGACAGACAATGGTCTGGCAGATGCAGAAGAAGCTATGACAGAGTTCCTTGCTACCAAACTTGTTGATGTAGAGTAAGTAAAGCAAAAACATAAAAACATAAGGTTTTGCCGTTGAACGGAAGGCGGCACAAAAACATGGTCTGATATTATTAAATGTCAGGCCATGTTTTAAAATACAGCGACAGTAATGGGAAATGTGAAACATTGTAAAAAGATAACAGTATATGGAAAATCTGCAAACAATTTCATGAGACAAAATCATCGGGAGGTTTTTGAAAAATGACAGAAAAGAAGGAGTTTCAGGTAAACAAAACACACCGTTCTGGGATGCATCACTGACGGATCAGGAAAGAATCGACTGGCTGTTAAAAGAAATGACGGTCGAAGAAAAACTGGGATACCTCGCCAGCTCTTCCTCGGATCTGCCGCGCCTTGGTATTCCGGGAGTCTCTGTGGGCGGTGAGGCGGCACACGGCGTTGAGGGCAGAAACGATCAGAACGGTCTTGGAAAACCGGATGTGACAACATCCTTCCCACAGCCGATCGGTATGAGTGCATCCTGGGACCCGGAGCTGATCAGACAGGCCGGTGAAATAACAGGAACGGAGGCGCGTGTCGTATGGCACCGCCATCAGGGCCACGGACTCAGCAGATGGGCTCCGACCGTTGATCTTGAGCGCGATCCGAGATGGGGAAGAAACGAAGAAGGTTACGGAGAGGATCCTGTGCTGACCGGAAAAATGGCCGGTGCTTATATCCGGGGAATGCAGGGCGATGATCCGAAGTATCTGCGCTGTGCAGCGACCTTAAAGCATTTCTATGGAAACAATACGGAGGTCGGCCGCGGATGGAAAAATTCTTCCATTGACCCGCGGAACAAATATGAGCTGTATCTGGAGCCATTCCGCAGATGTATTGAGGATGGCGGCGCAGAGGGCATTATGACGGCATATAACAAGATCAACGGAACGATCGGTATCCTGAATCCGGAAGTGACCGATATTCTGAAAAAACAGTACGGTCTCCGTCACGTTGTCAGCGACGGCGGTGCGATGGGACTTGTCGTGAATCTGCATCACTATTTCGGACAGCATGCGGAGACGATCGCAACGGCGCTGAAAGCCGGTGTGGATGCCATGTCTGACGATCCGCGTATGGTAGAGCAGGCGGCACGCGAGGCATATGAGCTTGGCATTCTGAAAGAAGAGGATATGGACCGCTCTATTCGCTGTATGATGGAGACGAAGCTTCGTCTCGGCGTTTATGATCGGGAAAACCTGAATCCGTATGACCGCGTGACCGAGGACGATATCGATTCCCCGAAGGCACGTGAAATCTGCAAAGAGCTGAGCCGTGAATCGATCGTACTTCTGAAAAATGAGAACGGGGCGCTGCCGCTTGACAAAGCTCTGAAAGCAGAAGATATTGCCATTGTCGGACCGCTTGGTGATGCATGGTATCAGGACTGGTACGGCGGAACGGCACCATACCGCACAACCTTCCTGCAGGGGATGGAAGTACTGAAGCAGGAGAACATTACATTCGCGGATGGTCTGGATCGCGTTGTTTTCCGCTGTAATGAAAAAGGTCTTGCCGTAGCAGAAGACGGAACACTTCAGATGGCAGATGAGCCGGATGTGTTTATCAAGGAATACTGGGGTGAGGGAAGCTATACGTTCAAGAGTGTCCGTACCGGAAAATACCTCGGCGCAAGACTCTCAGAGTCGCAGGGAGAAAAGCCGAAAATGGGACAGATTGCGGCAGACCGGGAGGAAGCCTTCGACTGGTTCGTGATGGAGATTTTCCACGTGGAGCCGCAGGAGGATGGCAGCGTTGTGCTGACCAACCGTTTCCATTACCCGGTTTATAGAGATGCGGAGGGATTTTTCTCCTTCGAGCAGACGGAGGGAATTCCGATTACGATGGAGGTTGTCGAAAACGGAATTGAAAAAGCAGTTGCTGCAGTCCGGGGCAAAAAGCAGGTTTTACTTGCGCTCGGCTGTAACTCCGTGATCAATGCAAAAGAGGAGATCGACCGCAACACACTGGAGCTGCCAGAGGAGCAGGAGATGCTGCTTGACCGGATCGCAGAGGTCAATCCGAATACCGTTCTGGTGCTGTTTACGAATTATCCGTACACACTTCAGAAAGCGATGGAAAAACTGCCGGCGATCATCATGTCTGCAACGGGAAGCCAGGATATGGGAAGCGCAATGGCAGAAGCTGTGCTTGGAACCTATGCACCGGCCGGCCGTCTGAATATGACCTGGTATGAGAGTATCGATCAGCTGCCGGACATTGACGATTACGACATCATCAAAGGAAAAAGAACGTACCGCTATTTCGACGGGAAGGTATTGTATCCATTCGGCTATGGCCTGACGTATACCACATTTGCGTATGAGAACTATAAGGTTTCCTTAAAAGACGACCGTCTGCTGCAGATCTCTCTCGATGTGAGAAATACGGGCGATACCGCAAGCGACGAGGTCGTCCAGATCTACGGTTCCGCTTTGGAATCCTGCGTGAAGAAACCAATCTGCCAGCTGCTTGATTTTGTTCGTGTGAAAAACATTGCCCCGGGCGAGACGAGACACGTTGCACTGGAAATCCCGGTAGAGGAGCTTCGCTTCTACGATGTCATCAGCCGCAGACTGATGGTAGAAGAAGGAACGTATGAAATCTATGCAGGCACATCCTGCAAGGATAAAGCCGTTTCCGCAGAAATCTTTATTCCGGGCGGAAAAAGGGGAGTACGCGATCTGAGTGCATTTACCGCGGCAGACCATTATGATGATTACGAGAACATGTATCTGACGGAAGGCCATTTCAACTTCAAGGCAGTCCGCGTGCAGGATGAGATGAAAGACGGCGTTCTCGTTTACCGTGACTGTGATCTTTCCGATGCTGCTGTTCTGGCACTTCATGTGAAGAGTGAACGCGGCGGCAGTGTGGAAGCCTTTGTGGACGGTGTTTCAATGGGAAGCTTTACCGGTGACACAAGAACCTGTGAGTTCCGCAGCGCCCCGAAACTGGACCGCTATGCGGAGGAAGAAATAAAAGAGCGCAACCGGTACCGTGAACCGGTGTATGAGGATGTTGAAATTTCCCTCGCAGACAGACCGCAGACGGACGGCGCATCTGAGATCCGTCTCGTCCTGAAGGGAGATATGCGGATCTGCTATCTGCGTGTGCTGAAAAATAGAGCACAGGAAAAATTCAGATGGGCGTAGCAAACTAACCAGATCATGTATTGTCTGAAAAAAACGTATTGACAAATTGTGTGAATATGAATAAAATATTCCTGTAAAAACAAAATACGGAGATCTTCAGGGCAGGGTGTGATTCCCTACTGGCGGTATAGTCCGCGACCCGCTGCGATATCAAACAGCGGCTGACTCGGTGCAACTCCGGGACCAACAGTTAAAGTCTGGATGAAAGAAGATGAAATAAAGTTTATTTGCATGGAAATATTTTTGGTGCCCTGAATTCAAGAAAAGGAATTCAGGGCACTTTTTTTCGTGGGCAACGAGCCAAAGTCCGTGCTTGCACGAGACCTTGGCGACTGCCGCGAAAACGAGTTCAAATTCGTGGAGCGTATTTGGACTCGTTACTTCCGGCAGAACCGGTCAAGATCTCCAGAAAAGAAGGAGAAATGCAGCTATGAATGCACAGACAACAGCAAAACAGACATCAAAGATGTCGCAAATCGGAAAAACCCGTTACATGGTACAGGTGGCAATGCTCGGCGCCGCCGCAGTCGTATTGATGTTTTTTGACATCCCGCTTCCGTTTGCCCCGAGTTTCTACAAGATTGATTTAAGCGAAGTTCCGGTGCTGATCGGAGCCTTTGCGATGGGACCTCTTGCCGGAGCTGCGATTGAGCTGATTAAGATTCTGCTGAACCTTGTCATGAAAGGAAGTACTACCGCAGGTGTTGGCGAGGTAGCAAACTTCCTGATCGGCTGCGCGTATGTTATGCCGGCCGCATGGATCTACAAAACACAGAAAACCAAGAAAAATGCCATGATCGGTATGGCAGTCGGAACCGTATTTCTGGCAGCAGCCGGCGGTCTTCTGAACGCTTTTGTACTGCTTCCGGCTTATGCAGCAGCCTTTGGAATGCCAATGGATACCCTTGTGGGAATGGGATCCGCAGTCAACAAAGCAATTACAAGCCTTCCGACCTTTGTTCTGTTTGCCGTTGTACCGTTTAATATCATCAAAGGTGTTGTGGTATCACTGGTAACCATGCTTCTGTACAAGCACATCAGCAGACTGCTGAAGGGTGAGGCGATGAATTAGTTCATCATTTCCGTAAACGGAGAATCCAATAAATACGTTGTAGAGAGACGGACAAAATGCAGAGAGAAATCCTCTGTTTTTTGTCCGTCTTTTAAAATTTTCGGGGAATGGCGGCAATGGATTGCCCACACAGGTCTTTTAGTAGTACAATGAAGCATAATCGATAAAAGAAAATACGCAGCGAAATTGGAAAGGAGCGCAAAAAAAAAGAGATCCGCACATTGGCTGAAATCTCTTTTCTATCACATTTTAATATTGTTATTATGTCTCGAAACTGTTAAGCGCTTTCCAGATGTTCCATCACTTGAACGCCCCATTTAAAAAGGGCGGTTCGCATGGCGAAGGTCAGGACTGCGGTAAGCAGAATCATCACGCTCGTGGTGATGTGGATGTTGAGGTGAAGTTTTCCGTACAGCAGGTAGCCGGCTCCGATCAGGATTGCGCCGACAGTGAGGTCGATGAGGACGGAGATCAGGGAGCGGTTGTTGGATTTTATGGCAGCGGTTTCGTTTTCCCAGTTTAATTTCGGAAATGCAAGGTCAAAAAGGAGCTGTTCATAGTTGACGAACAGGGTAAATAAAACCGTGATCGCCGTGGTGTAAAGAAGGGTCGCCGGGTGCAGACCGAAGACGACAGCAATCATGTTGAAGACCAGAGAGTACGGCAAGGTGCCAAGGAGACTGATCAGGATGCCGCTTACCAGCATGGCACGGATCTGGTCGTGATAGCTCATCGGAATGCATTTCATATAGATGTATTCGCTGCCCTTTCGGGACATCGCTGTGGCGGAGATCACGCAGAACATGGACATCATGACGGCGATTCCGGCGGCAGTAAGGACGGCAACTGCGACGGGCAGTTCCCCTTTCAGGAGGCGGAATATAGTGCCATCGGCGACAAGCCGGGTCCAAAGGCCGGTGGTTTTAGCCATGCCCAGGCTGGAAATGATTGAAATGAGGGCAATACCAAGCATGAAGACCGGCCAGATGAGAGGCATCAGAACACAATTCATGAACCAGGCCGGTGTGCGGTACAGTTTTTTCCATTCAATCATCGCGTAGGTGCGGACCGGATTTTTGCTTTTGACGGTTCGGGTCACTTCTTCTTTGGATAAAATGCGTTTTTCGCTGGTGGTTTCGCTCATGCCGAGGACAGCCGGGAGGTAGATTTTCCAGGCGAGGGCGAAAAAGACAGCAAGGATGACGGCTGTTGTAGCGATGTAGAGTATCATTTTGAGAAAGGATGCATCTGCAAGGCTTCCGGTCATCAGGGGCAGGTTCGGAAAAATGGTCCGGAAGGCGCGCAGAGTGCCCTTCTGGCTTTCCATCATGTTCATAATATCCTGCATTTCAAAATTTCCGATACTGCGCGAAAATACGTTGATGCCGATCGCAAAAATCAGGGATGCGGCGAATCCGAGGTAGCTTAAGAAATCCTTGTTTCGGATATTTTTGAAAAGACGCATCACGAGCATCGTCAAAACTGCGGCGTAAACGAGCGGCACAACCGGGAAAATAAGGCAGGCGAGGATCATATTGATCCAGTAAAAAACTGCCCATTTTGGCGCTGATCCCGTACCCTAACAGAAACGGAAAGAACAGCAGTACAATAAGATAGTATTCGTTCAGCAGACAGCAGAAGCCTTTCGCACCAACAATCTGCGCCGGGGTAAACGGCAGCGGTAAAAGCTTTACGAGGTCAGAGTCCATGTAATACTCGCTCAGAAACAGCGGCAGGCCATAGAAGAAAATGACCATCATGCCGATGGCACAGACGAACTCGATCAGCAGGGTTTCCAGACCGAGCGGCTGCAGGAAGGTATAGCCGGAATATCCCAGAAGAAACAGTAAGACCGACACGGGAAGGAGGCAGACACCAAGCAGAAGGTATACAACGATACGTCCTCCGTCCGAAAATGCTTTCTTTTTTCCGCTCTTCTGATTGCTTTTTCCTGGTCCGCTTTTCAGAAGGAAACGGGTGAGAATCCATAAGTTACGCATGTTCAGTGATCTCCAGAAAGATATTTTCAAGTGTCTGATCCGGATAGGCCGCTTTTAATTCTTCCAGGGTACCCAGGTATACCTGGCGGCCGTGATGGATGATGGCGATGCGGTCGCAGAGTTTTTCCGCTACTTCCAGCACATGGGTGGAAAACAGCACGGCGTTTCCGGCATCGGCGTGTTCACGCATCATCTGTTTGAGCTCGTGCGCGGAGCGCGGGTCAAGGCCGGTCAGCGGCTCATCGAGAATCCAGACCGGCGGCTTGTGGATCAGTGCGCCCATCACCATGATTTTCTGACGCATGCCATGCGAGTAGCTCATGATACGGCTCGAAAGGTTCTCTTCCATCTCAAAGCGTTTTGCGGTTTCTTCGATAAAACGCTGACGCTCTTCCGTTCCGACACCGTAGATATCTGCCATAAAATTCAGATATTCAATTCCCCTGACGCGAAGAAACGCATCCGGGTCGTCGGGCACAAAACCGAACTGGCGCTTGGCTTCGAGCGGATCCTTCTGGATATCTTTTCCATTGATTTCAATCGTTCCCTCGGACGGTGCCAGGATGCCGGTGATCATTTTTAATGTTGTCGTTTTCCCGGCCCCGTTAGGACCGATGAAGCCGGTGATCTTTCCATCTTCGATATCCCAGGAAAGATCGTCGACGGCTTTTTTGCTTCCGTCTCCGTAAATCTTACTGACGTGGTTCAGACGAATCATGTTTTATTCCCCCTCTTTTTTCTTTGTAAAGCAAAGCTATCATTCTCTTGCTTCGTTTCTAAAAACAGACTGCCCTTTTCTCACTCCGAAAGCTCTTATCCTTCCCTCGCAGGAAAAGGAGTCAGACGGATATTCGCAATCCGCTTCGCTACTTGCTTGATTCGGTTAAATCTCGAAGCACGGGCTGTGATCTTGTGTTTTTTTCAGTATGCATTTTTCTGTCAGAACTGTCAATCGTCGGAGCGAAAAATACAGAATTTTGTAAGAACTTGTAAGACTTTTAGAGCGTGTCTGAAAAACGGTTTTCGCAAGCTGCGAGTCCCAGTTTGTGGGAGATTTTGTCCGAATGAAGGCGGCTTAAGACCGCTACGGCAACCGAATGAGGGCAAACTATACCGCAAAGTGGGGCTTGCAGCTTGCGGAAATGCTTTTTCAGATACGCTCCAGGATCAAATTCGATTTTACGCGACAGGAAACTTCAACGAAATTTCCTGCCACGCAAAAAATCAGCCACAGAAACCCTTTCGGAAAACTGTGGCTGATGCTTTACCCTCTACTTTTTCAGAATCACATCGATGACTGTATCGACTCCATCCGGCAATACCGGGTCTTCGCCGAGATCGGCGAATGCCATGGTCGGATAATCGCTGTGTACCCAGCTTGTGGAAACCGGGATTTCCGCGCCGGTTGCGACGTAGCGGATCGCCTGAATTTCTTCTTTTTTCACGCCGGGCAGCGGCAGCGGCCCAACGGTATTTTCATAGACATGAAAATACAGATGGTTTCCGTGGCGCGTCACACGGCCAAAGTCCGGTTTCTCAATACCGGCTTTTCCGCAGCCGTAAATGCTCTCTCCGTTTTTCTTCATCCACTTTCCAATCTCAGCCAGCCGTTCGATCGACTCCTCCGGGATATTTCCCCTGGCGTCCGGGCCGACGTTCAAAAGCAGGTTTCCACCCTTCGATACGCACTCGACCAGCTTTTTGATCAGCATCGGTGCCGGTTTGAAGAAGTGGTCGTTGGCACAATAACCCCAGTGATTGTTCATCGTAACGCAGGATTCCCAGGCGATATCGTTTCCATTTACATCCTGGATGCCGTTCGGCGGAATCATCTGCTCCGGGCTCACAAAGTCGCCGTGGTACGGGGTCGGATTTCCGGCCGCCAGAGAACCGTAGCCCTCTCCGCTCACCTCGAGACGGTTGTCGATGATGACATCCGGCTGGAGCTTCCGCACCATATTGATCAGCTCCGTCGCTTTCCATGCTTCGCCGCGCAGCGTATCGTAGGAAAAGTCAAACCACAGCACATCGAGCTTTCCGTAGTTTGTGCAGATCTCGCGTACCTGATTGTGCATGTAGGTCAGGTAGCGGTCGAAATCGCGGTCATCGTTTTTATATGCCGGGTTGTTCCGCATCGGGTGATTCCGGTCGCCATAGTGCGGAAAATCGTCGTGGAACCAGTCGAGCAGGGAGAAATACAAACCGACCTTCAATCCTTCTGCGCGGACGGCATCAACGTACTCTGCAACGAGGTCGCGGCCGCATTTCGTGTTGGTGGATTTGAAATCGGTATACTGGCTGTCGAAGAGGCAGAATCCATCGTGATGCTTGGCAGTCAGAACCACGTATTTCATACCGGCCTCTTTCGCCGCCTTGGCCCATTTCCGCGGCTCGAAATCAACAGGATTGAACTCCTCAAAATATTTCATGTAATCTTCTTTTGGAATCTGCTCGGTACTCCGCACCCATTCTCCGCGCGCCGGGATGGCATAAAGCCCCCAGTGGATAAACATGCCGAAACGGGCGTCGCGGTACCACTCCATCCGCCTGTCATAGGCTTCTCTGTCAAATTTGTACATCGTTTTGCTTCCTCCTGTTTTAGTTTTATATTGGTAATGATTCAGAGTACCATTTCGCATGGCTCTGAATCGTTACGTCAAGCGGATATTCGCAATCCGCTTCGCTGCTTGATTCGATTAAATCTTAATTTTCACCCATTTTCCCTGTTTGAATCGGATCGTTGCAAAGATAAACCGTGACATCTGATCCGCCAGCACGCCGAACCAGATTCCGACGATGCCAAGCCCCAGCGTGTAACCGCCGAGATACGAAACGATCGTACGAATAAATGTAACGCTGATCATAGATGCAACTGCCGTATAAAGCGTATCTCCCGCACCGCGCAGGCATCCCATATAAATAACCTGACAGATCTGGAAAATGACGACGAAGATAATGACATGGATGATGCTGACACCGATTTCAATGATATGCTGTTCTTCGAAAAACAGGCTGTACAGCCATCTTCCGCCGAAAAGATAAATGGCAACGAGGCATACTGCGATGCCCGCGCCGATCAGACGGCACGTTCTGCCGTACTCCTTCGCCAGATCCGGCTTTTTGCGCCAAGGCTCCGGCCGATCAGTGCAACCGCTGCGGACTGGAGGCCATCGCCGAACGCAAACGAAAGCGACATAATATTCATGCCGACCTGATGTGCCGCCATCGCATCGGTTCCCTGCTTGGCCGCCATGATCGCCGTCATCATAAAGCCGATCCGCATGAAAACCTGTTCGAAAAACACACTGTACCCGACCCTGACCAGGCTGATGAACGCTGCAATCGTCGGTTTAATTTTGTTCTTCAGAATATAGCCAAGGTTCAGGAATCCATCTTGCTTTGTGATGGAAAGGATGCTCATCACACATCCGACAACCGTTCCTGTGACGGTTGCCAGTGCCGCACCCTGAATGCCGAGTGCCGGGAACCCGAAATGGCCGTTGATCAGAAGATAATTCAGGATAATATTAATCGTATTTGATGTTACATTTGTGCGCATCGTGATTTTTGTATTGCCCGCACCGCGCTGTGCCGAGTTGATCCCCATCTGGATACAGTTAAAAATCATACCGCCCATGATGATACGGAAATATGTTACTGCACCGTTATGCGTCTCCGCCGTTGAGCCGCACAGATGGATGATCGGACTTGCAAACGCCACAAATCCAACACTGAATGCAGCTGCCGCAAGGATAATAAATACAAGCGCAGTTACCAGAGTCTCATTCGCCGCACTCTGTCTTTGTTCCCCTCGCCGCCGCGCAACAAGGGCGGAAATCGACACATTCAGTGCAAAGAAAAACGCCAGGCCAAGCAGCTTCGGCTGTGTCGTCAGGCCGACCGCGGCAACTGCGTAAGAGCCAAGCGAGCTTACCATCAGCGAATCCACAAGACCCGCAAATGCAATAAAAAACGACTCCACGATCGCCGGCCACGCCATGTTGACGGCGGTCTGGAATGTGTCTTTGTGGTATTTCCCCTGTAACTTGTTTCCTAAGTACCCCATTTCTTTTCCTCTCTTTCGTCCCAATACCAATTTCTATTTTACTTTGTTTTAACAGAAGGGTCAATACGGTACCGGCAGAAAAAGCCAGCCGCAAAAGCAAAATTCTTTTCGCTTTTTGTGGCTGGCTTTTCTTTTATCTTTCCGTAGCGATTCAGACCCCCATCTTGATTCCGCTTACGCTACATCCCAGTATTGCTTCTTATTTTTTCAGCACAAATTCTGCCTTATTCTCTGTCGTGCTGTCGCTTCCGATGAATACTTCGAAAGCACCGTTTTCACTTTCTACACGCTCATTTTCTGTCAGGAAGCGAAGCTCTTCTTCTGTGATTTTGAAGATGACTTCGGTTTCTTCTCCCGGCTGAAGGGTTACCTTGCAGAAATCTTTCAGCTCTTTCACCGGGCGTACCACGGATGCGGCTACGTCGTGGATGTAAAGCTGTACGGTCTCGGTTCCCTTTGTATCGCCGGTGTTTTTCACGGTTACGGAGGCTTTAATCTCATCTTCCATGCCAAGCTCTGCCTTGTCCAGTTTCACATCTGAAATTGCAAAGCTGGTGTAGCCAAGGCCATATCCGAACGGGAACAGTGGTGCGTTCGGGATGTCGAGGTATTTGGAACGGAAACGGTCTTTGTCCTTGCCCGGCACATGCGGTCTTCCGGTGGAATACTCGTTGTAGTGAACCGGCACCTGGCCTACAGAGTACGGGAAGCTCATGGTCAGCTTGCCGCTTGGAGCGTATGCACCAAAAACAACATCTGCGATTGCATTGGCACCCTCGGTACCCGGCATCCATACTTCAAGAACGGCTTTTGCTTTCGATACGACATCGCGCAGGTCGAGCGGACGGCCGTTGAAGAGAACAACGACAACGTTTTCATTGACCTCCGAAACGCGCTCAAGCAGTCTCTGCTGGATTTCCGGGATGCGGATGTTCGCGTTGCTGGTTGCCTCGCCGGACTGCAGACGGTCCTCACCGATCGCAAGAACGACAACATCGGCCTCCTTTGCTGCGTTTACCGCCTCAAGAAGCATGGTCTCCTCTTCCTCTGGTGTATGGGACTGCTCCATCGCTTCACCGAAGCCCTCCAGACGGATGTCGGAGCCGAGCATCGGGGAACCTGCATGGAAGCTCATGTTTGTCGTATCTGCCTGCGCTTTTACGGCCTCTTCCAGATTTGTCACATCCTTTGCATCTCCGATAAAGGACCAGGCGCCCATCAGGTTTCTACTGTGGACATACGGTCCGATCCAGGCGAGTTTTTTTCTCCTTGCCAAGCGGCAGGATTTTCTCGTCGTTTTTCAGCAGTACAAACGATTTTCTTGCGGCTTCTCTTGCCAGATCGCGGTGCTCTTTGCAGAGAATTACCTCTTTTTCTTTCGTCTCGTCTGCGTCTTTATACGGATTTTCAAACAGTCCCAGCTTGTTTTTCAGTTCCAGAATACGCATGCAGGACTCATCGATCAGATCCTCGGAAATCTTACCCTCTCTTACAAGACGGCACAGGTTTTCGCAGTAAATACCGGTCATCATATCAATGTCAACGCCTGCCTCGGCTGAGCGGACAGCTGCCTCCTCGCGGTCTGCGCAATAGCCGTGGTAAATAATCTCCTCGATCGCTGCCCAGTCGGAAATCAGAACGCCGTCAAATCCCATTTCGTCACGCAGGATGCCGCGCATCAGTTTCTTGTTTCCGGTTGCCGGAACACCGTTTACCGTGTTGAAGGAAGTCATTACCATCGCTGCGCCTGCATCGATGCCGGCTTTGTAGGACGGCAGATAGAAGTCACGGAAGGTATGCTCGGAAAGCTCTACCGTATTGTAGTCTCTTCCTGCTGTCGGTGCGCCATAGCCTGCGAAATGCTTCACACAGGAAGCAATTTTGTACGGCTCCTTCAGATCGTCTCCCTGGAATCCGCGCACCATTCCGGCACAGAACAGGCCGTTCAGATACGGATCCTCACCGGTAGACTCCATGACACGGCCCCATCTTGCATCACGGACCAGATCGGTCATTGGTGCGAAGGTTACGTGAAGGCCGGAAACGGCTGCCTCTTTTGCAGCAACTGCCGCACACTTTTCGGACAGCTCCGGTTCAAACGTTGCGCCCTGTCCCAGCGGAATCGGGAAAATGGTCTTGAAGCCGTTGATGACATCCAGCATGAACAGCATCGGGATATGATGCGGGTGCTGCTCCACGAAATCCTTCTGAATTTTCTTTAATGTTTCTGCGCCCATACTTCCCAGGATGGAACCGGAAAGCGCTACATTTTCCGGCGTAAAGCCTTTATCTGCCATCGGTCCCATCGCCGTGATGTCCATATCTTTATTGAAGAAGGCGCCCACCACCTGGCTCATCTGGTTCACTTTTTCTTCCAGCGTCATGTCGGCCAGAAGCTCTTTTAATTTCTGCTCGGTCATTTTTTCTCCTCCATACCTCGTTTTTGCTGTATCTGCTTCTTCAGAAACCCCTAAAACGTCAGAAAAATACCGTTTTTCCGTTATTTTTCTGAATTTTATACTGAAATTTTACCACATCTGATCCGAAAAAAAATATTCCCTGATCTGACCTTTTTCTTTCACTATTCTGACCTGTTTACTGCTGTTCCGCTATTGCTCTCCAAAGCTTCTTCGGTATTCCAGCGGTGCGTATCCCGTATTGTCCTTAAACATCTTCGTAAAGTACGAGAAATTGCTGTACCCCACATACAGCGACACCGTATTGATCGGCAGCGTGCTCTGTGTTAGAAGCTTTTTTGCCTCCTCCACCCGCTTTTGGATGATATAATTACTGATCGAAATACCCTTTTCTTTTTTAAAAATCCGGGACAGATAATCCGTATTCAAAAAGACAAGCTCCCCAAGCTCCTCCCGGTGAATCTCCTCCCGGTAATGTGCATCGATATAAGCGCATACCTGGCTCGTAACCGAATCTGATTTGTTGATGTACTGTCTGTACTGAACTGCTTTCCGAACCAGTACCCCGGCATATTCCATCATCTCTTCTCTGCCATAAAGGGAATTCCGATGCAGGTTTTCCATGTCCGCATCTGCAAACAGTGCATACGCCTTGATCTCCCGTTCCGAAAGCCATGCATACACCACCTGCGTCAGATCGGTACGGAGTGCTACCAGAAGCTCCCTAGTAATCATTCCTTCCCGCTCCGTCCGGTCAAGGTATTTCTGCAGCCGCTCCAGCAGCTCCTCCGGTTTTTCCTCCGAAAGCAGAGCTTTCCATACATCCAGCTCCCTATTTTCGTAGCTGGTCTGCGGAGCCTGAAATTCGTTCAGAAACAGCACCTCGTTTCGCACGGAAAGGCTTCCCTCCCGCATTTTCTGAAGATTCCGGCTCTGCTTTTGCATCCCCAGTACAGATTCCCACTGTCCGGCACCGCACCACAGCTCCGGGTAGATTTTTTCATTCATCCACGCAACAAATTGCTGCAGAATTTCACAGTCCCGCCCGCCGTCCTGCGGGAATGCTTTTTCCCTTGACTGTGTAACAATCCAGTAGATGCCCGGTTCCTGGTAAAAAACCAGTATCTACCGCAATATCCGTTTCCTCATACAGTTCCGACAGCACATTTTCGATCACAAATTCCATGGTCGCCGTATCCCACATTTCCCGCTTATTGCTCTTTATTTCCGGCATCAGACAAATCAGCCGGAAATAGTGTCCCGGTCCGTATGGCAGCTGACGCTGTGCTGCCGTTTCGCAGAATTTTTCCTCGGAGAAACCGCTTTTCAGCACATTTTTCCAGATATCCTGCTGCAGAATTTTTCTGTTCTGATTCCACTTGATGCTTTCCTGCCTGAGATCCTGTATTTTCTTTTCTTTCGCAACGGATTCCGCCGCACGCTGTACGGCCTCCTTCAGCTTTTCAAAATCAATGGGCTTTAGCAGATAATCGACACTGTTCAGCTGTATCGCTCTTCTGGCATAGTCAAACTCCGCATAGCTTGTCAGGAAGATGACCTGTACCTTCAGCTCCTCTTTCCTGACCCACTCCACAAAGTCGAATCCCATTCCGCCCGGCATCACGATATCGCTGATTACAATATCAATATCCACCATTCCCATGATGTTCTTCGCCTGCTGTACGGAAAACGCAGTGTACACCTCGCTCACCCCGGTCTCTGTAAGATCGAGATTTCTTTTGATACTTTCAATCACGTACTCTTCATCATCCACGAGCAATAGTTTCATGTTCTTCTCCCCCTGTCTTGTATGGAATATGGATATCTACAATTGCTCCGCCGAGCGGGCTGTTATCGAAATGAATCTCTCCTGTATCACCATAATAATAACGGAATCGTTTCAGGCAGTTTTCAATCCCGATATGCTTTCCATGCTCGGAAATATCTTCCCCTGCTTTCAGCCTTTGCAGCGTCTCCTCCGGGAAGCCGTTTCCGGTGTCCGAAATATAAATGTTGACATACTTTTCTTCGCCGCGGTCCTCCGGGTAAACCGTCACGGAAATCAGCGGAACCGTCTCCAGCGTCAGGGCATGTTTTGCCGCATTCTCTACAAACACCTGAATCAGAAACGGGAAGATTACCGCGTCTTTCACTTCTTCATGGACTTCAAAATAATAGGTGAATTTTTCCGGATAGCGCAGCAGCAGAATTTTGAGGTAATTTTCGCAGTGATTCGTCTCCGCCGTCACCGGCACCATCTCGCTTGTATTGCGGAAAATATAGGCGAGATAATCGGACGTAATACGGCTCATCGACTTTGCATGGTCGTACTGTCCGAAGTCAATCATGCTGTAAATAAAGTTCAGACAGTTCATGTAAAAATGCGGACGAATCTGGATTTTCAGGTAATCCATCTCGATTTTCTGTTTTTCCAGCTCCTGCTCATACAGCGTGATCTTCAGACGTCGGATCTGATGAATCATGTTTCGGAATTTATCGTCAATCTGCTCCAGCTCTACCAGATTTCCTTCCGACATCTGATAGGTGAGATCCCCATTGTCATATTTTTGAAGATTTTCCGTAAACATAGCGACCGGCTTCAAGATTTTTGTTTTCAGATGGAACAGCAGCACGGAACCGGCAATCACCATCAGAAAAGCAACGCCAAGAAGGGCAAACACACTTCCCGTCATCAGATTTAAGACTCCCGTCCAGGAGATTTTTGTACGAATTTCAAACGGTGCCTGTGAAAGCTCCTGCCGGAACGTATAATTGCCGGTATCAAGCTTCAAACCATCCGTTACAATTCCTTTTTCCGTCAGTGTTCCGATGCTTTTTCCGTTCTGGTCAACGAGACTGACATAGCCGCTCTTCCCAAGAGACAGCTCAGAGAACGGTTCCAAAATCTTCTTCAGATTGACATAGCAGCCGAGTCCGACGCCCTGGCTCTGTGCTACCTTGAGCATATAAACCTCATCGCCCTGGCGCATCACGGTCCATTTTTTCTTGACTGCATACGTCTGCTGGGACAGACTCCTGATCCGGCGCTTCAGCGCTTCCTGCAGATACGGATCAACGGCATAAAGCCCGTCGGAGGAAATGCTCAGCTGATATAAGCTCTCATCCTTCTTCGCATAGAGAAAAACATTGTAATCCGTTCCAAAATCCCACGCTGCAGATACATAGTTCCTTCGCAGCTGTGTGATGGCATATTCCTCATACTGATCCTTCTCCATCAGATCCATATATTTCCAGAAAGAAGAATCCGGGTTGGAGCTGTCCATTACGGTCGAAAACAGATTTCGGCTGATTCGAAAAAAACGGTTGTCCAGCTCATCCGTATACAGCTTTGAAACCTCCTCCAGCTGCTCATATACCTGCTGCTGCATCCGATTCAGAATGATCATGCTCCCAGCCAGAAAAAGCAGCAGCATACTCAGCAGGCAGATCAAAAGATAGCGCCCCTGCTGCGCCAGTGTTGTTTTTTTCGTCTGTTTTGAAATACGCATGAAGTTTCCTCCTTTTTTCTGTTCCGGTACGCTCGGAAGCTTTTCCATGTTTGTTTTTGCGAACGGTATCTTTTTTACTGACTATGATAATACAGCAGAAAAACAGCACACCTCATGTTTTCATGAGTCTGTACTGTTTTTCTGCTGTATGCCGGAAACACAAACGTGTTTCTCTTTTTTCATTTCCGCATGTGAATCATCCTTTTACCGCGCCAAGTGTGATACCTTCTGCGAAGTATTTCTGAAGGAACGGATAGATGATAAACAGCGGCAGCATGGCGATAAATGCGATTGCCATACGGATGGAGGTTGTCGGCAGCTTTGCCACCTCCGCGCCAATATTTCCGGTTACTTTTCCGCTTGCCAGATACTGAATATCGGTGATCATCTGGTTCAGCAGGTTCTGGATGCTGTAAAGCTTCTGACCGTCATTTCCTGATAAATAGTATAAACCATTTGTCCAGTCATTCCAATAGCCAAGTGCGGAAAACAGTCCCATTGTTACCAGAATCGGTTTTCCAAGCGGAAGGGTGATGCTGGTAAAAATTTTCATGTGTCCGGCGCCATCGATCTTGGCTGCCTCGAACAGCGCGTCCGGGATACTGGTGTTAAAGTAGCTTCGGATCATCAGCACGTTGTTTGCACTTAACAGGAAGCCCGGAACAATCAATGCCCAGATCGTGTTTTTGATATGAAGATAATTTACATACATCAGGTAGGTCGGCACCAGTCCGCCGTTGAACAGCATCGTAAAGAATACGAAAAAGGTAATTGCTCTGCGGTACGGCAGGTTTTTTAACCGAAAGCGGATACGCCAGAAGAGAGGACATCGCAATATTTGCAGCGGTACCGACGATGGTTACAAAAACGGTGATTCCGTACGCTCTCAGGATTTTCTCGCCCTGACGGATGATATAGGAGTACGCATAGAAGCTGAATTTCTCCGGGAAGAACGAATATCCGTTGCGGATCAGTGTGTTTTCATCGGTCAGTGAGGAAATAAATACGAGTACAAACGGCAGTACAATGGATAAGGTAATCAGAAGGAGTACTACATTAATCCAGAACTGGAAACGTTTTGCTTTTTTTGAATTTGTCATACTTCCATCCTCCTAGAATAATGCCTGGTCTTTGTCTACTTTGCGGACAATCCAGTTGCTCAACATTACGACACAGAAGCCTACCAGAGACTGGTATACACCGGCTGCAGATGACATACTGATATTTCCCTGCTCAATCAGGGCGCGGTATACATAGGTATCGATAACGTTTGTGGTCGGGAACAGAACACCGGAGTTCATTGGTACCTGATAGAACAGACCGAAATCGGAATAGAAAATTCTTCCGATGCTGAGAAGCAGCAGGGTAATGATGGTCGGAACGAGGCTCGGCAGTGTGATTTTTGTGATCTCCTGCCATTTGCTTGCGCCGTCCAGTCTGGCAGCCTCATAGAAGGAAGGATCGATACCGATCAGCGATGCGATGTAGATCAGGCATCCGTATCCTACGCCCTTCCAGCAGTTCGCGATAATCAGAATCGCCGGCCAGTATTTCGGTTTCTGGTACCACTGAATCGGGTCAATGTGGAACAACGGAAGGATGGAGTTGTTGACAAGACCATTTTCTGCACTCAGAAGCGCATATACGATGTAGCTTAAGATAACCATGGACATCAGGAACGGAAGAAGAATCGCACTCTGATATATCTTTTTGAGCTTTGTGTTTCTTACCTCCGTAATCAGAATCGCAATGGCAATTCCGACTACCATGTTTACAAGAATAAATGCAACGTTATACAACAGCGTGTTTCTTGTAATGATCCATGCATCCTTGGAAGCAAACAGGAACTTGAAGTTTTTAAGTCCTGCCCACGGGCTTGCCAAGATACCTTTTGCAAAGTTCAGTTTTTTAAACGCAATCACCATACCTGCCATCGGGATGTAGTTATTGATCAGCAGATACAGAAGTGCCGGAAGCATCATCAGATAAAGCGGCCAGTATTCCTTCAGCGCGTTTTTCTTTTTTCCTTTTTTAACCTCTGCTTTTTTCATAAAGCGTGTCTCCTTTTATGAGGGCTGTTTTTTCAGGTTCTTTCACAGAGAAAGCTCCACATCTTTTCTGATAAGAGTGGAGCCTTCGGTTACTGTATCACACCGGATTTTCTTTTGCCCCGGTCGTGTTCTTTTTACAAATTATGGTGCCTATTTCTCTGCAAGAAATGCATCCAACTGCTCCTGCTTTGCAGCAATGACATCATCGATTCCCGCATCATCCAGAGCCTCCAGGAACTGCGGAAGCAGTTCTTCCGGATCTCCGGAGCCGCTGCTAAGTGCGCCGTTGTACTGGCTGATTACGTTGTTCAGGGCTGATACCTGATCCGCATATTCGCTGTTATCAAAGACAAATCCCAGTGCTTTCGACTCGATACCGGAAGCGTTGAACTCCTGCATTTTGTCCCAGAGCTGCGGGTCAGATCCATCCCATTTGTATGCGATGAACTGGTTCGGAAGCTCCCATCCACAGTTAAAGCTGTAGCCTACGTTGTCTGCTGTTACACCGTCCGGGTAGTTGATGATTCCGTTTTCTTCATCTTCTACTACGTAGTCGGTTCCCTCTTCGCCCCAGTTCAGAAGGTTCATGACCTCCGGGCTGCCATAGATATAATCGAGAACCTGCATTGCTTTTTCCGGATTTTCGGAGTTCTGTGCTACAGAGAAGATAATTCCGCCGTAAGAGGATGAGTTGATGATCGGCTGATCATAGAACGGTACGATTTCAAACTCATATCCTGTGGAGCTCTGGAACTCAACCGGGGTACCTGGATGATAAGCAAAGAACAAGGAGAAGAGATTTCCTGCTTTGCATACGGTTCTCCAGTTTTCTGTGTTTGTTCCGGCATCCTTGCTGATGTAGCCTTTCTGATACCAGTCATGCAGCATAGTTGCAGTCTCCTTGTACCAGTCGCTTGCAAAGTAGTTTTCTACGGTTGTGCTGTTGGTCTGATCCATCAGAGCGCCCGTGTTGGCATCGCCAAGTCCATCAGCGCGGGACAGACGGCTCAGAGGCGTATCACTGTTGTTGCTGGAGAACAGCATTGTCATATCAGGCTCGCCTGCCTGTACGGTCTCAAATACTTTCTCCATATCCTTCGGCTCTTTGATTTCATCGGTATTGATATTATACTTTTCTACCAGGTCTTTTCTCATGAAGATGGCTGGAATGCTGCCTCGTTCGATCTGGTTCGGAACGCCATAGACAAACCCATCAATCTGATTTGTTTTTGCAATATCCTCGCCATAGATATCTTTCAGGTTTGTGCCGTATTTGTCAATCAGTTCAGACATATCCATGATCTGGCCGGAATGCATATACTGTACAGCTGTTGATGCACCTGTGTACAGAAGATCGATTTTCTCATCGCCGGAAAGCATCAGCTGTAACTGCTGAGATGCGCTTGCCCACGGAAGAACAACGATATCGAGCTTTGCATTCAGCTCCGGCTCCAGAATCTCGTTGATTTTTTCTTCGATTCTCTCTTCATCCTGCTGCTGGCTGCCCTGCAGTACCATAGTTACAGTGTACGGCTCGCCTTTTTCCTCTGTCTTTGCTGTACTTCCGGAAGCTGCGGAGGAACCGGAATCAGAACTGGATCCTGTGCTTCCGCATGCTGCCATGGAAAATGCCATGGTTGCCGCAAGAATGCCTGCTAACACTTTTTTCTTCATACTTTTTCTCCTTTTCACGTATCGTGTTGTGTGACCTTTGATGGTTGTATTATAGCAGGATTTTGACTTGCAACTCTATAACTGATTTGACTTTGAAGTATCACTCTTCCGACCTTTGTGTCTTTTTTGTGTCTTTTTTCTGTCAAAAATCTTCCACCATCTTTGCCCCTTCTGCCCCATCGAGTTCGGTCACGGTTCCATTCATGACACGGTAAACTCTCTGGCAGAGGCCGAGGACACTCGGACGATGCGTCGTAACGATACAGGTTTTGTTGGGACGCTGACGGATAATGTTTCGAAGAACGTTTCGTTCCGTTGTGACATCCAGCGCCGAGGTGGCTTCATCGAGAAGCAGCACCGGGGCATCGCGGAGGACGGCACGGGCGATGGCAAGCCGCTGGGACTGGCCTTCGGAGAAACCGCGGCCACGTTCCCCGACACGGCTGTTGATGGTATCCGGAAGATGCTGGACGAAATCCCAGGCGCAGGAGATTTTGAGTGCCTCAATGATCTCCTCGTCGGCCGCATCCTCTTTTACCATGCGCATATTTTCGGCGATTGTGCCGGAAAGGATCGTATTTCCCTGCGGCACATAGGCGAAGAGATGACGCGTTTCGGCGTTCATGGGAACCGTTTTTCCGTTTGAGGCAATGATTACGGTTTCCCCCTCCTGCGGGCGGATGAGGCCGAGAATCAGGCGGATCATCGTGTTTTTCCCTCTCCGGACGGGCCGACCAGCGCTACGATCTCGCCGGGAGCGGCCTGAAACTCCGATTTGGTGATTACTTTGTTTCCTTCTATATAAGAAAATTCTACCCCGTGCATCTGTACCCGGAAGCCATCCTTGGCCAGTGGATCGAGCTTGGCGCTATCCGGGATATGGACCTCTTTTGGCAGCTCTACGAGCTCACGGATCCGGTGCGCCGAGACGGAGCTGTTGAGGAAGGACGGAATAATCGAAATCACGTTTCCAAACGCGCCGGAAAGGTTACTCCGCTGCTGCAGGAACAGCGTCATGGTTCCATAGGTAATGTCGTGCGTCCACAGACGGAACAGGCAGTATCCGAACGCCGTAAACTCCACCGCACTCCCGAGAATAGACATTACGATATTGGTTTTAATCGTAAACAGATTATATTTCAGGCTGATGTCCTTGAAAAGACCCTGCCACCAACGCATCTTTTTACTGTAATACGGTGCGATGCCAAACGACTTGATCGTATCAAAATTGTAGAACGCTTCTACCTCAAAGCTCATCAGATTACTGCTCATCTCGCGTACTTCTTTGCTGTATTCCCGCTGACGGCGGATCATAAACCGCGACATCAGAAGCAGGAACGGTGCGCTTAAAAAAGCAATCAGTGCCATGACCCAGTCATAATGCAGGATTACGAAAAAGGTGGCAATAAACCGATACACGGCAATGATAATCGTCGGGAGCCAGCTGATTGCGTTGCCGCTGACCGTTCCAATGTCGCCGTTGAAACGGTTGAGTACGTCACCGTTTGCGTATTTGCTGATTTCCAGCCAGTCCGCATCAACGATTTTGTCAAAAATATCCGCCTGGATGTCGTTGTTGATGGCGATACCAAGCTTCGTTGAAATGCGGTTGATGACACTCTCAAACCCAAGGCTGAACACGGTACTTCCGATCATGATGCAAAGCAGCAGCGGGAGCTTCTGTATCTGGTATCCGGTGATGATATCGATCAGGTATTTTCCTGCCACGCTGCCGACAAGCCCAAGCGAAGTGCTTAAGATACCGAGAATCGTATAAAAAACAATCGCACCCTTATAGCGCGCGCTGTAGCCAAAAATCCATTTCCAGTCATCGATGATTTCCGAGAACGTTCCGTTTTTCCATCGCTCCGACAGGATGCGGAGAGACTCGAAGGGAGCGTCTTTACTTTTCTCTTTGGATTCTTCCTGCATGCGCGTCTCCTCTCTTTTTCCCGTCTGCGGTACGGATCATATCGTATTTCCTCAGCAGCTCGACACGTCCCGCACCCACTTCAATGCTCGATTTCTGTTCTTTTTCTCCCTGCCCCAGCCATTTCAGGATCCGCTGCACATATGCAGCCGGAAGCAGAAACGGATACCTCGCCGCATAGGGATACTTGTTTTTCATATAGGAAGCTTCCGGAACCAGCGATTTCCAGATTCCCCCGGCTGTGTACTTTTCCGCCCCGGTCTCTGCCGCATACAGGGTAATGTTTGCACTGTGGATTCGTCCCGCACTCGATTTTCCGAACGAACCGGCATCGAGAATATCGATCAGAAGCGCTTCGGAATCCGGGTGAAGCTTCTTTGCGGCACGGACTGCCCCACTTGCTTCATAGGAAAAGCCCAGATAGCGCTCGCCGATATCCAGCAGATTGATACAGAAACACGTCATGTGATACTCTTCGCACAGCTGCCAGAACATTTCCCAGTCTATTTTTCTTCCATATACACGAATCATCTGTACCATGTCACAGATCTGACGGATCCCGACACCGCCGTGAAGAAAGTGCTTGAAGCTGTGACAGAGAAGATAGAAAAGATGATGCGTTTCTTCTAAGGTAAAGATGCTCTGCCCCTGCACTTCCACTTTGGATGGATGCGCAAAAACATCGGAAAATGCACGATTCAGATAACCATAGGCAGAGGATTCTGTGCTGAACAGCCTGGTATGTATTTCATAGAAGACCCCTGTTTTCGGATGAATGTAGCCCATCTCTTCCGGGGCATCACCGTCTTTGGCACCATTTGGCATTGCGGTTTCTTTGTCCCGCACAAAGCCCTTCCTCATAAAACAGGCATCTACTGTTGCAAAATCCTTTGCCGAAATCAGAAGATCCTCATCCCCGGACGGGCGCAGATCCGGCTTCGGATAGAGACTTCTGCACACAATTCCTTTCATCACCAGCGGCTGCACGCCCAGATGCTCCAGCTCCTTTTCATCGGAAAGAAACAGCGCTGTACGCGAAACCTGCTGCAAAACACTCTGCATTGCCTGCGTTTTTACCTGTCTGCGAAGCTCGTCCGGAAGTTCTGCAAATTCCGGTGTTTTTCCCACAACATCGTAGACCGCTGACAGCAGCGAATGCTGTGCCGCGAGGACAAACAGATGATTCCATTGTTTTTCTGTCAGCCCCTGAATTTCCGCCGGCGATGCGTTTTTCTTCTGTCAAAAAACGCACGAATCACCGCAAGGAATGCGGTTTCTGTTTCTGTAATCATCGTTTTTTTCCTTTCATTTTCTCTGCACGCATCATTTTTCGTTTTTATCCACACCGAATAACCGGGCATATCCATGCATCAGAATCGGACGAAGCGGGATAATGCGAATCCAGACCTGTGCAAAAAACTCCCACCAGAACGTTCCCGGTACAAGTATTTTCCTTTCGTTCCACTTTTGTCACCCGTGCAAAGATCTGCTTCCGTTGCACATGATGCTCGATTTCCGTCTGTGCATCCCCGATTATGTCATAACCGTCTGCATGAACGCGGCAGATCCGATGCACGACAAACTGTCCGCCCGGCCGCTCATAAAATACGATATCACCTCTCCGAAGTTCCCGCTCCGGCGCTCGGAAGAAAATACTGTCGCGTCCATGAATCAGAAACGGCGCCATGCTGCTCCCGGAAATCACCATACGCACTTCTCTGCCCTGCTCTACAAGTTCTTTCAGCATTCCGACATAGGCACGTGTATCCATCATTTTCATGCATGTTTCTCCCTTTTCTGAATCATGTTTTTGTGCAGTGCAGCTGCATATGTTTCACTTTCGAACGAACCGGCCCCGATCTCCTGCTCCAGCGTTTTCACCGCATCTTCTGAAATGTCGCACGCCAGATGATACACCGGAACTTTTCCAGCAAGCTGTTCGAGAAGGTCGAGACTGTGCACCATTCCCTCCCTGTCCCAGCGGTTCATGGTGATCTGTCCGTACAGACTCGTAAATGCCTCTGCCGGACGCAGCCGCCACGCCTGATTCGTCTTTGCCTGGCTCAGCATTACAATGCATCCGACCGGGAGCTTTTTGTTTTCGCAGACTCCTGAGGTTCCGCAGACCGGCCAGCCGTTTGCTGTCCACGCTGTGCCGTCATATTCCAGCAATGCCTTATCCCCATTTACGGTACGGCTTCCCCGGTACTGTTCCCAGAGTCCCGCCTGTGTGGTTTTGCCCGTTCCCGATGGTGCAGAAAAGAGCATTGCTTTCCCCTGATACTCCGTGTATGCACAGTGCAGAATCAGGCACGGCTGCTCTGCCAGACGGCGCTCCAAGGCAAGGAGGGAAAGAAAAACAACTTCATACTTTTCAACTTCTGCCAGATACCACCTGCCGACGAAAACCTCCGCACGATTTTGCGCAGTCTCACGGTAGAATGCATAAGGACGCGCTTCTCCTTTCACACCGATCCGGCGGCTCTCCAATCCTTCTTTTGTATGAAACACCTGCAGATCGACCCGATCCACAATCAGCTCTCCCTCCGCTTCCGGCAATATGTCGACGGCCGTAATGATATATGTATAATCCGCAGAATCCGTTTCCACCAAAAATTTTTCCATATCCACCGGAAGTACCAGCTCTTCCGGAAACTTCAGCCGGAAGGAAAAACTCCCTGTCTGAAATGTTTTTTCCATCAAAAACTCCTCTTTCTCCCCATGATCTTCCCTTCTCTCCGCAACGTATCACGATCCCTTTTTCCGCATTTATGATAACAAAAAAAACGAGACTCCGTCAATCTTCGGAGTCTTTTTGTAATTTAAATACGTAAGTTTTATTTTTTGACTGATCTGTAGCGTTTTATAGCCATGCCGGAAATACAGGATCTCCGCCGCACTGGTAATTCTCCACGAAAAGATATACAGCAGATACAGTGACGTAATGGTATGGAAATACGCGAAAATCGTGTACACCCAGATCACACGGAACACACAGGAACCGAGAATAATGATAAAAATATTCTTCCACAGCGAGCCTTCATCGTTGTATTGCAGAATGGAAATCTGCTGATTGCGTTGATATACTCCTGGGATACTTCACGGTTTGGAATGGATACGTTTTCTTTTTCGTTATCGTATGTCAGATCTTTCATTACCTGTACCAGATTCTTTTCATCACGGAAGCGCACCTGACTGTACTGCTCTCTGAGATCAAAAATCAGATAGTCGTTCAGCATGCGCAGCATTTCGTCAATGCCGCTTGTTGCACTTAAAAATTCCTGCATATTGATTTTTATTACATCATACTGATTCCGATGTTTTTTATATGTTTTCACTTCTGCCGTATTTTTAAATTCTGAAATAGTGCATCGGTGTCTGTGCTTCTGTCATAATAAGCCGCCAGCATATTCGCTGCCATAGATTTTCCAAATCGTCTCGGACGGCTCACGCACAGATACCGCTGGAGTGTCCGCACACAGCGATTTGTTTTTCGTTTTTGAGCAGATTACATTCCCATCTTTTTCCAGTTTTTACTTGACTTTTCCTAGTTCTTCTTCTATAATCTTTTTGTAATGATAAATGTAATTTATTTCTGCGAACATTCTACATATTTTTCTTGCTGACTGCAGAAATACTTTCTGCCTGAAAAGGCACAGCATTTTGCAAGAGGGGAGTTTGTGATGGAACCGATTGCTTCTCCGACCCGGCCGGATTTGTTACAAAAGATAAATGAAAAAAAATATATCGTGTCAATTCCGATTATCTGCTGCGTGAAATTGCAGGGGAATATGCGATTATTCCCGTTGGGACTGCCTGTCAGATTTCGAATGCAGTGATGGTTCCAAACGATACCGCTGCATTTCTCTGGAATGCTTTTCAGCAGCCACGTACCATTTCGGAAGTCGTTGCACAGGCGTTAGAGGAATATGAGGCTGCGGAAGATACGATTCAAAATTCTGCTTTAAATTTTGTGCATAATACTTTAAGGTATGCATTATTAGAGGAGGTTATATCGTTATGAAGAAAGAGTGGATGGAACCTGTTATTGAGGTTCAGGAATTTGCTGCAAACGAATATGTGGCGGCCTGCGGGGATAGCGGGAAAGTTTATAAATTTGTCTGCGATGCTGGACAATACGGTCATAATTATAATGTTTATTATTATGATGGATCTGGGCAAAAAAAATATATCGCAAAAGAAGGCTCATGGGGAGGCTGGGGCTCTCAAGCTCAATTTTCTGGATATCATCCTTGTAACAAGACTCATGAAGCGGAATCTGATAGTGGATTTATCAGTGGTTTTATAGATGACCAGTCTACCCGCGATGATGAAGCAACCCCCGTTGTCATCTGGACCGAAAATGGTACAAACGTTCATTGTACTACCAGATTAGACATCAATACTTGGGAAACCGCCAAATCCTGATTTTTCCACTAAATAATAATTTTTCAAACCACAGCAAAAGGATCGAACCCACTCGTTTCGATCCTTTACTATACCTATTAATAATTGGTTCATCAAACCACTTTTTTCGGAGGAACCTTTATGAACTACATGGACGACGCTTCCACCTTCGAGCGTTCTTTTCTCCAGAAAGCGCGCCAGCAGCACATTCCTATTACCGGCGCGCTTGAACTTCTGCCACTCTGCAATATGAACTGCGACATGTGTTATGTCCGTCTGTCCCGTTCAGAAATGGAATGTCAGGGACAACTCCGCACAGTTGATGAATGGATTCTGCTTGCACAGCAGATGCAAAAAGCCGGTACACTTTTTCTTCTTCTGACCGGCGGTGAACCACTTCTCTTTCCTGATTTCAAAACACTATATCTTGAGCTTCGAAACATGGGCATGATTCTTACCATCAACACCAATGGAACCCTGCTGGGCGAATCCTGGGCTGAGTTTTTTTGCTGAGTACAGGCCGCGCCGCATTAACATCACGCTCTACGGTGCCGATGCCGCTTCCTATAACCGTCTCTGCCATTACCCCCAGGGCTTTGATCAGACCGTCCGCGCCATCCGTCTGCTCCGCGAACGAAACGTTGATGTCAAAATCAGCTGTAGCGTCACTAAAAAGAACGCGCATGATTTTCCAAAAATCTTTGTTCTCGGAGAAAAGCTTGGAGTCCCCGTTCATGCCGATCACTATATGATGCCCGCCGTCCGGGAACGCTCCCTTCCTTTTGATGCTCAGGTCCGCCTGAACCCGGAAGACGCCGCTGCGCTTGCCCTGCAGACACTGAAACTGCAGCTGACCAGCGATATTTTCCGGCAGTACGTTCATGAATCCATCCACCGCGTCAACAATCCGTCTTTTCCACGGGGCAATGGTCATATCTCCTGTCTTGCCGGAAACTGCTCCTTCTTCATCAACTGGCAGGGCTTTCTTTTCCCCTGTGTGATGTTATCCGAAATCTCCGCCCCTGTTTTTGATCTTGGATTTATTTCCGCCTGGGAAAAAGTTTCCGCCGCTGCACAGAAGATTTCCCTAAGTTCCCAATGCTGTCAATGCCGTTTGCAACCGATATGCCGCACCTGCGTCGCAGCCGTGTTTTTAGAAACCAGTTCTTATCGGGGAATGCCTGGTTATCTCTGCCGCTATTCCGAGCATTACTATCACCTGCTGCTGGCAGAAGAAGCTTCTTTTTCCTCCATCGCCTTATAATCTTTACATATGCTGAAAACGCCGGACAGATTTTTCTCTGCCCGGCATTTTCTATCTTCATGTTTATGATTCAAGCAGCTGCAATACCGCATCCAGCATAACTGTCTCACCTTTTTCCAGTTTTACCGCTTGACGCATCTCTCCATACACAACTTCCCCTTCATACGCCTGATCCGCCGTAACCGCACACCGTGTCAGTTTTCCATTCTCCCACGCAAGTGCAATCGATGCATTTCCAACCAGCCGCAGGCCTTTCACTTCTCCATGATCCCACGCCTTCGGCAGCGCCGGAAGGAGAATGATTTTGTGTTCTCTGCTCTGCGCCATCGCGCGCTCCAGCTTTTCGGTAATCTTCTCTGCCTCTTCGATCACCAGAGTATGACCCATGGTATACACACGGCCGCCCGTTGCTTTTGCCGACAGGCACATGGCAAATTCCAGGGCATTTTTTCCGAGGTTTCCGCTCAGATAAATCGTGTGATCGTTGACCTTTCCTGTACGGTCAAAATATTTTGCACGGTTCAGCATCACCTCAACCGACACTTTTCCCTTCGGTGCACGAAGATGCAGCACCATACAGTCCGCCGGTCTGGAAATGAAGCAGGTTCAGCAGATTTCCAGCGATCATCGCACCAAGCCGTCCATTGCCGAGCGGCAGTGCTTCCTCCCACTCTGCGGCTGGTTTTGTATACCATAATGTACTCATATCCTGTCTCTCCATTCTGTCACAAAAAGAGGGAGGCAGACGACTCCACTTCCCTCTTCGTTTTTCAATTTCTATCTAATACTTAATACTCGACGTTCTCTTCATTTCCTTCTTTTCTGACCGTCAGAATCACTGTCTCACGTCCTGTCAGCGCGCGGCTTCTTTCGCCCGGCTGCTGTCCGCCGATGGAGATTTCATACTCGCCCGGCCGTACGACACATCCGCCGTCCTCTGTGATAACAGCAAAATCTCTTGCATGCAGTGTCACGGAAACCTCTTTTTACTTCTCCTGCCTGCAGTTCCACGCACGCGATGCCTTTTAACTGGAAGCCTGGCTCATCCGGCTGTGCGTTTTTGTATTTCACATAAACCTCTACGCTCTCATGCAGCGGATATGCACTCTCATTCTTCACCTTCGTGCACACGGTCACATCGTCGAGCACCGCGCTCGTCTCCTGCTCCGTTTTTGCGCCGCTGTAGGAAATTGTTCCATACGTCAGTCCATATCCAAATGGATACAGAATATTTTTATCAGTATAGCGGTAGGTTCGTCCTGCCATACTGTAATCGGTGAACTCCGGCAGATTTTCTGTTCCCTGATAGAAAGTCACCGGCAGTTTTCCGTTCGGTGCATAATCGCCGAACAGCGCCTCTGCCACGGCTTTTCCGCCGCGCGCACCCGGATACCAGCTGTCAAGAATAGCCGGTACATGCTCCTCGGCCCAGGACAGGTCGATGGCACTTCCTGCCGAGAGAACGAGGACTACCGGTTTTCCAACCGCTGTGATTGTCTCAAGCAGTTCCTCCTGTAAACCCGGCAGATTGAGGCCCAGCTTATCGCCGCTCGCGTATTCGTTTCCGGCATCGCCTTCCTCGCCCTCAACAGTTGCATCAAGTCCAAGGCACAGAACGACAACGTCTGCGTGCTCAGCGGCAATGACAGCCTCTTTGAAACGGTCTTTGTCCTCGCCGAGTCCTTCGACTTTATTTTTATACAGATGGCAGCCCTCTGCGTATGTCACTCTCACATCATCACCGACATACTGCTGAATTCCTTCCAGCGGCGTGATGTATCTGGACGATGTTCCCTGATAGTTTCCAACCAGCGCTGCTCTCGAGTTCGCATTCGGTCCGATCACGGCGATACTGCGGATCTTCTTCACATCGAGCGGCAGCATGTTGTTTTCATTTTTCAGCAGAACCATACTTCTTCTCGCTGCCTCGACGGACAGATCAACATGCTCTTTGCACTCGACTAGATCGTAGGACAGATCTTCGTACGGTGACGGATAGTCTTTCATCATACCGAGGCGGATGCGGATTTCCATCAGGCGCTCAACTGCCGCGGTGATTGCCTCTTCGGATACCAGGCCATCCTCGTATGCTTTCGGCAGATGCAGGAAAGCAACGCCGCAGTTCAGGTCACAGCCGTTGTTGACGGCACGCGCTGCGGACTCCTCTACATTTTTGGTCACTCTGTGGTGCTCATGGAAATCTATGATTGCCCAGCAGTCGGAGACAACATGGCCTTCAAAGCCGAACTCATCGCGCAGGATGTCCTTTAACAATGTCTTGCTTCCGCATGCCGGTTCACCGTTGACACGGTTATACGCGCCCATGACTGCCTCGACTTTTGCATCCTTGACACAGCGTTTGAAGGCATACAGATAGGTGTCATACAGATCATGTTTGCTGACTCTTGCGTCAAACTCATGGCGGATCGCCTCTGGGCCGCTGTGGACGGCGAAATGTTTGGCACACGCCGCTGCCTTCGGGTGATCCGGGTCCGGTCCCTGTAATCCGCGGATGTAGGCGCATCCGAGCTCACCAGTCAGATACGGGTCCTCACCATATGTCTCATGGCCGCGGCCCCATCTCGGATCACGGAAAATGTTGACGTTCGGTGCCCAGAAGGTCAGGCCTTTGTAGATGCCGCGGTCGCCTTTTCTCGAAAACTCATTGAATTTTGCACGTCCCTCAGTAGAAACAACATCACCGATCTCCTGCAGCAGCTCTTTATCAAACGTTGCTGCAAGGCCAATAGCCTGCGGAAATACCGTTGCCACACCAGCTCTTGCCACGCCGTGCAGCGCTTCATTCCACCAGTTGTATGCCGGAATGCCAAGACGCTCGATCGCCGGTGACTGATAGACCATCTGGCTCATTTTTTCTTCCAGCGTCATCTGGGAAACCAGCTGTTTTGCATACTCTCTCGTCTCTTTACTCATAGGTAAAATCCTCCCGAAATTTGTTGCCTCTATTGTATCGCCACGTTTCCCGTTCGGCTAGTCAAGTATTGCTCTTTGCTTCTCATTTTATGCGATTTTTGCGAATGACACAGGGGAACATACGAGGAAATCGTGTATGCGTAACCATCCGATATACACGCAGAAACTCCCGGCAGAATTTCTCGTATAAGATCTTACGTCGGGAGTTTCCCTTATCTATTCCTGTGAAATTTTATTTCTGATACTCTTCCTCGATATTTTTTACCGCACGGAGCTTGTTCGCGTATTCCAGAATCTCTTCTTTGGAATATTTCTGTTTCCGGCACCAGGTGAGGATTTCTTCTTTTACTTCCTCCGGCATCTTGTTGTTCATGCGCAGACAGTCACAAAAGGTTCTCTTCGGAGAATAATATTTGTAGGAACCAAACTCTGTCTTTTTCTCACAGATTTCGCCCGGGACATCGGCATTCTGGAAATAAAAACGTCTGATTTCAAAATTTTCCAGATCCATTTTTTTTCGGTCTGTCCGTGCTGTTGCAACTGCAATCGTAGCCGGCTCTTCTTTCAGCATTCCGGCAAGCCATGCAGCACTGTCCATGCAGATGACTGCACGTGGGTTTACTTTCGCAATTTCGATATATTGATAGTCTTCCGGTTTTTCATAACCACAGTCCTTGCACCAGTACCAGCCGCGTGCAAATCGTTCCAGACTTCCTTCCTCTTCCATTTCTGCCAGCTGCAGTACGGTCACCTGATGATCTCTGAGGTCTGCGAAGCTCATATATCCATGATGTTCTTTAAATAACGTCGTGATCTTCTGGTATGTTTTAAAAAGCATATTTTCTTTCCCCTTTCAGGATGTGATACATCTTTTTTCATCTATAGGCGTTTGCACATATAATATTCCAATTTTCATGGAATGGCAAGCACTAATTTGCAAAAACCATGTTTTTTCTCTGTTTTTTTCTTATTAGCTGCTGCTAACATATTTCTCTTTTCATCACTTATAAGTATACCTTTTTTACCTGAAATATGCAACCTGCTGATCCGCTTTTTCTGTTCTCATACCAGCAGAAAAAGACCGGATTTTTTACTTCTCATCCGGTCTTTTTCTCTTTCATTCTATCTTTTAACGTTTACCGTAAAACCTTTTTCACTCTGCCGCTTCCAGAATTTCTTTTAATGCTTTGATATAAAGTTTACACTCCTCCATCGTTCCCACGCTGACACGGCTCATCTCGAATGCGCCGATACGGATGCCCTTTTCCATCAGCTGTTCCTGAATCCAGGCAGGATCTTTTCCGGTATCGAAGTAGATGAAATTCGACTGGGACGGATAAACCCTGCAGCCAAGCGCTGCCATCTCTTTTTCCAGATACTCTCTTCCCTCCACGATTTTGGCTTTCTGCTCCTGATAATATTCCTGGTCTGCCAGGCCTGCCACTGCCGCTTTCTGGGCACAGACATTCAGATTCCAGGAAGCGGAACATTTCCGCATGATTCCAATCAGCTCTTCGGAGCCCAGCGCATAGCCGACACGAAGGCCTGCCATCGCATAATATTTGGAAAAGGTGCGGAGAACCAGAATCGGTTTTTCCGGATGCGCTTTCATATAATCGACCATACTACAGCAGTCCGGCTCGGTGGCAAATTCCATGTATGCCTCATCCATCACCAACAGAACGTCCTCCGGAAGGGTATCTGCGAATGCTTCCAGCTCCCCGATCGGCACATACGTTCCGGTCGGGTTATTCGGATTGCAGATCACCACGATTTTTGTTTTTTCACCGATTTTTTCTTTCATGGCAGGGAGATTAAATTTCTGCTCCTCGGTTACCGGTACGGAGACCGGCACACCGCCATTTAAATACGCCATGTCGGCAAATGCCCCGTAGGTCGGCGCGGAAAACAGCACCTCATCTCCATCGTCCAGAAAGGTCAGTCCGATCATATCGATCATCGCACTCGATCCGGCTCCTGTCAGTACATTTTCTGCTTTTAATCCGTACTGCTCCGCTACCTTCTGTTTCAGCAGTACTGCTGCAAAATCAGGATAAAAATGGCTACCTGCCATAGAGTCCTCCAGCGCCGCCTCCTCCCCGGAAACTGTGATTTTTGTTTCATCCATACATTCCAGCCAGCATCTGCAGCAGTGCGTCTCGCTGTAGGTTGTCACCGGAGAGGCCTGTACCTCACATATCTTCATAGTGTAAGGACAGCGGCTCATAAATGCACAGCCCTTCGGAAGCTTTAAGAGGTCCGGCGGTGTTCCCGGAATCGGAGCGAGCGGCTCGTCGTTATCCTTTGCCGAATTGTTGATACTGTTCAGAAGACCTTTCGTGTACGGATGATGCGGTTCGTAGAAAATCTCATCGACGGTTCCCTCTTCTACGATCTGGCCGGCGTACATAATGGCAATCCGGTCGCACATAGAAGCGACAACGCCGAGGTCGTGGGTAATCATGATAACAGAGGTTCCTTTTTCCTTCGTCAGCTTTTTCAAAAGCTCCAGAATCTGTGCCTGTACGGTCACATCCAGTGCGGTTGTCGGCTCATCTGCGATAATCAGCTCCGGGTCACACGCCAGAGCCGTCGCAATGATGATTCTCTGCCTCATACCGCCGGAAAATTCGAACGGATACTGATCGAGCCGTTTTTCCGGACTTGGAATTCCGACCTGCCGCATCAGCTCAATGGCTTTCGCTTCCGCTTCTTTTTTGGAGCAATTCTGATGCTTTCGGATTCCCTCTGTCATCTGAATTCCGATTTTCAGGATCGGATTCAGAAATGTCATCGGATCCTGGAAAATCATGCCGATGCGGTTTCCGCGGATCTGCTGCATTTTCTTTTCATAAGCCCGTTTTTCTTTCCGGTCCTTCATGTGCGGCGGAGAAATGTTTTCTCCGTCGAAAAGGATCTCTCCTTCTTCCACTCTGCCGTTCGATGCCAGAAGCCCCATCAGGGTCAGCATGCCGACACTTTTTCCGGAACCGGACTCGCCGACAATACCAAGTACCTCGCCCTCTTCCAGATGGTAGGAAACATCGCGGACTGCGCTGACGGTTCCCTGCTGCGTTTCAAATTTTGTTGTGAGATGGCTGATTTCGAGTAAACTCATACGCTTCACCCCCTGGTTTTCTTTGGATTAAAGGCATCGCCGATTCCCTCGCCGAGGAAGTTCAGGGAGAAAATGGTGATACAGATGCAGATGGTCGGCAAAAGCAGCTGTCCCGGGTGCATGGTAAGCACCTGACGGGCATCCTGTGCCATGGAACCCCAGCTTGCCATCGGAGCAGAAATGCCGATTCCGATGAAGCTTAAGAAGGCTTCCGTAAAAATGGCATTCGGAACAAGGAAGGTAATCTGTACAATGATCGGTCCGATGGCATTGATCAAAAGGTGACGGAAGAGAATTCTCGCATCACTTGCTCCGATGACGAGTGCTGCCATGGAAAACTCCTGCTCCTTTAAGGCAATCAGCTGGCCTCTTACCTGACGAGCCATGCCGATCCAGCCCGGAATGCAGATACCGCAATAGAGAGAAGTCCGATGCTTAGCGTGTACGGAAATCCTCTTGCGATCAGTGTATTAACAGAAACGTTCTTTTTATAGGAAATGCCGAGATCTCCGTGCATCAGATTTTCCATGTAAAGAATATACTGTTTCCACATGGGTTCATCCAGTCCGTAGGTCGATTCGAGCTGTTCAATCGCGCTCCGGGAAAGATTATCCGCCTCGAACGGGCTGCCCGGCATAATCCGAATCAGGAAAAAGGTAATGGTGATCAGTGCCCAGATTGTCACCACTCCGATGAATAAACGTTTTATGATGTATCTTACCATGCAGCATTCCTCCCGTTCCGGCTTTTTTAGCTCAGAAGAGGCAGCCGAACGATCTGCTCTGGCTGCCTCTTTGCACCTTTTTACTGTCTTTTGTTTTTATAATGCTTCCTCGCCGCGCTGGCCGGTACGAACCCGGATGACGTCTGCCACTTTCTCGACAAAAATCTTTCCGTCTCCGATATTTCCGGTACACAGCTTCTTTTCCAGAAAGCCTTTTAATACTTCAATTGTCTTATCGTCACCGACGGTCTCGAATTTGCATTTCATCAGTACATTCGGTCCGCTCATGGTTCCACGGTACATCACCCGGTAACCCTTCTGGTTTCCATATCCGGTGATATCCGTTTCCATCACGCCGTACACGGCACACGATTCCATGATGTCGATGACATCCTCCCGGTTCGCGGGTTTGACAATAACTGTCAGCTTTTTCATATCCGCACCACCTTTTTTATTGATCCTTTTTTATTTATCATTATGGAAGTGGAAGTTTGCATAAGCGCTGCATCCGTGCTCGTGCATATCCAATCCGTCGATCTCTTCCTTCTCGGTTACGCGAAGTCCGATGGTCTTTTTCAGGACGAAGAACAGAATGAACGCCAGGATCAGGGTATATGCTGCAACTGCTACAAAACCGATCATCTGGGTGATAAAGCTGCATCCCTCGCCGAAAATACCGGTGAATAAGGTTCCGAGTGCTCCACAGACACCGTGTACACTGATTGCACCAACCGGGTCATCGATTTTTACGACTTTATCAAAGAATTCAACTGCGAATACAACGACAACACCTGCAACTGCTCCAATGAACAGTGCCTCGTAATCATTGACTACATCACAGCTTGCTGTAATAGCTACCAGTCCGGCCAGTGCGCCGTTCATTGTCATACTGATATCCGGTTTTACCATAACGTACCCAGGTAACAATCAGGGTAACAAGTGTTGCTGCTGCTGCCGCAAGGTTTGTAGTCATGGCAATGTCGCCAAGATTATAGGTTGCTGCTGTGGTAGATCCACAGTTAAATCCGAACCAGCAGAACCAGAGGATAAAGACACCAAGTGCTCCAAGCGGAAGGTTATGACCAGGAATAGCAACCGGTTTTCCCTCTTTTGTGTATTTTCCGATACGAGGTCCGACCATTTTTGCACCGGCAAGGGCACACAGACCGCCGACCATATGAACTGCGGTAGATCCTGCAAAATCATGGAACCCGATCTGGCTTAACCAGCCGCCTCCCCAGATCCAGTGTCCGGTGATCGGATAAATGAAAACGCTGATCGCTGCGGAGTAAATCAGATAAGAGATAAATTTGGTTCTCTCTGCCATAGCTCCTGATACAATCGTTGCCGATGTTGCACAGAACACGGTCTGGAAAATCATGAATACGCCGATCGGCAGTCCGTTGAACATGCCGTCTGCATCTGCCAGCGATTTCGGATTAAAAAAACCCGGCGGTTCCGATAAAAGCATTGCTTCCTCCGAACATCAGCGCAAATCCGATGATAAAGAAGAAAATAGAGCCGAGCACGAAATCCATCATGTTCTTCATCAGAATGTTTCCTGAGTTTTTCGCTCTTGTAAATCCTGTCTCCACCATGGCAAATCCGGCCTGCATAAAATACACCAGAAAGGCTCCGACCATGGTCCATACGATATTGAGTAATACCTGTGTGTTTTCCATAATAAGTTCCTCCTCATTCCCATCTTACCTGTTCCCGTCTGCAGATCTTCTGAAACGGTGGCTTTCAGATTTTTTAAAGTGCCTGTTCGCCGTGCTCACCTGTCCGGATCCGCACTGCATCTTCGACATCGTAAACGAAAATTTTTCCATCGCCGTAGTTTCCGGTTGACAGGTTTTTCACAACAAAATCAACGATTTTCGGAACCTTGTCGTCCTCCACAACGGTCTCCACTTTAACCTTCGGAAGCATTTTGGCCACGATTTCCGCTCCACGGTACATCTGACGATATCCCTTCTGATTTCCATATCCAAGGATATTTGTGATCATCATACCGTTTGCCTTCTGCTCCTCGAGGAGTAGCTCCAGGTTTTCGAGGCTCTCCGGACGAATTACAATTTCCAGCTTTTTCATGATTTTCCCTCCCTTTCCGAACCGGTCCCTGTACAGCTTCTGATTTTTCCGGCTGCGGATTTCTTTTTTATCCGCCTTCCCGGTTTTCTCTTCCATTCATTTACCGGCTCTGCTGCTTCTATATAGAAATCTGTTTTCTGACAGATTTTCTAACCTCTTCTTTCATGCCTGGACTGTTCCGCAGCTCTGCTGTTTTTACAGTTGTTTTTACAGTCGTTTTTTTGCATCTGCTTTCACAATCCGCTGTTTTTAATTAATCACACTTGTCGGCATTCCCTCCAGGTACGACCGGAAGTTTTTCACCGCCAGATCTACTGCACGGAGTCTTGCTGCCTTCGGCTGCCAGGCGATATGGGAAGTAATAAAGGTGTACGGCGACTGCATCAGCGGAATCTGATACTGCGGCGGCTCATTTGCGACAACATCGAGTCCTGCCATATAAACCTTTCTCGATTCCAGCGCCTCAAGAAGCGCCTCCTCATCGATGATGATTCCCCGCGCGGTGTTGATAATGATGACACCGTCCTTCATTTTGGCAAATGCTTCACGGTTCAGCAGGTTTTCTGTTTCCTTCGTATGCGGACAGTGAATGGAGATCACATCCGACCGTTCGAAAATTTCTTCCATGCTGACCTGCTCGATGCCGTCATACTGCGGCCCCGTCTTTTTGTGACGGCTGTTTGCGATGACCTTCATGTCAAAGCCGAAAACAAAAACAGCATTTCCGATGATGTTCAGCGCATTCATCACGATGGAAGTAACCATTGAAATATTTGAGTTTCCCATAACCCGGAAAAGCGCCGCCCCCGCATTGTAGATTCCAAGAAACGGAAACGAAAGCGATGTAATGAAGAAGTATTCCACCGCGTAGGCCATAACCTGCTCTTCCACCGATCCGTAGACTACCCGAAGAATCCAGCGGTTTCCGAAAAAGGAAATGCCGCAGATAACAAGTGCAATCAGTCCGCAGATCATAACAAGCTGTTCGGCTACGTGACACGCTGTTTTCTTATCCCCGCTTCCGAGGAACTGTGCTCCGACAACGGAACCGCCGCTTGCCATCGATGTGAAAATCACGATCAGCAGTACGCAGATCGTATTGACAAGTGAGATTCCGGAAACAGCCGTTTCACCGGCCCCGGATACCATCACCATATCTGCCATACCGACGGTAACGGCCAGCACCTGTTCCACAATCAAGGGAACGATCAGCCGGACCAGACGCTTTCGGTCAAATAAGACGTTTGTGTTTTCCATCGGACTTTCTCCTTTCCGGTAAAATCAAAAGGCGACCTGGAAGTCTTCCTTCCAGATCGCCCCGTTGCGAACTCTTTACTGACGTTTCTCCTTTGGATTGAAAAACGCGGCACGAAGCTTTCCCTTCGTACCGCGCCTTTGCGAATCCACTACTTATATGGAGTTTATCTTGAAAAACAGACAGAGCGTTTTCCGGTTTTCTGAGAGTGTTTTTTGGGAGAAATAAAACCTTGGAGAAAGGGAGAAAATTACAAACGGAGCGATTCTATTCCCAGAACCGCTCCGTTGCGTTATCTTTACTCTATTCTTTTTCTCTGTTGTTTTTCAACATAGGCACATTCTAGCGGAATTCCCGCTTTTTGTCAATCCTTAAATTTTTCGATGATTCCCGGTCTTTTTCATCAGTTCTGTCAATTTTGCACAATTTCACCGATATTTTTTCGGCTGTTTCTGAATATTTTTCTCATAAACCTTTGAAATTTCTTTGTTTTCTTTTAAAATCGCGGAAAAACTCCGGCAAAATTCTGTGAAAATTCAGAGCGAACGCCAGACTTGGCATTCATCAAATATCCGCTACCTGTCTGGAGCGTGTTTGAAAAAAGCTCTGTTATGTCAGATCCAGTCAAAATCTCCGCCGGTAATCGCAAGACTTAAGAGTGCATCCATCTTTTCCACTTCCTCTTCGCCCTCAATTTTTTGCAGCAGCACTGCGGTGTCCAGCACATCCTCCAAAGATTCGCCAGGTCCGATTTCATAATCCACCTCCGCCTCGCAGTCCGGGCATGGGATTTTTTCCATCGTCTGAAGGGATAAAAAGCGGTTGCCGCATTTCTTGCATTCATAATAACCACATGTTTTGGTTCCGTCTGGTACGTAATACATTTTTTCATACTCCTTTTTATTTTTCATACTTCTCAATGATACACTGATGTTCTTTTACCGCATCCGTGAACTCGCTGCGGACTTCTTCATTTGGAATGTACGCCATCTGTTCTCTTCGATCGTATGCCAGATAGCCTAAGTGAATCAGTGCAGTTAAAACGTCATCTTTATTTTTAAATGTCACCATATCATTCTGATACGATTTCGTTTTTACTTTCACTCGTTCCCCGGACATCATCGTAATAATGTCTGTTATAATATGCATCCAATTACGTATCGGATTCTACATCTTAATTCCGCAGTATTCCCATGTCACTGTATCGAGCAAGAGGAACTCCTCTGTTCCAATCGGCTTTCCATCTCTGTAAGTTGAAAACACATCCGTGCTAATCAGATTTCCCTCTTTCGTAATTGCATCCATAGGTGTATGACCTACAACCTGCAACAACTTACGTGGCTTATATAATCTCATTTTTGAATGCTGTGGTCTCAGCCAGATCGGCGATGCATCATTCCACATCTCGATTCTTCCGAGCTGATTAATCGTCTCTAGCACAGCATCCACATCATTATATTTTGCTCGCGGAACATATTCCTCTACAAAGAAATTCAGTACGCCTCCATGAGAAAAGAGGACATTGTCTATTCTCTGAACATATTTAATGGGATTATCTTCTGGAACAGCCTCTCGCAAATCCAACAACTTTCTTTGCACTGTCATTGAAGCCATGGAGCTATAACCGCTCTCCAGACAATGCCACAGATAACTCAAATCGTGATTCCCGTAGCACCAGGCCGTTTCCGGAAATGCTTTTGCAAACCGAATAGCCTCATCATAAGTTTCTTCATAAAGTCCGACATTATATTGCTTGTCCCAATCATCAGGGATGTCCATCAGACATACCGCTCGATCAGCAATTCCCTGATGCATAAGAGCTGTAGCCTGTTTAAACATCTGCGGTTTAAGATGAACATCAGGAATTACTAATATCTTCATACCATCATACCTTCTTATACTATTCTACTGGATATATCACCCTTTGTCCGGATATCTTCCAACTGATACCGCATTTGCAATGTCTTAATCCAATGAACTGCTGTTTCATAGCACCACCACAGACAGGACATCGTTTTGCTTTTGATCTCATCGCTTCTTAGTAAAGCTTTGCGCCTGCAGGAATCTCATCGCTTACCATGCTCAAGTTAAGCTTCTCTTCTCCATTTACCTGAGGTACAGCTGATCAAGATGCCGAAGCGATGACACAGCCGAACGTTCTGGCAAACAAAACTTTCTGCACATCATCGGGGTAGAATTTGACCCAAAACATTACAAAGGAAAGTGACCCTGTACGACAAAAACATTATACAACAAAAAACACTGATTGGTAGACTTCATCAATATTTTTTTCTACAATAATTTAATAGATTTCTAATTATCTCTTTAGATGTTCTTATATGCCGGTATAGCCCGTTACTTCGGGCTTTTCCGGCACTTTTCATATCGGAAGAACCTCACAAATCTTTTTATTACCCCTCATGTTTTCACTCTCAAAAGTAGTAAAAGTAGTAGTAAATTCTGCGTACTACTTATGCCGCCTTGGTTTCCTCGGCGTTTTCCGCCGCAGTTTCCGGCTTGGCCTCTGTGGTGGTTTTTGCCTTGGCTTGCAGCCGTTCCATTTCCTCCTGTGCGGAATGGAAAGTAGCGTGGGCGTAATAGTTCAGCGTCATTACAATGTTGGCGTGTCCCATGATGTACTGCAATGCTTTGGGGTTCATGCCCGCGTTTGCCATTCTGGTACAGAATGTATGCCGCATGGTGTGCGGCGTCATCACATCGGGCAGCGGCTCCTTGTGGCACTTGTTGTACTTCTTGGCAAGGCACTTGAACATGGCGTCATAGTTGACGGCGGTTTTGGGCAGGCCGTCCCGGTTCAGGAACAGGAAGTCCTTATAACCGTCAACCTCAATGCACCTGCCGTCCCTGCGCTTCTTCAACACGCGCTCAAACGCTTCATAGGCGGCTGCGCTCATAGGCACTTGACGGAATCCGCTTTCTGTTTTTGGCGCTTCGATATAGTAGCCGTCCTCGGTGCTTCTCAAAAGCTGGTGGTCTACATTCACAAAGCGCTTCTCAAAATTCAGGTCAGCGGGCGTCAGACCGCAGAGTTCGGAAATACGAAGCCCGGTTTCCAGCAGGATCACCACCTCGTCATAATACTTGGCATAGACGGGATCGTTCTGCATGAAGTCTAAAAGCTCGTTTTCCTGTGTAGGGGTAAGCGGCACCTTTGGTACGGTATCGTCGTTGATAACCTCATTGATCTGGAAGTCAAAGGGATTCTTGCGGAGGCAGTCATCCTGTACGGCCATATAAAAGATGGCTTTCAAGGAACGCTTGCTGTTGCAGATGGTGTTGTAGGCAACGCCCTTTTCCTGCATACGCAAGGCCCATTCTTTTGCGTCGGACAGCTTCACGCTGTCAATGCTGGCCGCGCCCAGCTTATCTTCGGACAGAAGTTTCATTAACTGCTGGCGGCTCTTTTGGGTTCCTTTCCGCACATTCCCGCGCTGCCGGGTGTACTTTTCATAAAGCTGGCACACGGTCATTTTCTTGCCGATGGTGTCTATCCCGTCGTCAAGGTCTTTCTGTATCTGCTTGATCTTCTCGCGCAGGGAAAGACAGGGCCGTTTCCCGGCAGGTACTTTGTCGGTAGGTACTAACTTCCATGAGTAAACAAACTGGGTTTCTCCAAAGGTGTCAATGTATTTGTAAGCGTATCTTCCATCTGATCGCTGGCTCTCTCCAGACTTCAAAAGGCGGCCTTTGTTGTCCCGTCTTTTTTCATCTCGTTCTTTTCTTGGCATTTCGTCATGCTCCTTTCCATGACGGAAAGAGCCTTGACACGCTTATAACCTATTATAACACGAGCAAGGCCCTTTTTCACTATATTGTGTCAAGGGAATCAATAATTTTTTCAAACTGCTTCCGTTTGATCTGGATGCGGTTGCCGTTCAGGATCACCCAGCCAGCGGTGGGGTTTTCCTCGGCAAGCCGACGCAGTTTGTTTTCCCCGATCCGAAAATATTTAGACGCTTCCTCAATGGTGAGCGTGTATTTTTCCCAAATAGGCACATCGTTATTACTCATAACATGGCCCCCTTTCTTTTCAAAACAAAGGTTATTGTTGTGAAAGTGGGCAGAAAGTAACGGACGGCTGCTGGCACAGCTCCACGGGAATCTCACCCCTGCGTGGTTCTCACGCGGCCCTGCTCGTTGCCTGCGACGCTTCAAACGCTCGGACTACGACGGCAAGGGAGTATCATTGTCCTGTCTGCGCGTCGTCGCCCGCAGGCTGCCACACCTGCTTTACGGCCCGGTAAAATCGCTCCGCTTATCCCAATGAGGGAAAACCTCTTGGCGCACCTGCCGCCCGGCTCGGCGCAGACAGAATGTATCCGTCTGCCCTATGACGCGCCGCCATTGTCCTGCGGGCGTATTTGTCAAGGAGCAAAGGGGCCGCCGGGAAAACAGGCAGGCGGGGAAAGGGAAAGCCGCCTGTCTATGGCCGGGGCCTTAACCGTCAGTCGCCAATGGGACTAACGATGGAATGGATCAGCTTGATTTGCAATCGGCGCTTCATATACTCGTCAATGCAGATATGAGGCTGACCGCTGCCGTCATAGAGCGTCCGGGTACACAGCTTATTGATATAGCCGTCATAATGCTGCAAGACACGCTCCACGGCTTCGGCGTTACCGGCGCAGGCCGCGTCGATCACAAAATCAGGCAGAGGGCTTTTGCCCTTGTAACTGGATTGCTTCATCCGCGTTTAACCTCCCTCCGGCATGAACGCCATCAATTTTACACGCAGGTCTTTTAAGGTGCTTGTCCTGTGGCGCTGTACTGCGCTGCGGGACATTCCCATCAGGCGGCCAATTTCTTCGTCAGTCAAATCCAGAACAAAGCGGAGAATCAAAATACTCTGCTCGTCTTTTGGCAGGCTGGCAAACGCTTCGGCCACAAGCTCGTTGTCGATATGTAGGTCATAGCCATGCGAACTGAATGTAAAGCTGTCGCAGGAATACCGATCTACGGTCGAGAGCTTGTCCCAATCAGCCGGGGAAAGAGCGTCCAGCGACACTTCACGGTCGCGGCGGCACTTCATTTCCCGCAGATAATCTATCGCCTCATGGTACAGAACCAGCTTGCAGTAGCGGTCAAACTGGCCCCATTCACCGTATTTGCGGGGGATCGCTTCCATCTTCTCACCCCCTTTCTATGGGGGATGTGGTGGTTCTCTCCCTTTCCGCCAATAGAGCGAATGGAATCTCTCTGGCTGCCCGCTAAACGCCTCCTTTTTTCACTTTTTTGAAATTTCTTTTTGCGCCGGGAAACAGACCGCAGGAAACAACAAAATTCGCCCGGCAGGTCAAAGACCCACAGGGCGAAACAAAAAGCAATATGTTCTTTTCCTACATGGTATAGTACATATACACAGCCGCTTGTCCCCGCTGCTGGGGGACGGCTTTTTTTGACAGGCTAACCCCTGTCGGAATTTGTCGAAGTAGTTTTCGTTGCATGGCGGCTCCCTCCTAAAGCCGCCATGCCAGAACACGGTGCAGGGGTCGTCGAAGCAAAAAGAAACGGCGGCCTTGATCTACTCAAAACCGCCGTATCCGTCAGTGATACAGGAAAGCGCACGAAATCCTCTGCCCGTCAGCGGTTTTTTTCTTTTCCCCGCTGTGGAGGCAGATGTTTCTTATTGATTTACCACAAGCATAAACTACAAATGTTACACAAATGTCCGAGGTGACTTTGATTTCGACAGAAAAACAGGCTGAATTGTTACAACGCTCGGACATTTCAAAAAATAGTGTTCTACTCAACCGTTTCAATCGAATCCACAATATTCATTTTTGAAATTTTCCGTAGCGGAATTGCTGTTGCCAGCAAGCAAGCTCCTACGGCCAAGAGGGTTGCTTCAAGAATGGGCATGACAGGGATTGCAACAAGCTGGATGGTGTCGCTCGTGGCCGCCTCAATGAAGATCGTACAAACATATCCCAGTACGCTTCCGATCACAGAGGCAATGACTCCGTAATATGCACCTTCCCAAAGAAAAGTTTTATAAAGGCTACCGGCGCTCATTCCAATGGCCCGCTGCATACCGATTTCTGTTACTCTGGTGTGAATATTTGTGTAAACGGTATTGATGATATTAAGAATACCGATCAGGCCAACGAAAAGGATCAGCCCCCATGCCAGCATTTGAATCTGTGCAAAGCTCTCTTTCAGTTGCTGGTCGCTTTCTTCATACGACAAGAATGTTGTCCCCGGCGTCCTATCACAAAATGACTCGATAAATGTATCAAAAATTTCCCTGTCTGCGCCCTCGTTCAGCGTAGGCAAAAACTCTGAATAGGTATCTTTTCCCGTCAGGCGTTCATAGATAGCATCATCAACGATCACCTGAACACCATTTGTGAAACCGCCATTTCCAATACCAAGATAACCGTCATAGCCATCCAAGGTTTTCAAAACATTCAGCTCCATTCCCGCAACACAGATGTTTTCTCCGGCCTCTATATTTGTAAATTCAAGAACATCTTCGCCGTAGCTCATGGGAATAGGATTTCTTACTATACAGGCGTTCCCTGATTTCAGTTGTCCAAGCTGTTCTTCTGGTAATTGATCCCCCATAAAATAATCCCAATATTCATCGTTCAATCCGACAACCTGAAAAGTTTCACCAGGTTTCAGTTGAAATTCAAGACTGATTTCATCGAGCAGCCCATTTTCATTTTGTTCGTAAAGCGAAAATTGTATGGCGGCTACACTTTGCACAGCTTCATTTTTCCGCAAAGTGTTCAGATCATCTGTGGTAAATCCAACACCTTCATTTGTGATCTGATAATCTCCTAAATGGTTATCTTGCAGTGCGCTTGCAGCGTTCAGGAGAGAGGAAAACCCTTGCAGGGCAATAAAAACCGTGATACTCATAACAAGGGACAAAATTGTAATTGCAGTACGGCCTTTATTTCTCTTTAAGTTCAGGCGGGCATAGTATGCTTCAAAATTATGGATTTTCTTTGTTTTACGCTTTCTGCGGCGAATTTTCAGATTTGTTCCAGACATCGCCATAATGGGGGATACCCTTGCGGCTGATCTGGCTGCTGGCAATGCTGCAAACAGCGCAAACGCCAAAGTGATTGCTCCGCTTAAAACCAGTAAGGTTCCATTCAAAGAACTGTTCTCTGCTATTAGAGTTTTCAATTCAGAAGCATCCTGAACCAAGAACAATTCAGGGGAAACCAAGCCGGTAGCTGCCTCTAAAATTCCTCTGGCACTCAAGAAGCCAAGAAGCATACCAATAGGAATCCCCATCAGGCATAATAGGATTACTTCAATTACAATGATCTGATAAAGCTGTCCTTTTTCGCCTCCAATAGCCCGAAGCGTTCCATATCCCTTTATCCGTTTTGAGACAGATATTTTCAGAATGTTGTAAATCACAAGGCCCGCAGCCAGCAAAATTAAACTACCCACTAATATCCCTGCGACTGTCATAAAAGAGAATCCCTTATCATTAGCATCCTCGGAATTTGCAGTATAGGAAATTCCCAAAGCGTTCAAATATACAATATTGTAGCTGGTATCAAGCTCATGGATGTTCAATTCCTTATTGATGTCATCGACAACTGCTTGAAAACTCTTTTTATCGGTAGTCTGAATATCCACATTGTAATAAATATAAGATTCCGGTAGAAGTTGTTCGGCAGTTCCTTCTCCTACAACTCCCGTAACAGTGCCGCTTGTATATCCTAAGTAGTTATTTTTCAATCTCCCTGTAAGAACAAATTCCGCTGTATAGGAATAGCTGTCCACAATGTTGTGGCGAAGATTTTTTTGCAGTGAAAGTGTAATCTTATCTCCAATACCGCCCTCAAAGCCAAGATATTTCAGAATATCTTCCGAAAGAGCTATTTCCATCGGGGCTTCTGGCAGACGACCTTCTTCTACACTGGTACTTGACGGATAGATAGCGGCATTGTCATCCAAATATTCCATCAAACCAAGGGTAAGAGATGGGGAGAGTTCTAAACTTCCCATATAAATAGATTTCCCTACATAGGAAAGACGCTCATCCTGTTCCAGTGCGTGAAGCTGATCTGCATTCATCTGCAAAAAAGTGGCATATCGGTTTCCTCCGATAGCGATGGCCTGCTGTTCCCGCATTGCACTAAGTACGCCAATGGATTGTCCTACAATGGTTGTCATCATAGTAGACAGCACAACGGCAATCAAAATAAGAATAGAAGTGACTTTTTGGGACAGCAGTTCTTTCAATGCTAATGTACGATAAGATTTCATTTCGCTGTCACCTCCGTAAGCACACCATCTACAATCTGAAACTGCCGGTCTGCCATTCGTGCAATACGGCTGTCATGGGTAATGACAACGAGAGCTTTCCCCATCTTTTTCCATACATTTTGAAGCAGTTCCATGACTTCGCCGCCGCTTTTGCTGTCCAGATTTCCCGTAGGCTCATCCGCAAAAATTACATCCGGCTTTGCAATCAAAGCGCGGGCGATGGCTACACGCTGCTGCTGGCCGCCGGATAACTCATGGGGCAGATGTTCCAAGCGGCCCTGAATGCCAAGTAGTTCTGTAATCTGTTTCAGGTATGCTTCATCCGGTTTTTGTTTATCCAGCAAAAGAGGCATGATAATATTTTCTTTCGCCGTCAGAACTGGAAGCAGATTAAATTGCTGAAAAATAAATCCAATCCGTTTACGGCGGAATGCCGACAATTCCTTATCGCTGTAACTGTAAATATCTTTACCATCGTAGGTCAGCGAGCCGGAAGATGGCTTATCCAAGCCGGAAAGCAAATGCAGCAGGGTACTTTTTCCGCTTCCCGATGGCCCCATAATGGAAATAAAATCGCTGGATACAATTTCGAGATTTGCACGATCCAAAGCCACCACTCGGTTTTCACCGTCACCATAAATCTTTGATAAATTCTTTGCCTCAATATTCATAAAAAACACTCTCCTTATTTGTGGTATAAGGAGAGTGTAAATGATAAATCTCAAAAATCGCTCAAGGATTACACAAAATGAAAAATAGCCATTGCGGATGCACCGCCCCCGGCTCGATTTTCCAAAATCAATCGGCCACCATGTTTTTCACATAAAATTCTGCTGCTGTAAAGCCCCATTCCAAAATGTGAGGAATTACTACTTGTCGTTTCAAAGGGGGTTGGCCCATTCTGTACGAGAGACAGCGGATAACCAGCACCATCATCTTCTACATTCAAGGTCATAGAATCATTTTGCAGCGTTATTTGAATAGAGATTGCTTTTTCTGCAAATCGCACCGCATTTCCAATCAGATTTTCCGCTACGGTAAGAAATAGCCCGTGATCTATACAAACAGTTCCGCCTGATGGGACTAAAACAGAAACTTTTTTGGATAGCGCCAACAGTCGTGCTGTTTCCTGCAATTCACTCTGCAAAACGGATAGTCTGATTTCTTTTGGCTTAACAGAGAGTTGTTCCAACTTTTGAACACTGCTCATAGCTTCTACATACTGCTCAATCCGTAAAGTGTAACTTTCCAGCCGGTCTATGGTCTGTTCGTCCTGAATACCTTGCCGCAAAAGTTTTACACTTCCTTTTAATACCGTAATCGGGTTACGCAGATCATGGGAAAATGCGGCATTGAGCCGTTTGCGTTCCTCGGCCTGTTGCCACAACAGCCGATTCGATTTCAGAAGTTCACTCCGCATTTCTTCAAAGGCAGCACATAGTTGTCCCATTTCATCGTTAGACAAAATCGGCAGCGAAAAATCCAGATCATTATTCTGAATCCGCATAATGCCATTTTGCAGGCAGGAAATAGGCTGTTTCAATTTGAGATAATAAAAAAGAAAGACTGAAACAATCAATCCGCCTACTGGAAAAAGAATACAGGAAACCGTCTGCACAATGTTTAGGGTAGCCAAAATACGCTGTTGTGACACCGTAGGAGATGGCAAAGGTACAACAGAGCCATCCGACAAAATTTCTACACCGCCTAAAGGATAATGGTTTTCAATGCCTCGGCAAAGGAAGATAACTGTCCCAAGCAGGAGAAATGCCACTGCCAAACAGGAGAGGGATAATAGCAGGAAAGATTTCTTTAGTCCCATATTTTTTAGGCGTTCCACCGATAACCACACCCCCAAACCGTTTCAATGTAATTATGCAATGTATGTACTGCAAATTTAGCGCGTATTTTCCGAATATGCTCCATAATTGTATCGCTGTTTCCGTCCCCATCCAAGCCCCACACAAGCTCATAAATTCGCTCACGGTCAAAAACCTGTCCTGCATTGAGGGATAAAAGTTCTACAATCTCAAACTCCCTCTTAGATAGCGGGATGTTCTGATTATTGATTGTAACTGTTCGGGCAGAATAATCCAGTATCAATTCACCAAAGAAGCGCGCTGCTGAATTATTTTGGCGTCGCTGTTCCCGGCGCAGATGTGCGGCAATACGCGCCCCCAATTCATCCAAATCAAAGGGCTTGACGATATAATCATCCGCCCCGGCCTGAAATCCAATGATTTTATCGCTGGATTCAATACGAGCGGTTAAAAAAAGAATGGGACAGGCTATGTGTTCCCGTATCTGCTGGCATACAGTCAGACCATCCATTCCCGGCATATTGATGTCCAATAAAATTAAGTCTGGTTTGCAAGCTACTTTTTTGAGCGCTTCTTGTCCGCTATAAGCAGTCAGAATATCATATTGTGTTTGAAAATAACTCTGTATCATATCAACAATACCGCGTTCATCATCAACGATCAGTAATTTAGGATTCAAAATCATGCACCTCCGTTCTTTATATGATATATGGTAAATCTCAAAAATTCCTCAACTTTCTATGAAACCACAGCCGTTCCCCTACATTATACGATATTCAGAACAAACATTGAAGATAAATGAATTAAAAATGGCGGCCTTGCTTAACAAAGCCGCCGAATAAAAAAGCTTCATTCCACAAAGAACAGTACCCGCCGGATCAGCTCCGGGATATTGACCGGGGCGGTAATATAGTCGTTCATGCCCTCATACCGGTATTCATATTCCGTGGCAAGGTCGTTGTTCTCGGTGAGGATAAAGAACGGCAGAATAGGCAAATGTCCGCGAAATGTTACAACGGACAAAAAATTTTATTTTTTCGCATTTCTCTGCTATAGCAGTTCAAAATAATAACTCTATTATAGGCAGTTATCAAAGGTTTATCAATGCGGCAACTGTAAACAGATCCTCTGCCAAAGACTCTTAAAACTACTGGCAAGCAATGCAATCTTACGTAAGATTGCGTATTTAGCAGAAATCCCGTTTCCGGAATTCCTGCTAATGCTTGTTGGTGACATATCCCCAAACCCCTGAGATCATTGCCGGTGGCAATGGCTGCGCGTTCCGTTGGAACGCTGAAAACCAAAAGCAGACAAATCTTATTGACGGGATTTTTCTGTGCTGCGCTGCGGTTGTGCTGATTGTAGTTTACGCAAGGCTTCTGCCAATTCATCATCATAAACACGAATATCGTAACCGCATACATTGAAAATCGTATAGTCCGTTTCATAATCGTCCCAGACAGCCAGATTTTCTACAACGATTTCTGGGAGTTCGCAAAAGAGCGTTTCTTTCTCTTGTCGTCGTTTTAATTTCTGCTGGTAGTCCTTAACAACATGACGGACAACTTTCTTCAAACAACTTTCAAAACGGCATTGAACTGTTTTCTGGAAGTCAGACGGTTTCATCAATCTCACCCCCTTTCCGCTATGACGTGAAAAGTGGTTCTCCCTCTTTCCGCACCATATAGGGAACGGCAGGTGTGATTTGTTAAGTTGAGAACTCAAAAAATCCAAAATTTTTCCAGAATGAAAAAAGCCCGCACAAAACAGACTGTTTGCACGAGCGAATGAATTTATATATCTAATTAACGATTTTATTGATTGCTTTTTCCATTTATAGCCGATAGATTTCTTTAAAACATTCCATGAAACATACTCCTTGATTTACACATCAAAATTATTTTCCAAAATCATAAAGTATATTTCTAAATAATTTCTAAATGTACCATAGACTTCTTTGTTTGATGTGGATAGCATAAAAACCTTATGATACAATATCTAATTAAAGGAGATGAAATCACATGAATAAAATTGCTATTATTGAAGATGATATAGACATTTGCAATATGATTGCAAAATTCTTAGAAAATAATAAATATATCGTTCATTATGCCTTGAATGGTGCAGAGGGAATAGAATTATGTAAATCGCTTGTTCCAGATTTAATAATACTTGATATTATGTTACCGAAGTTAAATGGAAATGATGTATTACAGAGATTGCGTAAATTTACAAACGCTCCTGTCATTGTTGTTTCCGCCAAAACAATGGTACAGACAAAAATAGATTTATTAAAATTAGGTGCTGATGATTATATGACTAAGCCGTTTGACCTGCATGAGCTTCTTGCTCGTATTGAAGCAAATTTGAAAAGGACTTCAAATACGTCCTGTCAAAATGATACTTTGACATATAGAGATATTGAAATCAATAACTCTCTAGTTTATATCAAAGAGGTATTAGTATCTTTTACATCAACCGAGTTAAAGATTTTAAGACTATTATTGCAATATCCGCAAAAAATTTTT